>LXOW01043303.1_pt1 | contig 30840 bp, 14 predicted proteins | sample 1368591 | NCBI WGS metagenome assembly LXOW01 (sample SAMN04884650, study PRJNA319009) | bovine gut metagenome | isolation source: Cow rumen | host: Bos taurus | place: Italy: Legnaro (PD) | collected 2014-07-09
AAACTAACGTGTGTATGAACTTACAACTTAGAAGAGCCGCAATGGCTTTGCTTTTGTCAGTGTTCTGCTTCACGGCCTTTGCCCAGAAATCCGTTAAGGGTACGGTGAAGGACGCCTCAGGCGAACCACTGATTGGAGTTAGTATCGTCTATGGCAATGGCCAGGGTACTGTGACCGATTTCGACGGAAACTTCACCGTCAGCGTTCCGGACAATACAACTCTGAAAATCTCTTATGTGGGCTACAAGCCTCAGTCTGTCAATGTAGCTGGCAAGTCTCAGCTGAACATCACGCTTGAAGAGGACAACACCACACTGGAAGACGTGGTCGTAATCGGTTATGGCACGATGAAGCGTAAAGACCTAACCGGTGCCGTCGCATCAGTTTCTGGTGACAAGCTCGCAGCCAATCCTGTTACCAACGTTGCCGAGGCCCTGCAGGGTCAGCTGCCTGGTGTGAACGTCATCTCTCAGGATGGCCGTCCCGGTGCCACCATGTCGATCCGCGTCCGTGGCGGTGGTTCTATTACGCAGAGCAACGAACCGCTCTATGTGGTCGATGGTGTACAGGTATCATCCATCGACGACATCCCTGCCGACAACATTGAGAGCATCGATGTGCTGAAGGACGCTGCTTCGACCGCCATCTACGGTGCCCGTGGTGCGAATGGTGTGATCCTGATCACTACCAAGGGAGCCAAGGAAGGCCGTGCCACCGTGAAATACAANNCTCCACCAGTGGAGCTATGCCACTGCCCTCGGCACGACCTATGCCGACAATGTAGCCAAATACTATGGTCTCGGCAGTGCTTACGGCAACCATATCGCAGACTACAAGAACCAAAGTTCACACAACTGGATGGACGATGTGATGCAGACCGGTCACTCCTGGAACCACGACGTATCCGTCAGCGGTGGCAATCAGCACACGAAATACTATGCAACGCTGAACTACAGCAAAGAGGATGGCATTCTGATCAATTCCGGCTTCCGTCGCTGGAGCGGTAACTTCAAGTTGTCACAGGACATCACGAAGAACCTGAAATGGGACATGGATGCCCGCTATGGTGAAATGCAGTTCAGAGGCAGCCAGTATGGCTATGCCACCCAGGCCTACACCTTCAATCCGATCGACAACCCCTTAGGTTCGGGTGTTGCCGGCGACCTCGGCATGGGTAGTGCCAACGCGGAGGAAGACTACAATCCCGTGGCTATCCTCAACGACTATGAGAACATCAACAACCGTTATCGCATTGGTGTGAACAATGCCCTGACCTGGCAGATCATCCCAGGGCTCGTGGCTAAGAGTGAACTCTACCTGAGCCGTAACTGGAACAAGCGTCAGCGCTGGGACGGTGGCAACACCAACGGACAGAGCTACAACTACGCCGCCCTGAACAATGGCGACGGCTACAACACCCGTTGGGACACCACGCTGAGCTATGACGTGGCTGGTCTTGGTGAGAAGCACAAGCTGAACATCATGGCCGGCAACGAAATCCTCGGCAGCAAGTCGAACAACAGCCAGATCATCGGCACGGGCTATCCCGCTGAGTGGGATATGAGCTATGTGTTCGCCAATATGGCCATGTCGAGCAGCAGCGTTCCCGGTGACGCTGTCAGCAGTAGCGTCGGTACACCGGCTCACACCGTCTCCTGGTTCGGCCGTGCCAACTACAACTTCATGGACCGCTATCTTCTGACCGCCACCCTGCGTGCCGACGGTTCTTCCAAGTTCCGTGGCGACAACAAGTGGGGTTACTTCCCTGCAGCAGCCGCAGCCTGGCGTATCTCCGACGAACCCTTCATGCAGGGTGCCCGCGAGTGGCTCGACAACCTGAAGTTCCGTATCTCCTACGGTACCTCTGGTAACGATGGTATCGACGCCGGTCTGTTCGACACGCTCTGGAAGACCGGTACTGCTACCATCAACGGTGAGACCGTCACCACCTACGTTCCCGCCGACTGTCTGGGTAATCCCGACCTGAAGTGGGAGACCACGATCTCTCGTAACATCGGTCTTGACTTCGGCTTCTGGAACGGTAAGTTGCGTGGTACCCTCGACTTCTACTGGAACACCACCAAGGACGTCCTGATGCGTGTGCCTTGCGATGCTACCACCGGTTTCAGCTATCAATACCAGAACGTCGGCCAGACCTCCAACAAGGGTATCGAGTTGACTTTGAACTACGAGATTGTCCGTTCCAAGGACTTCAACCTGAGTTTCGGTGCCACCATCAACCACAACAAGAACAATGTGGATGAGCTGATGGAAGGCGTGACGGCCAGCGCACACACCAACTGGGGTTCTACCATGCGCGTACCTTATTATGATTACCTCGTGAAGGTTGACGAGCCCGTTGGCCTGATCCAGGGTCTGAAGAGCGCAGGTATCTATACCGTCGATGACTTCAACGTGGTGGATGGTGTATGGACTCTGAAGCCCGGTGTTCCCGACTATACTGCCACAAGTTATGCCGGTGGCGACGCTTACAAGCTGGCTGAGGGTCAGAAAGCATTCCCCGGCATGGCCAAGTTTGAGGATCTCGATGGCGACAATGAGATCACAACCAAGGACGTCGATGTCATCGGCCACACACAGGCTGACCTCACTGGCGGTTTCAACTTCAACGGCAGCTACAAGGGTCTTGACTTCGCCGCCAACTTCACCTATCAGATTGGTGGTGAGGTATACAATGCCAACGTGATGCATGCCATGATGGGTAACAAGGACACGGGTCTCGGTCAGGGTCGCCTGGCTGAGGTGGCCGACTGCTGGCGCATGTATGATGTCGATGCCAGCGGTGAGCTTTATGCCGTAACCGATCCCGCTGCGCTGGCTACCCTGAATGCCGGTGCCAAGTATGCCCTGCCCTACTCTGAGTATGGTATCGCCAGCTCGCAGTTCATTGAGGACGCTTCCTACCTGCGTCTGCAGACACTGACCGTAGGTTACACCCTGCCCAAGGAACTCACCAGGAAAATCGGTGTCAACCGTCTGCGTGTCTACGCTACCGGTGGCAACCTGTTCTGTCTGAAGAAGTACAGCGGTCTGGATCCTGATGTGAACGTCAGCCCCTCTGCCGACAGTTCCTACAGCGGATTCCCCACACCTAACTACGACTTCCGTTCTTACCCGAAGTCACGCACGTTTACTTTCGGTCTCAACGTAACATTCTAACCAAGAAAGGAGAAACAAGATATGAAAAAAAAGATATTAGCTTTCACACTTTGCGCAATGGGTATTGGTGCACTGCCTTCTTGCAGTGACTATCTCGAAACCAGCTCAAAGTCAAACGCCGACGGAGATTTCGTATTCTCCAATATGACGACAGCCCGTGCCGCCATGGACGGTGCATACAGTGAGTGGCATGGTGCCATCAGCTCACAGATCTTCGGCGATGGTCTGTACTACGCCCTCGACGTGGCTGGTTCCGACATCATGCGCCATCCTGAGAAATACACGGCACAGCCCCTGCGCCACACCCCCGAGTGTTTCTATGTGAACGGTACTGCCGCTGCCGACTACGACGCAGTTGGTTATGGTAAGGAAGCGCCTAACAGCCCCTACAGTGTATTGTTTGCCGTGATCGGTAAGGCCAATGCCGTGGCATCAGCCATCGAGGGCAAGGGCGACTTCGAAGAGATGATGGCCGGTGGCAAGGCCACCGACCTGAGCCAACTCTACGGTGAGGCTGTCGCCATGCGTGCCACCTGCTACCGCGAGCTCATCAAGTACTACGGCGATGTGCCCTACCAGAGCCAGATGGGTGCTGCCGCAGGCGGTCTCTCTCCCCGTGACTCCATCTACGACGTCATCATCGCCGACCTGAAGAAGGTTGAGCCACTGATGAATCCCGTAGGCAAGGACAAGCGTTTCTTCTCTCAGACCTATGTCGACGCCCTTATCGGCCGTCTGGCATTGGAGGCCGGTGGTTACCAGACCCGTCGTGGCGACATCAGCTACACCGACGGTAACGGCAGTGCCCTGACCTTCGAGGCAAAGGGTTCACAGAACAACGGTGCTACCTATGGCCGCCGCTCCGACTGGAAGAACCTTTATTCAACTGCTAAGGAATATTTCCAGAAAGCTATCGATCATAAGGGAACAGCCAAACTCTCTGCTAACTACTACGACTTCTTCGTACAGCTGCATGGCGATGATGCCAGCTATGCTGATGAGAGCATCTACGAAGAACCCTTCCAGCAGGGTGCCAGCGGCAACGACCCACGCCCCTACTCGCTCGGCCGTCCCTCTGCTGGTGGTAGCTCCAACAACTATCCCTGTAAGAACTATGGTCAGGGTCGTATCAATCCTGCTTTCTACTATGGCATGTTCGATCCGAAGGATACCCGCCGCGACCTGAGTTGCACCGTCACTGGCAGCAATGGTAAGGCCGGTACGGAGAAGCTCATCCCCTTCACCCCGGGTTCACAGGCCAATGGCGGCGGTATAGCCTGCAACAAGTTCGACGAGAACCGTCAGGCCACGACTTGGACCAAGAACCAGCGCCGTTCAGGTATCAACGCCCCCTATATGCGCATGGCAGAGGTATACCTCGGACTGGCTGAGGCAGCTGCAGGCCTGGGCGATGACGCCACAGCCAAGCAGTATCTGGAGACCATCCACGACCGTGCCTTCGGTGCTAACAGCAACGTCGATGCATACATTGCCAGCAAGGGCAGTCTGACCGAGGCCATCATCGACGAGCGCGGCTTTGAGTTCGCCGGCGAGGGTGACCGTCGCTGGACCCTCATCCGTTCCGGCTTTATCGCCCAGAAGATAAAGGCTGTGAAGGAACTGACCCGTAAGATGCTCGACGGTCTGAAGAACGAAGGTTTCTATACCTTCGAGAATGGCAACACCATCTCTGCCTCTATCTGGACCAAGATGGTCGATGCCAAGGCCGCCTACGGCAAGCGTCTCACCGAGCAGACACCTGCTGGCAGCGAGAACGATCCCGTGCTGGCTCCCGGATGGCGCGGTGTGAACAACGACTGGACCAACTACGGTCTCGACTACAAGGGCGACACCAAGACCAATCTGGCTATCCAGGGTCTGTTTAAGAAGCTAACTGCTGAGGAGATTGCTGTTCTCGAAGCCGATGGTTATACCAAAACGGCATGGGGTTCGGTGCTCGTAGACAACGATGATGAGTATTACAAATACCTCTTCTATGAGTATGACTACGACAAGGCTCCCATCTATCTGTTCCCGTTCTCACCGAACACCATGTCGACTGGTGGTTTCACCAACGGCTACGGTTTCAAAAACAATCAATAATGAGAAACGCTGGCTATCGGGCGATGATCTTCGCCGTGTGAACGGTGCCCTGCTTGTCAGTCACCTTCATCACATACACGCCATGTGTCTTTAGCACAGTGACTTGACGGCCGTCAGGTGTGAAGAATTCACGCTTGACGGCTTTTATTTTGTCGATGTCCGGCGTGGGTGCCTGAATGGCAGTGGGCTCGCCAGTGACGATGACGCCGATGCGCTGGGTGAAAGTGGTCTCGCCATCGTTCACAGTCACTTCACAATAGCCTGTGCAGGGAAGATCAAAGGATTTGACGGTAAGGACAGAACCTTCGATACTTGGCGAGAAGTGGTTCTCCAAATAATCAAAGGTGTATGTTGGTGTCACCGCCTTGCCGTTCTGTCCGTAGAAGCCAATGAAATAAGGTTTCAGATCCATGCTGCCCTGGCTGTTGCTCTCAACGACGATATAAGGATGGGCCATCAGTTCCAGATAATCCTCCAACAAGGTCCATCCGTCACCATTCGGATCATCGTTCTGATTAGCGGTGTTGGTATCACTGCCGATGATGCGCTCATACCAGTCGGGCATGCCGTCCTGATCGGTATCCCAGCCCTCAGGACGCTGTTCCTCCGGATAGGCCTCCCAGCCCTTACCATCGGCATGCTCGGTGATGTCAGCCTCTGTATCAATCTCACCCTTGATCTTCGACTTCGATCCCACATAGGTGTAGGTGCCGTCGAGGGTCTCACGGATATTTCGCACATGTTGTTCGTCACGCACGGGCATGGTGGCTCCAGCATAGCTGGTCACGATCTTCATGGCATCCTTGGCCGTATGGATGGTGGCGTGGCTCTCAAACAGGGGCTCTCTCACACGATATTGATAAGTAGTAGGAATGCGGCCGGTGGCATTATAAGTATCGTTGAGGGCATCCTGGGTCAGCGAATGGTTCTTGTTCTCGCGGATGTTGCCTTTGATATAGGCCTGGTCGATGCCGTCGGGGGCAATCGCATCCTCAAAATCCTGTGTAAAGAGGATGGTCTTGCGGGTGTCAGCACCCATCTTATAGTAGTTGTTCACGAAGTTCACGGCATGACAATTACCGTCGGTGGTGCGATTGTGCCAGTTATAACAGACATTGTTAAACAGGTCAAGTCCGCCGATAGGGCGGTTCTGTCCGTCCATACCACCACCCATACTCCAGTTGCGGCCTTCGCAATTCACCAGCAGGTTGTGGTGCCACGAGCCGATACGTCCGTCGATCGTGGCCGCATAGCCGTGGTTCGTGCCATCGGCATAGTTCTTGTGGCCCGTGATACCCAGTGCCTCTGAGATCATGCTATACTGGAACGAGATGTTCTGTGCGCCACGTCCGCTCACCGTCTCGTCTGTTCCCCAGGCGGCTGTACAGTGATCCACGATGGCATGGTCGGCACCCGACATTCCCATCGCATTGCCTGTGTTCTCACCATACACGCCCAGGCCACGCTTAAAGCGGATATGGCGACATATCACGTCAGAGCCGATGTTGATGTTCGAGGCCTTGATGCAGATGCCCTTGCCTGGTGCCGTCTGTCCGGCGATGGTAGCATAGGGTTTGACGAAATTCGCATTGAAGTCGAGCTCGATGATGCCGCTCACGTCGAACACGATATAGCGGGGCTCGTTCATCTCTGTCAGTCCGTAGAGCAGCGTACCTGGTTCCTTACCCCCACTGAGACTCGTCACGTGATACACCTTCCCCCCTCGTCCGCCAATGGCATAGCGGCCGTAGCCCTCAGCTTCTGGGAAAGCGAGCTTGCAGGGCTGGCAGGTCCACACCTTGCCCTTATGGACATTGCCCGATGCATCCACCTCATCAATGCGCCACCAATAGCGCTGCATCGACGAGAGTCCGTGCTTCGTATAGGTTGTGGCCGTTCCCTCGTACACGTAGGTTTCTGCCTCCACCACAGCCATCGAGTCGGTGCCGAACACCATCTTATGGCTCACGGCGCCTGGTGCTGCCACCCACGAGAATGCGATGGTGCCGTCGTCCGTGCCTGCATGGAAATCATGGTTGGCGGGCTGGGGATCGGTAGCCGTCATCTCAGCCACATCAAACTCCAGGCCGTTCAGCATCACGCGCGAGTTGGTATAGGTCTTGCCTTCCTCGAGCACAGTGGTATAGGTAATCACCACAGGCTGACCCTCCGTCACATTGAAAGTGATAAACGACGATCCTGCCTCGATGGTACTCTGTGCGGCCGAGGTGAACTTCTGCCCAGTGGCCACCACCGTACCGTCGACGCTGACGTCGATCAGCGGTTGCACCTGGTTCTTGTCCGAGTTGTTATGATAGGCCTTCAGCGTGTGCTGGCCAGGTGTCATGCCAGTAATGGTCAGTATGAGCGAGGTGCTCTTGTCTTTTATCTCCGTCAGGTTGCCGTCGACAATCTTGGTTGCCAACACCTCGTCGCCGATAACCCTCAGGCCTTTGGTCTCCACATCTGTCTTGCTCCAGTTGCTGCCCACGTCCGTAGCGGCACCACCGGCACTGATCTTGATGGTCATACCATTGTCGAATGTCTTCGTATCGCTCGCAGCACGAGGCACGGCCCACGAGATGTAGTTGATTTCCGTATCCTTGCCTGGAGCGGTCTTGCCAGGCAGGTCAAAATCGATGTTCTGTGCTGATGCATTCATCACTACCGATGCCACAAGAAAAAGGGCATACCATTGTTTTTTTCTGTCCATATAATTAAAGTAGTTTGTTAATCTGCTGCAAAAGTACGACATTTCAGTTCAAGTAAACTCAACTTTTTGACAAAACATCCATAATCTTTGGCAATCATACCCGTAAGTGCAAATGTTCCGTAAACGTTTTAGTAAGTTTTTAGGATAAAAAGTGTTCCCGATAAGAGTATTATTGCTAAATTTGCAGCAGAATTACAAACTACAGATCATAAATGAACCGAATTCTACTTGCATTAGTATTGGCCGTTATCACCCTATCGGCAACAGCACAGACCGAAGCCCCTGCCTTCCCCGGCGCAGAAGGTCACGGACGTTATGTCACCGGTGGCCGCGACGGCGAGATACGCCACGTCACCACACTGGTAGACGACGGGAAAACCTCGACAAAAGGCACCTTGCGATGGGCTGTCAACGGCTCATCGAAGAAGATCGTGGTCTTCGATGTGGGCGGTGTCATCGCCCTGAAAAGCGACCTCAAGATCGGTGCCAACACCACGATCCTCGGACAGACGGCCCCGGCGCCCGGCGTCACCCTGCGCTATTACACCATGCTGTACAACGGCAACAACATCATCGTGCGCTTCATCCGTTGCCGTCGCGGACAGGAGAAGGACATCAACGACGGTGCCGATGCCACATGGACCCGTAACAGGACAGGCATCATACTCGACCACTGTTCTTTCTCATGGTCGATCGACGAGGTGGCCTCGTTCTACGACAACAACAACTTCACCATGCAATGGTGCACCATCGGCGAGAGTCTGAACAATGCCGGTCACAACAAGGGTGCCCACGGCTACGGCGGCATCTGGGGCGGTAAGCTGGCCTCCTTCCACCACAACCTGATCTGCCACGTCAACAACCGCTCGCCACGCTTCAACGGCGCCCGATACGAGTGGAGCGGCTACACCGGCAACAAGCTCTACAGCCAGTATAAATGGGAGAATGAAGTGCAGGCCGAAAACGTCGACTTCCGCAACTGCGTGATCTATAACTGCGGCAACGGCTGCTATGGCGGACCTGGCGGCGGTCAGATCAACATCGTGAACAACTACTACAAGACGGGCCCCGCCGCCAGCACCAGTCGGGTGACACAGGTGACCGTCGGTGCCAGCGGCAACGCCGATGGCCACCCCAACCTATGGACGATGACAAGCCGCTATTATATCTCTGGTAACCAAATGAATAGCACCGCCGACTTCGACGGATGGTCTAACATAAGTTATGATAGTGGCACTTATACCATCGATGGTGAGCAATGGAGTCCAGACCCCAAGCACATGAACGGCGAAAACGTGACCTATAAACAGAATAGTGAAGGTACCGACTGTGTCCGCATCCGTCTTGACGAGCCCGCTCCACAGGGCGAGGTCACCACCCATACGGCCGCTACGGCCTTCGACAAAGTGCTCACCTACAGCGGCGCATCGCTCCATCCCGACGATGTGGATACCCGCTACTTCACCGAGGCACGTAACGGCACGGCCACCTATACCGGTTCTGTTACCGGCAAGAAGGGCCGCATCGACCTCGTCTCGGATGTCAAAGGCTACACCGAGGCCAACTTCGGCACTGGCAGCCGCGAGGACGGTTTCGACTCCGACAACGACGGCATCCCCGATGTCTGGGAGACAGCCAACGGCCTGAATCCCAACGATGCCTCAGACGGTAAGCTCTATACCTTGGACACAGCGCACAAATGGTACACAAACCTTGAGGTCTATGCCAACTCGCTGGTGGAAGACATCATGAAGGCTGGCATTGAAGGCGGTGAGAGCAACTACACAGAATACTATCCTGCCTATCAGACCCCAACCGCCATCCAAACCATCAGGGCCAAGGTCTCCGGCAACGCCATTTACAACCTCTCAGGGCAGCGTGTCGATGCAACCTTCAAAGGCATCGTGATACGCAACGACAAGCGGTTCATCCAGAACTGATCATGTGTAATTATTCATCAACAAACAAACCATATTTATATTAACTTTAATCAACAACATTATGCTAACAAAACAGATGAAGCAAATGCTCGTGGTATTCCTGGCGATGCTGGGAATGGCACAAAGTGCTGCGGCTGCTGACTTCAAGGACTTCAGCGTGATCGTCAACAATCAGGACGGTACATTGCTGACGGCCGATGAGCAGAGCCAGGGCACAGCCGTGAACTTCGGCGTGGCAGTGGCTGCCGACGGTAAAGTGAGCCGTGTGGCTGCCGATGACGCCAGCGCCGTAGCGACTATCAGCGGCAAGTATCACAGCGATCATGGCTGTACAAATCTCAAAGTGGTGGTTCCCAACGTGACCAACGTGAAGATCACGGTGGGACAATGCACCTACAGCGGCAAAGCCATCAAGGTGGCCAATGCCGCTGGCGAAGAAGTGGGCAGCAAGACCCCGTCATCGCCCGGCTGCTGGAAAAACGACCGCAATAATGTGGACGTGCTCTACTACACCGGCGAGGCCACAACCCTCACCATCACCGGCATGGACTATTGTCCTTTCGTGGCCGTAAGTGCCTTGACTGAGGACGAGATTGCCCAGCTGAATACAGAGTTCACCCTGACCTATTTCGACACCGACGGCACGACCTCGATTGGTATCCAGAAGGTGAAGGGTCATCAGGCCATCGGCGAGTTTGCCTTTGGCGAAAAGGACATCACCCTGTTGGATGGCGTGGTGTTCCGCGGCTGGTTCAATGCTGCCAAGGGCGGCAAGAAAGTGAAGGTGACCGACAAGGTGGAAGGCGACATGTCGCTCTATGCCATCGTCACCCCCATGGAGATTGCCGACAACAAGTCGGCCTACGCTTACGACATGACGACCGATGCCTTCGATCCCGCTGACCATGAGTGTATCGAGATCACAGGCGGCTACTACTACAATACCCACGGGTGGACCTTCGGCCCCGGCCAGACCATCAAACTCTGGGTGGGCGGCGATGCCACCATCACCATCGGCGGCTGTGCCTATTCAAGCGGTGAGCCCATTGCCATCACCGATGCCGACGGCAACAACGTCGGTTCCATCAGCGGTAAGAACGACTCCGACGGCGGACAGAACGCCTTCGAATATGAAGGCCCTGCCACCGTACTGACGCTGACCTTCGCCGGCCGCGACTATATCCACAGCGTGGCCATTGCCAACCACAGCAAGGCGGCTCCCGCTGAGGTGAAAGCCCAGTGGAGCTGGAAGGACGGCATTCCCGCCTCCATCGCCAACGTACATATTGAAGGTTCTACCGGCACCGTTCCATCCGACGTTAACGACATCGAGCTGTTTGTCGATGCTACCAAGGGTAAACTGAAGAGCAACGGCGACAATGTGCAGTTCAACCAGGGAACCATCATCCGCGTGCCCGTCATCTCTTCGAACGACGTGGTAACCGTGGTGGCTCATCCCTATAACTTCCAGGAAATCAAGATCGGCGGTAACATCTTTACCACCGAGAGCACCGAATACAAGGCCAGTGCCTCTGACGCCGCCAACGGCTATGTGGAGGTAGAGGCTACAACCCATTTCTATCTCTACTCGATCAGTGTCGTGCAGAAGGCACCGGAAGAGCTGGCCACCCTCGACAATGAGCCTGTGACGGCCGTCTTCGCCTTTGGAGCAGGTACCGACGGCCAACAGGCCGAGTTTGGCGATGCCACCAAGTACTTCGTGACTAGCAAGGTGACCTACGGCAGCAACCTCTTCATCAAGGATGCCAACATGAGCCAGACACGCTTCGAGCCGCTGACCCAGCAGAACGAGGGCGAGAGCGGCACGGCTGCCGACGAGACGAACGCCATCAGCTTCCTCATCCAGCCCAACTTCGGACTGACCTTCACCCCGAAGAAGGTTTCGCTGAAAACTACTCGCTTCGGTACGGACAACGGTCTGCTCGACTTCTCTTGGATGAACCCCGACAAGAGCACCGTCTCACTGGCTGTCGGTGTGAAGCCCAACCGTAACAACGGCGATCCCAACTACACGGAAGTGTCGTACGACATCACCGGTGCCACACCGGGTGAGGGCACCTGCGGACTGGTGGTCAACCTCTACCATCTGCAGGGCGGCAAGCAGATCGGTCTGCGTGACATCGTGATCGAGGGAACACTCAGCGGACAGGAGCAGGAAGTGCCCGTGCTGGCCACTGTGACCATCAACGGCACCGAGTATTCTGCCGTCAAGATCTTCGACGATGCCTACGAGGCAGAAATGGAACTCTCTAAGAAAGTGCCTATGGTCGGTGAGACCAACCCCATTGAGGCAACTGCCGCGAAGGGTGAGATCGGCATCATCGGCTACGTGGGTGACGAGACAAAGTGCGTAGTCACCATCCCGATGACACAGGGAAGCACCACGGTTGACTATGTGCTGACCCTGGTGCAGAAGCCCGACTACAAGCTGACCTATATCGACACCGACAAGAAGACCGTGCTCGGCGAGTTCACCCGCGAGAAGGACGAGGCCATCGGTGCCTTCGACCTCGACTATGCGAAAGCCACCGCTGAGGAAGGCATGAAGGTTCGCGGCTGGTTCATCAAGACCGCCGGTGGTGAGAAATATACCGCTGAGACCGTCATTACCGGCAACATCAGCCTCTATGCCGTTGCCACCGAGATTGAGACGGTCAGCAACCACAAGAAGTACACCTTCGACCTGACCGACAAGCTCTTTGACGCTGCCGACCACGAGGCATTCAACCCCTCAGGCAACTTCTACTGGCACGACGCTCAGCACGGTTGGGCATTCAAGGCCAACGACAACAACAAGATCGACCTGCTTGTCGGTCCGAAGGCCACCGTATCGCTGACCCTCTGCCGCTACGGCAGTGCCGACGACATCGAGATTCTCGATGCCAAGGGCAAGCAGATCGGAACGCTACCCGGCATGAACAAGGAGGAAGTGGACGGTGAGATCGTTGCCTTCAACTACGAGGGCGAGGGCGGCACCATCACCCTGAAGCTCAACACCACCGGTGAGATGTATCTGCACGGCGTGAAGATCGTGAACACCGCCGAGACCAACTACGAGAAGCAGGGTAACTGGTACTTCGTGAAGGCCAGCAGCGCCGAAAGCTTCATCGACGTGCTTGATATCGTCAACGGTGTCAACGCCAAGAAAGATGCCGAGCGCTCATACATCTTCCTGCCCAACGGCGTCTACGACCTGAACGAGACCGTGAAGATCCCCATCAGCGGACATAACATCTCAATCATCGGACAGTCGATGGACAAGACCATCATCGTGACCGCTCCCGACAAGAGCATCGAAGGTCTGGGCAAGGCCGACATGTTGCAGTCCAGCGGTAGCAACCTCTATCTGCAAGATCTGACGCTGAAGAACGCCCTCGACTACTACAATGCCGGTTCTGCCGGCCGTGCAGCCGTGCTGCAGGACAGCGGTAACCGCACCATCGGTAAGCGTGTGCGCATGCTCTCTTATCAGGACACCTACTATCCCTCGAACACCAGCCAGCAGGCTTACTGGGAGGATTGCGACATCCACGGTACCGTGGACTTCATCTGCGGCGGCGGTGACATCCGCTTCCAGAACACCACCATCTCGCTCGAGCCACGTGCACTTGACGGCAAGGGCGGTCGTACCGTGACGGCTCCGACCACCAACACCAAGTTCGGCTACGTGTTCGACAACTGTAAGGTGGTTGACCTCGCTGAGGGCAAGGGTGACTGGAACTTCGGCCGTACCTGGCAGAACACCCCGATCTGTATATGGCTCAACACCACCCTCGATGAGAATGCCCAGAAGACACTCGTCAGCTCGCGTTGGACTCAGAAGGGTATGAACAACAAAGACCCGAAGGTGTTCGGTGAGTACAATACGATGGATATCAATGGCAAGAACATCACCCCGACGAGCAACAAGATCACTTCGTTCGGCGGTACCTTCGAGACCATCCTCACAGCTGATCAGGCTGCCAGCTACACCTACGACATGATGTTCAAGAACAACATCGAGAAGCAGTGGGATCCCGCCGCTCTGACGGCTCAGGTAGCTGCACCAGAGAACGTGAAACTCGCCGGTACAAAGCTGACCTGGAGCGCCAACAAGGATGTGGAGACCTGGCTTGTGTTGAAGGACGGCGAATTCATCGGTATCGCCAACGCACCTGAGTACACCGTCGATGATGCCAGTGCCACCTATGCCGTGTGCGCTGCCAACAAGATGGGCGGACTGAGCGAGGCCACCCAGACACCGGCTACCGTTACCATGGCTGCCTCGGGCTATGCCACCTTCTACGATTCAGAGAAGAGTTATGCTCTACCTGAAGGTTTGAAAGCCCTCGTGGTGACAGCAGGTACCCAGGATAAGCTGACCTATGAGGAACTGAAGGACGCCATCCCTGCCAACACAGCTGTGATGCTGAAGGGTGAAAAGGGCAAGACCTACGAGTTGACCGTCACGAAGGCCGAGGCCTACATCGGCCAGAACCTGCTGGTGGGTAGCGATGAGGCGACTCTCACCTACGCGCTAATCAAGATGCCCTGCGTGTTCTATAAGCTTGCCTACGGTCCCTCTAACACACAGTATGCCAAGACCTTCGGCTGGTACTGGGGTGCAGAAGATGGCGCAGCCTTCGAAATCGAAGGACATAAGGCTTGGCTCGCCATCCCTGTGACGGCAACCACCGCCCGCGCTTATCCTATCGTCAACGAGGCTCCCACTGGCATCGCCCTGCCGACGGCTGACAGCGATGCGACGGAGGAGATCTACAACCTGAACGGTCAGCGTGTGGCTGCACCGGTCAAGGGCCTGTATATCCGCAATAACAAGAAGGTAATCATCAAATAAAAGGTTAACAATATGAAGAAATTGTTTATTTTACTGTGCATAGCCTTTGCCTCACAGGTATTCACGGCCTGCTCTAAGGATGACAATCCCGTGGACACAGGCAATCCTACGAACATCACGAATCCTCAGGAGGTGGTGACGGATCAGCCCGCCTATGCACCTCAAAAGTAAGATTGTATTGATATTCTCAACAAGCAGCGCGCCCCTTACGGAGTGCGCTGCTTATCTTTTTATCATGTAAACGTTTACGGAATATTGTAACAAAAAGAAGGTTAATCTTTTGGCAGAATTAAAAATTATTATTAACTTTGTCGCAGATTATTAACAAATCAGCNNGACTCAACAGGTGAGCCAGTCATCGGTGCGACGGTCGTAGAGAAGGGAGATCCCAAGAATGCTGCCGTGACCGACTTCGACGGAAACTTCTCACTAACGCTTAAAAAAGCGAAAGCAGTGGTTATCTCCTACATCGGTATGGTAACCCAGGAAGTGGCTGCCTCGCAAAACATGAAAGTAACCCTTCAGGACGACAATGCCGCTCTTGAAGAGGTAGTGGTCGTCGGTTACACCAGCAAGGCCCGTAAAGACCTGACAGGATCGGTAGGATCCGTCAGCGGTGCCAAACTGGCAGCAGTACCCGTTACTTCGGCAGCCGTAGCCTTGCAGGGTAAGGTGTCGGGTGTTCAGGTAACAACCGTCGACGGTCAGCCGGGTGCCGACGTCAACATCCGCGTACGTGGCGGTACGTCAGTGACCCAGTCCAACGAGCCGCTCTATATCGTGGACGGTTTCCAGGTGGACAACATCAACGATATCCCCCCGACGGATATTGCCTCGATCGATATTCTGAAGGATGCCTCCCTGACCGCCATCTACGGTGCGAAGGGTGGTAACGGCGTTGTGGTGGTGACCACCAAGAGTGCCAAGGAGGGCAAGGTGCAGGTGTCGTTCAATGCCAACCTGAACATTAGCCATCTGTCGAAGACACTTGATATCATGAACGCTCAGGAGTTTGTGAACTACCAGTACCAGTGGCACGCTGCCGCCGGTACGCGTAACTCGAACGCCAAGTTCTTCCGTTCAAACTTCGGTAACCCCTACGACCTCGACATGTATTCCACCCTGCCCTCTCACGACTGGCAGGACGAGGTAATGGGTGAGACACCGGTGAACTACTCGGCCAATGTCACCATCGGCGGCGGTTCGGAGAAGGTGAAGTTCAACCTGTCGCTCACCAACAGTGAGGACAAGGGTATTATCCTTGGTTCCGGCGTGCGCCGCACCAACCTGAACATGAAGACCAATGTGCAGCTCAGCGACAAGCTCTCGCTGCAGTACAACCCAAAGTTCACTTTCCGTCGCGACGAGGGTGCCGGTGGTAGCCATATTGGTACAGGCGGTATCATCGACGTGCTGAAGTACCGTCCTACCAACGGTCTGCGTGAGTACGGCTACATCGACCCGGCCTACGCCGATCCCAATGAGGAGGAACTCTTCACCTATACCAATCCGAAGAGCGACATCGCCATCAACCAGCTCATCAAGCACAGCTATACCTATACCAATGGCCTTGCCCTCGACTGGAAGCCTATAAAGGGGCTCACCCTGCGCACAGAGGCTACCCTCGGACTAGGTTGGACAGACAACAACCGTTTCTACGGTGCACTGACGAGTGTGGGTAAGAGCAACAACAACCTGCCGGTAGCTCAGATTACTGACACGCGTAGGCTCAGCTATGTTTGGACCAATACCGCTGTCTATAACTTCTCGGTGAAGGACACCCACAACTGGTCGTTCCTGTTGGGTCAGGAGATACAGGACTCTCAAACAACGACAACCTATATCCAGAGCCTGTATTTCCCCCGCAACTTCACCGCCCGTGAGGCCTGGAACAACATGTCGTTCGGTTCGGCTTATGGAGACAGGACCGAACTGAGCACGGCCAATCGTACAGCGTCGTTCTTCGGACAGGCCAACTATAATTTCAAGCACCGCTATCTGCTTTCTGCTACGTTCCGTGCCGACGGTTCCACAAAATTCGCACCCGGCTACCAGTGGGGTTACTTCCCCTCTATTTCCGGTGCATGGGTGATTTCTGAGGAACCTTTCATGAAGAAGGTCGACTGGATTAGTCAATTGAAGCTCCGTGCAGCCATCGGTCTGGTGGGTAACAACAATATCGCTAACGATATGTGGCGAATTCTCTATAACATCAATTCCACCGGCGGTCCCGGTTTCGGTGAGCAGACCCAGTATGGTGAGAAATACTATGGCANNGACCCAATACGGTGAGAAATACTACGGTAACAACGGCGGTTCCAAGTTCTCGAATGAGGAAATCAAGTGGGAAACCACCATCACCCGCAACTTAGCAGCAGATATCTCGCTGTTCAACGGCCGCATCACAATCACCCCCGAGGTGTATTGGAATACCACCCGTGACTTGCTCTACGACAGCTACCTCGACGCAACACTTGGTTACACCAGCCAGCAGCAGAATATCGGTCAGGTGACCAACAAGGGTATCGAGTTCTCTATCAGCGGCGACATCCTGCAGGGTAAAGACTACGTACTCTCTGCCAACATCAACTTCGGACTGAACAAGAAGAAGATTGACAAACTGAACGGTACGGATGACGTGCTCTGGTATCAGAACAGCAGCTGGAAGTCAAGCTATAACGACTACTGTCTGAAGGTAGGCGACGAGGTAGGTTTGATCTACGGCTTCGTCTACGACGGCCTCTATCAGTTCGACGAGTTCTACTTCGACCCGCTGAACAACTATCAGGCAGTGCCCTGGGGCTCTTCTGCCGCCGACAACGGCACCAGCAGTGACCGTGCCCCACGTGAGGACGGCTATGTAACGGTAATCAACGATATCTCCGGCTCATCGAACAGTGGTATCGCCACCCTACCCGGTAAAATCAAGTTCAAGGATCTCGACGGCGACGGCCGCATCACAGAAAACGACCGTACCGTAATCGGTAATACCAACCCGAAGATCCAGGGTGGTTTTGGTCTGAGTGGCCAGTGGAAAGACTTTGATTTCACCGCCAACTTCACCTATATGCTCGATTTCGACATCAACAACGCCACCGCTTACACGCTGTCGGCATCGGAAAGCAACAAGAACAATTTCTTCAATGTACTCACCAAGTTCAAGGATGGCTGGCAGTACAATGATATTGACGGTAGCATCACCGGTACCAAGGGTGATATCCTTTACAAGATCTACTACGTCGATGACTGTGTAAACCTCTACAAGAACGCCAACAAGGACCGCTCCTTATGGAATCCCACAGATGTGACGAAGAAAATTACCCACTCCTACTTCATCGAGGACGGTTCGTTCCTGCGCTGCTCCGATATTACCGTCGGCTATACCCTGCCTAAGAAACTGACACAGAAAATCGGTATCTCCAAGGCCCGCTTCTACGCCTCTGCCTCCAACCTGTTTATCATCACAGGTTATTCGGGCTATGATCCTGAGGTAGATGTCCAAACGGGACTGACCTGCGGTATGGACTACAACCGCTATCCGCGTGCCCGCAGCTTCGTATTCGGTACCAACATCACCTTCTAAATAAGCAACAGATATGAAAATCAAGAATATTTTACTGACTGGTATAGCTGCCCTGGCCGTTGTTTCCTGCAACGACTACCTGGAAGTCGACGCGCCTTCAAAAAGTACACCTGAATTCGTGTTCAGTATGAAGTCGGAGGTGGATCGCGCCCTCAATGGTGTCTATGCCCAGGCACTTGTCGGCGACCTGTACGGCAATGCCTATCAGAGCACATTCGTGCTAAACAGCGATGTGGATATCTCCATCAGCGACAGCCGCAACCACTCGCATACCTCCTACCGCCGCTTTGACTGCGACGATCAGGGTAGCGACATCCTCAAGTTCTGGACGGCTGCCTACAACCTGATTGAGTATTGCAATAAGTTTATCACCTACGCCGAGGAATGTCCCGTCTATTACGTCAAGGATACCGATGGTAACTATGAACAGGATGCCAATGGCAACAAGATTGCTGACGCGGAGATGCTGCAGTGGATTGGCGAAGCCAAGTGTCTGCGCGCCATGGTCTACCACGACCTCGTGGTGATGTTCGGCGACGTGCCCTTCACCTTTGAGCCCACGACCGTTCGCGGCATTGAGACCATCCCCGTAATGGACCGTGAAGAAATTCAGAAAGCTCTGATTGCCGACCTACAGAAGGCAGCTCCAGGCATGTCATCGACAGCCAGCACCACCGTAGAGCGCTGCTCAAAGGAATTTGCCCAAGGTCTGATTGCCCGTATTGCCCTGACGGCCGGCGGTTACTCGCTTCGTCCCGACAAGAGCAACCCGAAGAGCTACGGCACCATGCAGCGTCCCGGCAACTACCAGGAATACTATCGCATCACGATGAACTATGCCGACTCTGTCATCTCTGCCGGCACCCACGCGCTGAGACAGAGCTACCAGGACGTGTTCGTCAGTGAGTGTAACTATCAGGTCATCAACAACGACGACCCCATCTTCGAAATTCCATTTGCCAAGGAGTCAACCGGTAACACCGGCTATCTGCAGGGTCCTACCTACAACTCCTATGAGGGAAAGACCGTCGGTCCTTGGGGTAAGTGCGGCGGCAACATGCACGTGAACGCTTTCTACCGCTTTCTGTTCCGCGAAGGCGACCTGCGTCGGGAATTCGTCAACGGCATGTGGTACTACAACTACTTCACCAATGCCGAGGGCAACCTGGCCGACTCGGTCTACTTCCGCAACGACTACTACTGCCACAACAACAAGTGGTCGAAGCTTTGGACTGCAGAAAGTTCGGCACTGGGTGACATCACCGAGGGCGGCACGGGTATCAACTATCCCTACATGCGCTATACCGACGTGCTGCTGATGTATGCCGAGGCTGCCAACGAACTGAACAACGGACCTACGGAAAAGGCTATTTCCTGCCTCCAGCAGGTTCACAGCCGCGCCTTCGTCGACGGCGATCCTGCCTTCATCGCACAGGCCGGTGCTTCGAAGGATGCCTTCCAGAAAGCCGTCATGGACGAGCGCAAATGGGAGTTTGCCGGTGAGAACTCACGCTGGCGCGACCTCGTACGTACCAACACCTATGGTGAGGAACTCGTCTACAGTTTCCTCCGCTACTATTCTGTCGGTATGAACTGCGGCACAGGCTATGAGGACGATATCGTGGCCCACGACAGCCAGGACGGTACGGACTACCTGTCAAGTCTCCCCGGTATGCGTGTCTATTACCACACCTACAACTTCAGCGAAGCCAATGCCTACGCGCTCCGAATGTTCAGAGCACAGATGTATGGCTACAAGATCGACGATGTGGGTACTGCTTTACAGAAATATCCCAACCAGTCGTATCAGAGCCTGCGCATCTTCAACGCCTACAAGCCGGCCGGCTCGGCACCTGTCACCAGCCAGATCACTCGTGGCGGTTTCTCGGCCAAGGCGTGGATTCCTGCTGACATGTACAACTGGTACAACGAGAACACCGGTCTGCCCAACGACAAGTGTAAATACACCTTCTATGGTTATATCCGCTGCGACGACAGCGGCAACCTGTGGGTCATCCGCGATGGTGCACAGACACAGTTCGGTAGCATTCCCGCTGCCGACGAGCTGCCACCGGTGCGCTATATTCTCCCCTATCCTAACACGGTCATCCAGCGTGCCGCTGGTGTCTATAAGAACTATTACGGTTATTAATATAATGTACGCATAAGATATGAAAAAGATACTGAATAGCATGATGTTGCTCCTCGTAGCCGTCACTTCAGTGCTCGTGGTTTCGTGTAAGGAAGACGAGAACACAGCCGCTGAAGGCACGGATAGGGAGTTTATGACCATGTTCATCAATGATAATAACCGCGGTAAGGGCGGTGACTACCCCTACAACTGCGGACTCGACGGTGCCTACCCACACGGCAACACCATCCACCTCTATTGGTACGGTGTCAAGGACTGCGCCGGCTATCAGATTCAGATGGCCATCCAGAATAAGGTCAGCGGCGGTGCAAGTGCCTGGGCCAATGTACAGGGCACCAGCGATCTGCTGCTCGACACGATCTTAGGCCCAAAGCAGCTTGATATGCTCATCAAGGACCTGCAGTACTCTACCGACTACCGTTTTGCCATCCGTGCCCTGTCACCAAAGGATCGGAACATCAAGGGCGACGAGAGTACCTTTGCCCACGCCTCCAACTGGTTCGGACATGGCAACGGCCGTCAGTGGCAGGAATACATGGGTATCACCACCCGTGACCGCTATGCCACGCCGTTCGCCATCTATGTGAACCAGGCAGAGACCACAGAGACGGAGATGCACGTTTACCTGAACAAGACAGCTAAACAAGCTCTGGGCTATGCCGATGATGCCACCATCACCGATCCCGACGACCTCGACAAGCTGGAGTCCTTCTATGAGAACTTCAACATCGACGACGACGGCAACCTGGGCTATCAGATCCTGACGGTGTCGCCCTCGCCCAACAACCCCAACTCAACGGTGGATGCGAAGTGGAAGAACTACAGAATCACTGATGAAGACCGTGCCCGCGGCTATATCGTTGTGACAGGTCTGACAGCCAACTCGGTCTATATTATTGATGTGATCGATCCACGTGTTCCCGTGGCCATCGATGCAAAGTACAACACCTGTACGGCCCGTTCCGACGGTAAGCCAGGCGCGCCCATCCTGCTCAACCATGATGAGCTGATGGCTACACAGGCCACTGCCGAGATTCCGAACAACACCTACAAGCGTTCGGACGTCTACGCCCGTGCAGCGGAGTTTAATGCCGCACCGCTCACACCAATCCTCTACGACTTCATCTCGAACACCAACTTCGCCGAAGGCCAGACCTATCTGCTGGAAGGTGGCAAGACCTATTATCTCGACGGCAACGACATTACCTGTAAGGGTTTCGTGCTGCGCACCGACCCTGCCGACGTGGCCCAGGGCAAGCGTGCCAAGGTGATCTGCGGTATCGGAAAGAGCGACCATTTCTCACAGGGTGTCAACGGCGAGCAGTGGAACGGATGTCCCTACTCGATGTTCACCTTCGGACGTTCGCCAGAAGCCGGTGAGGGCGGTGAGATCTACATGAAGAAGCTGGCCTTCTACGACATCGACTTCGACAACCCGCTGTGCTACAACTACGGTGACAACCAGGCCGGTCTCGGTACTGCTACGGGTAACTACTTCTTCAATATGTTCTCGAACGGTATGGCCGTCACCCTCGACTCGTTAGTGATGGAGAACTGTTCCTTCAAGCGTCTCGTCCGCGGATTCATCCGTGAACAGGGCCCGAACTACAAGGTATGGAACCACGTATTGATCAAGAACAACCTGTTCTACGACTGTGGTTACTATACACAGGGTGCTGGCGGTTACTGTTGGATTGCAGGTATCAACCAGCCCGGTTCTAACCTCTACAAGGACTTCAAGGTGGTGGAGAACACCTTCTACGACAGTCCCTTCCCCGCATTCTTCAGCGAGGAAAACGAGAACTATGCCCGTGACAACGGCCCGTGGATGATTACCTTCTCTAACAACACGCTCATCAACTTCAACACCCGCGCCAATGGTGCCATCTTTAAGATGCGCAACCTGCCCGACGGCTCGGTCTACACAGTTGAGAACAACCTGTTTGTGCTCTGTAAGAAAGACGGCGACCAGCGTGTGCTCCAGATGTGGGGTGCTGATATCCGTAATACCCAGACACTGTCCGACGGCTCATCAAGTAAGGTCAAACTGGTATTCAATAATAACTGGTCGACCAATAACGACCTGACCAACGGATCTATCTTCAGTGCCAATGCCTGGACCACAAGCAGCAACAGTTTCCAGAAGTTGATCAAGGACGGTAACGCCACACTCAGCGGCACACTGGAGGTCAATGTGGCAAACATCTCTGCCACCGAGTTGATGGAGCAGCCCTGTCCGCCGCACGTTGCCGCCACGGCCAACGATCCCAACATGCACCGTGCCGACGCACTCGACGGCACCGCCAAGACAGAGTACAACGTGAACCTCTATTTCAAGAACACCAACAACGACATCTACAATAACAATGTGGGTGCCGCCCGTTGGAGAAACAAATAGATATTTGATAATTGAAAATTGAAGAGTTTAAGATTATGAATAAGAACATAAGCAAGAAATGGCTGGTAAGTTTATCATTTATCATTTGTCATTTATCATTTTGCGTAGCACTCACCGCATGCAGTGATGCCAATGAGTACGAGGATGCCTTTACCGACAATCCCTCGTGGGTAGAAGGCTACAACGACTCACTGAAGATTGCACATCCTGAGAGTCTGGCCAGCACCACCTGGGTGCGCGGCACAGGCGTGAAGGTCAATGCCTATGGTGTGGAAGTTCAGGGATTCGTGGAGAGTCTCAGCTTCGTGAGTGCCGACTCTGTGAGCGTGAAGATGAGCCAGGGAGCTACCGAAGGCACATGGACAGACGATTCGAATACCGAGAAGACGCCACTCTATGAGTATAAGTACAATAATGTAACTGGTACGGTGGATATTCTCAAGCGTGTGGTCAACGACAAGGGAGCCGTCACCAAGCAGACCATCTTCCAGGGTATCGCTGTCGACGGCAAGCAGACGGTGCTCACAGTAGTCCACTATGGTGACTCACCCATACAGACTTATCTGGTGAAGCAGTAACCTGATGAACAAAGGGGGCCACAACGGTGGCTCCCTTTGCTTCGCAAACCTTTACGTAAGTTTTTTTGTGAAAAATGGCTAAATATTTGGCTATTTCGGAAAAAAGCCCTAAATTTGCGCAGTATAATAAGCAAAATGTTTTATTTACTAACTATAAAAGTTATTTATATGAAGAAAATTTTTACTCTAGTTTTAGCCCTCATGGGCTTTGCTGCTGCAATTAACGCTGCAACAGTTGACGATCTCGCAGTGCTGAAGCACAGCTATGTGCTCGTCTGCGACCAGCTGGGCGCTCGTCCTGGCAAAGGTGTGCTCTTCGGTAACGACCACTTCCTCGATGTGACTGGTGGTTCTGTTGCTACCAACAAGGGACAAGTCGACCTTTCTGTTGTCGATGCTCTTGGTGAAGACGGTACTCCACTCTATGTAACTCAGGACATTGTTGACAAGTACGGAGCTGACTATGTTGGCCCACATTACAACTGGCTCCGTCTGAAAAACAATCAGGATGTGATTGCTATGAAACTGACTGCAAAGTCAAAGGTCATCATGTTTATTCAGGGAAACAACAAGACTGGTAAGGATGCCCGTATCCCATGTATCGCAAAAACTGTTGATGACATCAAGAACAAAACAGGTCTGAATGCTGCTCCTGATGAAAATCATCCCTCAACAGTGAGCGGTTTCCGTTGGGAATACACTGTTGACGATGACGGTCTCTACTACTTCGGTTCTTACAATGGCGATATGTTCGTCAGCTTCATTATCATTGAGGCCAATGAGGCTCCTGGTACACCGACTGTAAAGGTTGGCGACCAGACCTTCGAAGGTGGACTGTGGTTCCGTGAGGTAAGCTGTAAGGCTAATCCCGCTACTGAGGAAGGCTCTACCGAGAAGATTCCTACCGTCGTTACCTATACCACTGACGGAACAATGCCTACAGCTACAAGCCCCGTTTATACTGAGCCTATCAAGTGCTATCAGGACATGACTGTCAAGTTCCAGGCATTCCTCGACTTCGGCGACCATACTCCAAGTGCGGATTTCATTTGCGACGGTGCTGACAACGAGGGTAATGTCAACTTCACCTTCAGTGCGCCGACCATTACTGTTGACGGTGCAAATGTAACCATTACCACTCCATATGCAGAGCAGAATGGAACAAACTTCTATACACTCAATGGTGGTGATGCCACACAAGGTGATGCCGCTACACTGACTGAGTCGGCTACAGTTGTTGCCTATACTGAGATTGCCAATGGCAACTATGGCAAATTCACTTCCATGTCTTCTTCAAAGGACGCCTATGTGCTGAATGCTATCAAGGAGAAGAAGACCATCGCCATCACATCTGCTGATGTTGTTGTGGATGAAGAGGCTACAGCTTCTGCAACCGACGGTTCTACGGTCTATAAGGTAGAGAATGGTGCCATCAGCGCCGACAAGATGGACTTCTTTGTGAAGAATCTCACTTTCAACGTATTGAAGGATGCCAAGGCCCAGTATCAGGTTCCTGAGGGTCAGGAGGCTTACATCCAGATGAGCAACACCAACATCGTATTCAAGGTAGCTGCCGGCGATAAGGTGAAGGTGAAGGTCATCTGCTCGAAGAACTCTTGTAAGAACATCGATGCCGACGATGCAGAAGATGGCTCACAGGTTACCGACCGTAAGTGCTATGTCAACGTAAGCGGCACGAACTACTGCCTGAAGGATGCTGAGGGCAACGAGACCAACGACCTGAAGCTCTATCCCGATGCTAACGTATTTGAGTTCGAGCTGGCCGGTGGTAAGAACGTGACCACTAAGGACGAAGAAGGCAACGAAACGACGACTTTCGAAGCTGCCGACATCTACTACACCTTCCAGAAGTACTCTGGCACAGGTAACATCCTGATTTCTTCTATCGAGATTACGCCTGCTGCAGCAGCTCCCGCAGAGACAGAGACTGTTCTCTGGGAAGGTGAAGCTATTGTTAATGGTTGGGCTAATCAGCCTACATTCCTGAGCGACGGTGGTAAGGAACTGACCGAGGCCGGAGCTGCTGTTGGAGACAGACTCCGTATCTATTTCACTGCTCCTGATGACAACTGGCAGGTAGAGCTTACTAACGGTCACTGGGATGGTATGTTGGATCGCTATGCTGCCAAGGATCTTGGTCCTGAAGCAGATGGTTCACCCCGTCATTATACCATTGTTGACCAGTCTAAGGGTTACTTCGAGTACACCATTGATCAGGATTTCCTGACTAAGGCAACAACAATGCAGTACTGGGGTGGTGCATTCCTGCTCAATGGCGATGGCAACATGACTGTTACCAAGGTTACACTTGTTCAGGGTGGTGCTACAGGCATCCAGGCTGTTAAGACTGTTAAGACTCTGAACAATGTAATCTTCAACCTTGCCGGTCAGCGTGTTGACGCTAACTATAAGGGTGTTGTTATCGTGAACGGTAAGAAGACGATTCAGAAGTAACATCCGACAATCAATCCTATACAAAGAGCGCTCCAATCCTTTTTGGTGCGCTCTTTTTCCCTTAAAACTGTCTAAGGATTGGAGTTCAAGCTATAGTCCTTGAATTCTTTCAGAAGCATCTTTATCATTCCATGATATAGCATAAAAAACTATACTATGATAGCTATAGCATGTGTTAAGTAATTGGATGTTAGCAATTTAGGTTATAGCATAGTTTGTAAAAACTATGCTNNATATCAGATAATAGCCGCGCACGCCAGTATTGCCGCCTCGTGGCCAGCGGAGGTTCTTCAAAGCTTTGCCCAGGTTGGTCATGTTGGGAACATCATTGGCTTTCAGGTGCTTGGCAAGTTCCTTCTGAATGGCAGCGACGGTCCAGAGGTTCTCACGCTTGTGGTCTTGAGTAGGCACGAAAATGCTGGGCAGCACCGACTCCATCGTTGACTCCTGTTGACACCGCATGTCGTTCTAAAAGGGCGCTTGCAGGGGTGGGCAAGGCTTCCCGTCAGGTACGAGAGCGTAGCTAACAGGGTCGGACAAGGCACCTCTCAGCCTTGCGAGCCTGCCCAAAACACCTTGCGGGCATACGCAAAACACTTTGTTGGCCTACGCAAAATATCAAAACCGCACACGCAAAATAGAAACCGAATTTCGTCTGTAGCAGGGTTGTAGCATAGTTGTAGCAGGGTTTTGAAAAACCATGCTATAGGCTAAACGCCCTGTATAAAGGTGTTTCAGTGAAACTATAGTACCTATAGCATAGTTTTCACACTTTTCAAATCTCTGTATAGATAAAATCATGGCCGCGCCGCGTTTTCAGGAGACGGGGATTTTCACCCTCAGTCCACTGATTCAGCTGCTTGCGGGCCGAATAGTAGGTCAGACCCGATGTGCGGGCAAACGCGCCGACGGTGACATAGCCGTTGTAGCGCTGCAGGCAGTTCTGCAGCAAATCGTCCAATCGTTTCTTGTCGGCCAGGAGTTCCTGCGTGTTGGCATTGTCGACACGTCGGAATCCGCTGTTCCACCTTTCGAGTGCCTCATCCCAGCGCTTGCCTGGCTGATAGTCGACGCCGTTGAGACGGATGTCACGGGGCTTGACCTCGTCAGGGTCGGTGATCTCACGGGTAAGGGCAAGCCGTGGGGCAAACGAGCCGATGGGCGTATCGACACGATAGCCCATGGCCATCAGTTCACTGGCGGCCCGGAGGAACACTTCGAAGGCTCTGGACAGTTCGCCGTAGCGCAGTCCGTAGTTGCGGCTGCAGAAGTCCTCCACGCCACTCATCGTCATCTTGTCCCTCAAAGCAGGCTTGGCGTAAACAATGTTCTTCCCATCCCGGCCCTTGGCTGGTGTGGGGTGCACCTCAAAGGGCATTCCGTCTTTCTTACTTGGCATATCACGTACCTTATTATATTGATAATGCAAAGGTACGAATAAGCGAGCGAAATACAAGTTTTATTATTGTTAATTAATAAAAATCTTCAGGTATATTTATTTGCATATTTCAGAAATAATACGTACCTTTGCAACGACAAACTAATGAGAATAAAAAACAAGAACAAATCAATGAAATCTTTATTCAGACTATTTAGCTGCATAATGCTGTTAACTACGGGGCTGGCAGCAACGGCACAGACAGAGAAACAGATTGCTTTCCCCGGTGCCGAGGGTTTCGGACGCTACACGACAGGTGGACGTGGCGGCAAGGTGTATCATGTAACAAACCTGAATGATTCAGGTAGCGGGTCACTACGATGGGCATTAAGTCAAAGCGGTGCCAAAACCATCGTGTTCGACGTCTCAGGAACCATTCACCTTAAGTCGGCACTAGGCATTGAAAGCAATACGACCATCGCCGGACAGACAGCCCCTGGCGATGGTATCTGTGTGGCCGACTATCCCTGCGCCATCAGGGGTAACAACGTCATTGTGCGTTATATGCGCTTTCGCCTTGGCAACAAAAATGTGTTGAAAGACGGTGCCGATGGTTGGGATGGCTTCGGAGGCTTCGACCAGAAAGACTGGATGATTGACCATTGTTCCGTCAGTTGGTCGATAGACGAATGCCTCTCTGTATTGGGCAATAAGAATACAACTGTCCAGTGGTGCCTTGTTGCGCAGAGCCTTGTTAACTCAGGTCACTCGAAAGGTGCCCACGGCTATGGCGGCAACTGGGGTGGCAGCGGAGCCTCATTCCACCACAACCTGATAGCGCACCACACCAGCCGCACCCCGCGCCTTGGGCCGAGACCAACGACCCAGCTCGACGAGCGAATGGATATGCGCAATAATGTTATCTACAACTTCGGCAGCAACGGAAGCTATGGCGGTGAGGGCATGACGGTGAATATCGTCAACAACTACTACAAGCCAGGCCCCGGTTCGCCAACCGACAATAAGGGTAAGCGCATTGCAGGTATCGGCATTCGCACCAATGAATATGTAAAGACCTACCCTGCCTATGCCCCGGCCCTACACCTTTGGGGAAAATACTACGTAACCGGCAATGTGAACTCGAAATATAGTGATGTTACCAATAATAACTGGACCATCGGCATCATCAACCAAATTGACGCCAATGGTTGTGACGGCACCTTCACCCAGGCGACAAAAGACTCTATTAAACTGGAGGAACCGATGAAGTTCGTTTATACTACGACCCATACAGCAGCCCAGGCATACGAAAAAGTGCTCGACTTCGTGGGAGCCTGCAAGAGCCGAGACACCTTTGACGAGATGATTATTGCCGACACCAGAGAGGGAAAAGCATCGCATACAGGCGCCGGGCTCAGCAGAGGATTTGTGAATTCACAAGATGACAACAAGCCTGCAGGAGCTGGCGACGACTGGGATGCCTGGCCTACGCTCAACAGTACAGCGGCACCGACAGATACGGATGGCGACGGTATGCCCGACGACTGGGAGACTGCAAACGGCTTGAATCCGAATGATGCTTCCGACGGCACTGCCACCAATGAAGAAGGCTATACAAACCTGGAAGCGTATCTGAACGCACTGGTTGCCGACATCACAGCTGCCCAATATGAAGGCGGAACAGCTGAAGGTTATATTGAAGAGACGACCGTCAATGAGGATGGCTCGGAGGAAGGTAAACAGACGGCGGCCACTGGAACCGTCAACTGGGGCCTGCACAATGGCACCACTGACGAAGCGGCAGAATACTCAACTGAAATCAGCGATATGATAGGTGAAAACCAGATCGCTTTAGGCAAGAATCTTGCCATTGCCGCCAGCAAGACGCGGAAAATCAACAATATCACCTTTACACAGATTCAGCCCAGTAACAACAATGAGGCGACTGCCAACGATGAGAACGCCGTCTGCTTCAAGTTTTCTGTGAAGGATGGCTACTTCTTTCGTCCAACCCAAATCAGTTTCCTTGCCTCCCGCATCGGCACCGATGGAGGCGCTATCGACGTAAACTGGCAGAACGGCAATGGAACAAGTGAGATCGACAACCTGATCACACCTGACCGTAACAACGGGACACCAGGCTATACGACTTACGTCAGAACTGTGAGTAATATTGCCTCGGCCAGTGGTTCGAGCACGCTGAAAATACATATCTATAAACTTGGCAGCAGTAAGCAGATCGCCTTAGCAAACATCAGCATCACAGGCGAGCTGAAACGTATTACAGCCAACGGCATAGTCACTGTTCAGACGGTAACAATCCAGGCTGACAAAGTTTACGACCTACAAGGCAGACAGGTAACAAAGCCTACAAAGGGCCTCTATATCCAAAATGGCAAAAAATATATCCACAGATAAAACCGAACCAATATGAAAAAGCTATTCTTTACGACTTTACTGACATTAGCGTCGACAGCCCTTATGGCACAGACGCTGCCGTACCAGAACCCGAAGCTCTCCGCAGCCCAGCGCGCCGATGACCTGCTCTCGCGCCTGACGCTCGAAGAGAAAGTGTCGCTGATGATGGACACGTCGCCCGCCATTCCGCGTCTCGGCATTCCTCAATTCCAATGGTGGAACGAAGCCCTGCATGGTGTAGGTCGCAACGGTTTCGCCACCGTATTCCCCATCACAATGGCGATGGCCGCCTCATGGGACGATGCCCTACTCCATCAGGTATTCACCGCCGTCAGCGACGAGGCGCGTGTCAAGGCCCAACAGGCCAAGCGCTCGGGCAATATCAAGCGCTACCAGAGTCTCTCGTTCTGGACGCCTAATATCAATATCTTCCGCGATCCCCGTTGGGGACGTGGTCAGGAGACCTATGGCGAAGACCCATTCCTGACAACAAAGATGGGACTCGCCGTGGTGAGAGGTCTACAAGGCTATACCTACGACGGAAAGCCTCTGAATGAAACCTACCGCAAGCTCCTGGCCTGCGCCAAGCATTTCGCGGTGCATAGCGGCCCCGAGTGGAACCGCCATACCTTCAATATCGAAAATCTGCCCGAGCGCGACCTCTGGGAAACCTATCTGCCAGCTTTCAAAGCCCTCGTGCAGGAGGGTGAGGTCGCTGAGATCATGTGCGCCTACCAGCGCATCGACGGCCAGCCCTGTTGCGCCCAGACCCGTTACGAACAGCAGATCCTGCGCAATGAATGGGGTTTCGACGGATTGATCACCAGCGACTGCGGTGCCATCCGCGACTTCCTGCCCCGCTGGCACAACACGGCTAAGGACGGTGCCCAGGCCAGTGCCCAGGCCATCCTCGCAGGTACCGATGTGGAGTGCGGCTCAGAATATAAGAACCTGACCGCAGCCGTCAAGCGCGGTGATATCAAGGAGGCCGACATCGACCGAAGCCTGCGCCGACTGCTGATAGCCCGCTTCGAACTGGGTGACTTCGACAGCGACGACCTGAA
>LXOW01419363.1_pt1 | contig 30837 bp, 19 predicted proteins | sample 1368591 | NCBI WGS metagenome assembly LXOW01 (sample SAMN04884650, study PRJNA319009) | bovine gut metagenome | isolation source: Cow rumen | host: Bos taurus | place: Italy: Legnaro (PD) | collected 2014-07-09
ACCGCCAGTATATTGAGGCAGGCTTCGACTACCTCTACGACAAGGTCGGCATGTACGACTACCTGCGCGGCGTAACCAGCAAGGACTATCCTGCCGAAGGCATCTCCCACCAGTGGCAGGCCAACGGCGACATTCTGGACAAGATGCTGTACTTCCTTGAGAACCACGACGAGCAGCGTCTGGCATCAGGCTTCTTCTGCGGCAACGGCCGCAGCGCCGAGCCTGCGATGATCATCGCTGCCACTCTTGGCACCAATCCTGTTATGGTCTATTCCGGTCAGGAGGTTGGCGAGAAGGGCATGGATGTCGAAGGTTTCTCAGGCATGGACGGGCGCACCACCATCTTCGACTACTGGGGTGTGAAGAGCATTCAGGCATGGGCGAACGAAGGCAAGTTTGACGGAGCAGGACTGGATGAAGAGCAGCGCGAACTGCGCGCGTTCTACTGCCGCCTGCTGCAGATAGCCAAGACCAGCCCCGCTATCAGCGAGGGCAAGATGTACGATCTGGAGTACGCCCAGGGTGAAGGGTTCAACCGGCATAAGCATTTCGCCTTCCTGCGCAAGCATCAGAAGGAGACGCTGCTCATCGTTGTCAACTTCGATGACCGCCAGATGGATATACCCGTCACCATCCCTACGGACGCGTTCATATACCTGCAAATGGAGGAGAAACTCAGCGTGCATGCCGTGGACCTGCTGTCCGGTGCCACGTACGAGGGGCCTCTTATGTCTGCTGCACCGTTCCGCGTCACTCTGCCTGCATGGACCGGAGCCATACTTAAACTACACTAAATGGAAAAGTTTCGCGACTACATGACGCTTGTCCGCTGGCAGAACCTGCTCATGACGGCTATCGTTCTGTTCGTAATGGAGAAATGGGTGGCAACACCCATTCTCCGTGCGGCATATTTCGGAGAGCAGCTGCCATGGTGGCTGCTGGCTATGCTTGTCATAGCCACGGTGCTGGTGGCTGCCGGTGGGTACGTTATCAACGATTATTTCGATGTGAAGATTGACGCTATCAACCGTCCGGACCGACTGATTGTCACGCGCAGCGTGAGCAAGCCGCAGGCGATGCGCCTGTTTCAGGTGCTGACGATTGCAGGCGTACTGTGCGGACTTGCTGTTGCATGGTGCGTACGGAGCTGGGTGGCAGCAGTCATCTTTGTGTTTGTACCCGGTCTGCTGTGGTTCTACTCGGCGTCCTACAAACGCCAGTTGATTATCGGCAACCTGATTATCGCACTGGTGACAGCATTGTGTCCGCTGCTTGTAGCTGTTTGCAACGTGGCGTACCTCAAGATGCACTACACCAATGTCAACGGCATCAACGTGCTCGAGTACACCACTCTGCCACACGATATCTACCTATGGATCGGAGGTTTTGCGGCCTTTGCGTTCCTCGGCACATGGATTCGCGAGATTATCAAGGATATGCAAGACCAGATGGGTGACCGCGAACTGGAGTGCCACTCGCTGCCTGTTGTGTTCGGCGAACAGCCGACAAAGATTATCGTCACTGTCCTGCTCGCACTGATGGCGGGCGCTGTCTGCTGGCTGGCATGGCGGGTTATCCCGTCTCCGCTTACCACACGGTATGCCTTGTTCGGCCTGCTCGTACCGATAGCATGTGTGCTGTGGCTGCTCTGGTCGGCAAAGATATCTTCCGACTACCGCACCACCCAACTGGTCATGAAGTTCGTCCTCTTGATGGGCGTTCTCTACAGTTTTGTCATTAACCAGACAATGTAAAAAAGCCACATGCCGGAATAAATGAACAGATGGCAAATGACAAAATGACAAATATAATCCTGGTGTCCAAGTCTCCACGCCGCCGCGAACTGCTGAGCGGCCTGGATATACCGCACACCGAGGTCAGCATTGACGCCGACGAGTCCTACCCGGCTCAGCTGAAAGGCGGAGATATACCTATGTATATTTCGCGCGCGAAGGCGCAAGCATACACGCGCACGCACGCTCTAGGCGCGGATGACCTGCTCATCACTTCCGATACCATCGTGTGGCTCGACGGGCAGGTGCTCGGCAAGCCTCACAGCGAACACGAGGCGCGCACCATGCTACGCAGCCTCAGCGGCAAGACGCATCAGGTCTTCACCGCTGTTACGTTTGCTCACCGCTCAGGCTCCGCGGATTCAGAGATTGTCTTCACCACCCGGGTTGACTGCACCAACGTGACCTTTGACCCGCTCTCCGATGCCGATATTGACTATTACGTCACACGCTACAAGCCTATGGACAAGGCTGGCGCTTATGGCATTCAGGAGTGGATAGGTTATATCGCCGCCAGCAGGATTGAGGGCTCGTTCTACACCGTCATGGGCTTCCCCACTCATCTGGTGCATCGTTATCTTCAAAACCTGAAGTGACAGTAGGAGTATAAAACAAAGGCCTGCGTTTTGCAGACCTTTGTTTTTGTTATAGAGTTGCAATCCCTGCGGATTACTTCAACTCGGCACCGAGAACATTGTATTGAACGCCGTTCTTCTCGATGATCAGCGTGTTGTTCTCCAGACGCTTAACGGCCTTGGCGTTTGCGGCTGTATTCTCAACGGCTTCCTCGGAAGATTTACCCAACTGGCACTTGATGAGCTTGTCGTACGAGTTGAGTGCGTCAACTACGATCACGCCGCTCTCCTCAACTGTTACTTTACCGGATACAATCCACCAGATATTGGTGATTCCTTGGGAACCGATGATTCCTGCAAACGAACCGGTAATATAGCCTTCGGAATCCAGACCTTCGCCGGCCCAAACGCTACCTGCCTCATGACTGCTGTTGACGGCATATTCGCCAGGAGTCAGACCCGTAGCCTGAGTGCCTACAAAGAAATACAGAGTAATTATCTCATTTGTTTCACCGGTGGCCTGAACAGCGCAAATTCCGTATTGTGCGATGGCGGAGTTATCTATTTTTACTTCTTCGAAATTGTAGATAAAGTCTTCACCCTTCTCATCATATTCCGGATGCTCCTTGCCATCGTAAAAACCTGCTACATCAAGCGTTGCGTAGATGGTATCCTTGGATTCAGCATCAACAAACGTAACCTCACCGGTAATAGCAATCACACCTTCCTCATAACTTACGGTAATGGCTGCCTTGCTCATGTCAAAGAATACATCATCGCCGGCACCGACATAGGTCCAGTAGCTATCCAGATCAGCCTCGGTATAGTTTCCTGCTATTTCGGCTCCCGAGAGACTGCGGATGCCCAGATAATATCCCAGTTCAGGCTCTGCGCCCTTCAGCTCCCAATACTCCTCCTTAACCGTGGCGTCCATATCCTTCATCGAGAACGATACGCTCATTGCTTTTGCAGGCTCCGATGCAGGAATACGGCCTTTCAGGAGCACGGTGAATTTGGGAATATCTTCTTCGTATTGGCCTAAATATTCACCGTCGATAACGATAGTGCTGTCTTCCGCTGCGTATTGAACGGTCAAATTAGCACTGATCATACTGTACTCTTTGTCAGAAGTTGGTTTACCGTCCTCACCCCATACAATGTCTGTAATGATATACGAATAATCCGAGACAAGGTCAGCATCGGTGTAGTTGCCGGCTATCTCATCAGTATATGCTGCTATCGACACGAACGCTGTGCTGTCAGCATTGTAGCCGGCCAACTGCCATGCGCCATTATATATATAAAGTTCAAGACCTTCAATCATCAGAACCTCATCACGAGTCGGTTCGGGATTGGTGTACGTCAACTGAAGAGTGTACTCAACGCTGTTCTCGCAAAGCACCGTACCGGTTATAGTGAATCCGCTTTCACTCTTGGCGATTACTACCTCACCGCTATAGATATCACTTGCCAAACCGTTAAGAGGAGTTACGGCACCGGTAATATCCTTGTTTTCACCGGCTGCCCATGTTCCATAGAAGGTGGCGTCAGGCATCAGTGAGAACTCAATGCTGTTCACTTCGTCTGCTGCCTTGAAGATGTATTCTGTCCATAAAAAGAACGGCTCAGCAACATAGGTCACTTCGGCTGTAATGGTCTCAAAGCTCTTAGCTGTGGGAGGAGCTGGCTTGGTATAATGCAGATTCCATACATTGTCGCTCTCATCTACAAACGAAGCTACAATCTCTGCCGAACCGTCCTCTTTATCGGTCTTCTTGAACGTTGCGGACTTATAGCCGAATGTTACACCTGCATAATTTGCTTTACTTTCATCTTCAAGCATATCAGCAAGCGTATATTCCTTGCCGGACGTAAGAGTGGACTCACCTGCGGGTACTACAATGTCGAATGAGAAGGAATTGCCATCTGCGTCATACAACTTTATATATATGTCATTGTCTGCAGAATAGAACTCCTCCGTCATATCAACCATCTCAAAGTTACCTCCTTCCGGGAGAATAACAGGTTTGGAGGTAATACTGATATTATAAGTATTGCCATCCTCACCGGTGAGAGAAGCAGATATCACTATTTTTCCGTCTTCTTCGATTGTTACGCTAACAGAACCTGCGGTGAAAATGATCTTTTCTCCGGTTTCCATATTGGCAATAAACGTATAATCAGCATCCATTTGATCCCAGGTATAGCTGCCTGCGGCCGTGGTGCGACTGTCACCGTTGGACAACGATACATAATACTCGCCATTGTTTGCCGTAGCCTGCCACCAGCCGTAATCTGCACTGTTATCATTAAACTTCACTGCATCTATATCGGAATCGAAATTCAGACTGACCGTTTCAGCCTTTGCCTGAGGAGCTTTGGCAACTGATTTCTTGACACCTTTCACGCTCATTGATTTGAACGGAACTGATTTGGCGTCCTTTACATTCTTGTCTGCTTTCTGCTTGGTGATTTCCTTCAGCAGGGCAGATTTCTGCTTCGCTACTTTAATCTGCGGAGCGGCATTTGCGCCGAGCACGATGGCTATTGCGCAAATCAAAGAAATAAATTTCTTCATACTTAGAAAACTTTTAGTTAAACAATAATGTATATAATTGGAATTATATATTGCCAATCCGGATATATCAGCAACGGCCATATAATGGCCTTTTTTAATACCACTGACTAATACCCAATACAAAATTACACAAATAATTTGAAAACACAAAACAATTGCCACAGAAATACGGAGATTCTGCGGCAATTTGTAAACTTTTACTATATTCGGATAGCAAAACCTTATAGAAAGTATCTAATACATAGCGCCTTCTATCCAGTTGACTAAGCGTGTGGGCAGCAGGCGGTTGAGGAAGCAGAAAATCTTATAGACCGTCCCGCCGATGTAGTAGGGTGCTGGGCTACGGCGAGTAGCCATCTTGTAGAAGAGTTGCGCCATCTGTTCAGGACGCATCCCGTTCTGCTCGTCTTTCTCCATGGCGGACACAGCCTTGCTGATGTTTTGATAGACCTCAGCCCCTTTCTCCGACTTGTCGCGTGCGGCGGTGAACCCCGTAGCCACGTCGCCCGGCATAAGGCAGCCGACACGTATATTGAACTGCCGCACCTCATTGGCCAATGCAAGCGCCATGGCATTGATCGCCGCCTTCGACGCCGAGTAGAACGCCTGATAGGGAACAGGCAGCACGGCGGCTACCGAGGAAGTGTATAGAATGCGTCCTTCACGGTGTTCGCGCATGGACGGCAGCACCGCCTGGGTGATATTCAGCGCGCCGAAGAAGTTGACGTCCATCTGACGCCGTGCGTCCTCCGGTTCGGTGAACTCAATCGCGCCGGAAATACCGAAACCGGCATTGGAAATAAGCACGTCAATGCTCTCCGTCTGCCTGAGCACTTCCGCCACGGCCTGACGCACGGACTCCTGCGAGGTCACGTCGCAATCAATGTGCATTATTCCGTCATGGCTGTCACCGTGACGGCTGAGCTCGAACACGCGCCAGCCCTTCTCACGGAAAAGGTTAGCCGTAGCTAACCCTATTCCCGAACTGCCGCCGGTTATGACTAAAGTCTTACCCATTAATCTTCACACCGGCTTTCAGTATCTTGGCTATTATCTCCGCTGCCTCGTCAATAACCGGCTCGGTATGCGTAGCCATGAGTGTGGTGCGCAGCAGGCACTCGCCCTCGACGCAAGCCGGAGCGATTACCGGATTGACATACACGCCGGCATCGAACATCGCCTTGCCGAAGTAGAGCGTGTCAAGCGTATTGTAGGTGAAGATAGGCACGATAGGTGTCGGAGCCTCGATGATCTTCACGCCGTTCTCTTTCAGACGTTTGCGGAAGTACGAAGCAATATTGTTCAGACGTTCGGGACGCTTGTTGTCCTTGATGAGCTGGTGCAGTGCGGTGAGTGAGGTTGCCGTAGAAGCCGGCGTCATACTTGCCGAGAAGATGAACGGACGCGACACATGGCGCACATAGTCCGCCACACGGTGTGAGGTCAGCATACAGCCGCCGATGGATGCGAGGGATTTGGAGAAGGTGAGCATTGTTATATCCACCTTGTCGGTCAGTCCGAAGTGCGATGCCGTACCGCGGCCGCCTTCGCCCAGCACGCCGAAGCCGTGTGCGTCATCCACCATCACGCGTGCGCCGTATTTCTCAGCCAGTGCGCATATCTCCGGCAGCTTGCATATATCGCCGCGCATGGAGAACACGCCGTCGGTGATAATCAGTTTGCCGGCACTCTCGGGGATGGTCTGGAGTTTGGCTTCCAGGTCAGCCATATCGGAGTGCTTGTAGCGCAGCACGGTGGAATAGGTCAGACGGCAGGCGTCATAGATGGATGCATGGTTCTCGCGGTCGTTGAGGATATAATCCGACTTGCCGCAAATGGCGGAGATGATTGCCAGATTGGTCTGGAAACCTGTGGAGCAGCACATTGCCTCTTCGTAGCCCGTAAAGGCTGCCAACTCTTTCTCCAACTGCAGGTGCAAGTCCAGTGTACCGTTCAGGAAACGGCTGCCCGAGCAGCCTGTGCCATACTTCTCCAGTGCCTTGATGCCGGCTCTCACCACTTCATCGTCTTCCGTGAAACCAAGGTAGTTGTTGCTTCCCAACATAATCATTCTCTTGCCCTCCATGGTTACCACAGCCCCTTGGCGCGACTCCAGGCAGTGGAAATAGGGGTAAATACCCAAATCACGAACTTTGTTCAACAGATCAAAGTTACACTTATCAAATAGATCCATAGGCTATATTATAGATATTTCGTTAATAATGTGGTTTCGCCCTTTGAGAACCCGACGGATTGCCGCAGGGTCTAATCGCACATTTATGCAATTTACAATTTGCCTGCAAATATACGAAAAAAAAATGATATATGCAACAACATGGTGCATTTTTTGTCAAAAATGTAACTTTTTTAGCCGTTTGGCACTTTTTTTGTAGTGATTTGCACAAAAATTTTGCAAAAAATGATATATCGTATTGCATTTTCATGCGACGAGGTGAACCGGTTCCGTCGCGTGTTTGAGGCGGACAGTGACGCCACATTCCTGGAGCTGCACAAGGCTATTCTGGAGTCGGTGGAGTACCCTGACGACCAGATGACCTCGTTCTTCACATGCAACGACCGTTGGGAGAAAGAGCAGGAGGTCACTCTTGTGGAGATGGGTGAAGGTCTGGACTACGACAACATGACCATGGAGCAGACGCATCTGAGCGACCTGCTGACCGAACAAGGGCAACGGCTCATCTATATCTTCGACCCGATGTTCGAACGCTGCTTCTTCGGCAACCTGAAGGAGATCAAGCCCGGACACATGACCGGCGTGGAGTGCATCGAGTGCATCGGCAAGGCGCCCAAACAACTGGAGACCGAGGAGAACATGGACGCTATCCTCGGCAAGGACGGCAAGGGCGATCTGGACCTTGACGAAGAATTCTACGGCTCGGGTTATGATGCCGGCGACATCGACGCCGAAGGCTTCCAGGACCTCTCTTTCGAAGACGGAACAATGTTTTAAGCGTTCGGCAACGCGGTCGCTCTGCCCCCATTCGAAACGCTACGCTGGTTTCTTTGGGGACCTCGGAAATAAGAGAACTTCCTATGTACAAATTGCTGGTGATATGCGGGCCGACAGCTGCCGGTAAGACGGAGTATGCGCTCCGTCTGGCTGAGCAATGGGGCATACCTGTTCTCAATGCCGACTCACGCCAGATATACCGCGACCTGCCCATCGGCACCGCAGCGCCTACGGCTGACGAGCAACGGCGTGTACAGCATTATTTCGTAGGCACGCACTCCCTTGAGCAGATATACAACGCCGGCATGTTCGAGCGCGATGCACTGGCAGTCATCCGCCGGCTCATCGCCGAACGCGAGAGTCTCTCACCCACTAATCCTCTGAGCCAATCAACAGAACGCCCCATAGCGATACTATCCGGGGGAAGTATGCTGTATATCGAAGCCGTATGCAAGGGACTGGACGATATACCTGCCGTACCGGAAGCCATCCGCTGCGAGGTGCAGCAACTCTACGCCACACAAGGTCTGGATGCCCTGCAGCAGGCGGTACAGGAGGCTGACCCCGACTACTGGGCAGAGGTGGACCAACGGAACCCGCAACGGCTGATGCACTGCCTGGAGGTCTGCCGTGCCACGTCAGGCACCTACTCAGCACTACGGCAACGCCATCAGCAGTCAGCAGAAAGGCCGTTCACCGTCGAGCGGCAGGTAATCACCCGTCCGCGCGAGGAATTGTACGCGCGTATCAACGCACGCGTGTTGAATATGGTAAACCAGGGTCTGGTGGACGAGGCGGACCGCGCGTTCCGGCTGACCGTCGGCGACAACTACCGTTCGCTGCCCTACGAGCAGGTATTTGCACAACTGCCCAACAGTCTGCGCACCGTCGGTTATCAGGAACTGCTACCGTACCTGCTGGGCAGGTGCTCGCTGGACGAGGCGGTGGCGCTCATACAGCAGAACACGNNCAGCAGAACACGCGCCACTACGCCAAACGCCAGCTCACCTGGTGGCGCAACAGGTAGCGATGGGTAGCAATTATCAACACCAAGTGTGCAAAAAGCAGACAAAATGCAGCCCAAACTGCATTTTTTTGCAAAAAGATTTGCATATATCATAATTTTATACTATCTTTGCGCTCGCTTTTGACCAAAGCACCCCTTATGGGGGTCACCGAAAGCAATCGCCAGATTGGTTTTGGGGAGAGCGGAGGCAATTATGCGCTTAATGCATCAAGGATGCATCCGGAAGCGTAATTTGCCGAACGCGAAGGAAAGTTGTCTGAGTGGTCGAAAGAGCCACACTCGAAATGTGGTGTACGCATTACGTCGTACCGGGGGTTCGAATCCCTCACTTTCCGCAAGAAAGTTCAGGAAAATGAATTAAAGTAAAAGAAATGGAAGTTCAGGCTTCCATTTTTTTGTGGTATAGTACCAGTTGAAAATCTATTTTTTAAGGGGACTATGGCATACAAAAAGTAAAGGGTGAACACCCGCATTTTACTTTGGTTCAGTTATCGGACTTTCTTGCACCGGACGCTCCTGGCAGGGCTTAGGGTTTTCGAGGTGGCCGAGTTAGCGAGGTCGGTGCCCTCGAATCCCTCACAATTTGCGTTGAGCACAATCCTGCGCGATGGCTGGGTTCTGACTGACTGAACAGATGGCACATATAGAGTCTCAAAAAACTAACAGGCCCCTGATAAGACCCCGACTTGACCCTGACAAAACCCTTATAAAACCCTTATAAAACCTCGATATTGAACCGATAGCGCCGCGCCAAGACGTTCGCGGACAGGGTCCCCGAAAAGCAATCCTCCGCATCTATCTTGGATGATAGTGCGGAGGATTTGCGTAGTGAATCAGGAATCCCCGACTCCCTCTTTTACAGTGCCGCAAGGGTGGCTTGGAGCCACTGCCATGTTTTGGCGGTGGAGCTGATGCTCAGTCGCTCCTTGGGCGAGTGTACGTCGTACATCTGTGGGCCGACGCTGACCATATCCATGTCGGGATACCTGGTGAGGAACAGGCCGCACTCCAGACCAGCGTGGATAGCCAGCACCTCCGGATCGGCTTTGAAGAGCCGTTTGTAGGTAGCCACGATGGTGTCCAGCAACGGTGATTTGACGTTCGGTGCCCATCCGGGGTAGCCGTCGCCGTGCGTCACCTCGTCACACGCCAGCGAGAGCGCGTACTCCACGTGACGCTTGATCTGGTGCTTCTGCGCCTCGATGGACGAGCGCTGCGAGGTGTTAATCTCGATGTACGGCCGGCCGTCCGCCTCGGTTTTCGTATGAACGGAAGCGAGGTTGGTGGAGGTCTCCACCAGGTCGGGGATGTCGGCACTCATGCGTATCATGCCATGGGGGCAGGTAGTGAGCGTAGCCAGCAGGCGCGATGTATCCTTCAGGCTCATGACCTGCTCGGGCAGCGCGATAGTCTGCATCTCGCAGCGGATGTTCGGGTTTGCAGCCTGATAGACCGCCTCGACCTGTGCGGCACGGTCGTTGAACAGGACACGCAGGCGCTCCCGGTCCTCGAACGGCACGCATACGATTGCCTCCGCCTCGCGGGCGATGGCGTTACGCAGGTTGCCGCCGTGGATAGTGGCGAGGTGCATGTCTGTCGAGTCGAATATCTCTGTGAGGAAGTACGCGAGCACCTTGTTGGCATTGGCGCGGCCTTTGTTGATATCCTCTCCGGAGTGTCCGCCGGGCAGACCGTCGACGCGCAGTTTCAGTCCCAGCCACTTGCCTTCGGGCAGTGCCTCAGGTGTGTAATGCATCTTGCCGAGGCTGTCTATACCACCGGCGCAGCCGATGCATATCTTGCCGTCGTCCTCATTATCGAGGTTGATGAGTCTGCGTCCCTGCAGGATGCCGTCCTGCAGACGGTCGGCTCCGGTCAGTCCTGTCTCCTCATCCACGGTGAACAGCGCTTCCAGCCTGGGGTGCTTCACATCGGGCGAGGTGAGTGCAGCCAGCGCCATAGCCATACCTATGCCGTCATCGGCACCGAGGGTCGTGCCCTTGGCGTGCATCCAGTCGCCCTCCACAACGGTTTGTACAGGGTCGTTCATGAAATCGATGGTGCATCCGGCATCCTTCTCGCACACCATATCCTGATGCGCTTGAAGGATGACACCAGGATGATCTTCGTAACCCGGTGTGGCAGGCACGCGCATGACGACGTTCATCGCCGGGTCGGTTACACACTCGATATTATGGGCGGCGGCAAAATCCTGCAGCCACTTGCTGATCTTCTCCTCGTGCTTCGACGGACGGGGAACTTGGTTTATCTGAGCGAAAATCTCAAATACTTCTTTGGGTTCTATCATGTGAAAGATTTCAAATTTAGGATTTCAAAATTCAAATTTTTATTCATGGAGTGTTTCGGGCGCAATGGTGCGCAGGAAGGGTTCGGGGAACGCCGGACGGTTGGGCATGGTAGGCTGGCCGTAGGCGTTGCGCACAAACTGTCCGTTCTCGAACTTGCGCTCCTGACCGTCGATATACTTCGTGATGAGATAGATGTACAGGTCTTTCCAGTCCTGCAGCACCTCCTGCGCCTGCTTGCACGAGTAGGCCGTCATCAGCTTGCGTGCATCGGCATCGGCGAGCAGTGCTGCCTCGCTGTCAATGGCATCCACCTGAGCGTTGAAGCGCTCCTCCCACATCGCCTGCTTCTCGCGGATCTCCGGCAATATACGTTCGTACTTCTCGTAGGCCTTGTTCGCTACGAGGTTGAACGCCCACCATGCGGAGGTCGGCGAGTAGGTGTACAGGTCACCGTTGCCCTGCTTCATGCACTCGGGCACCTCGGTGATGCAGCTATACATCGGTACGTAGATGTTCGTTGCAGCATCGTCCACGCCGAACCAGAAGATACCGGCAGGCTTGTTGCCGCGCATCTGGCTGACGAACGACCAGGCGGTCTGCTGGGTGGCTGTCGGACGCTGATACCAGTATGCTACGCTGTCGAGGTCGAACTTCAGTCCGCCGTAACGGAGCTTGCTGCCCCACGGACCGGCGGCTGCGCCCTTGGTGATGTCCAGCGGCGTACCTTCGTACTGGTCGCGCATGCAGTCCTTGATCTCCTGGGCGCTGACCTTGTGGTTGGGTTTGATGTAGAACGGCATTGCCTCGCCTGCATCCTTGCCGCCGGTGACGAGATAGGTCTGACCGGTCACGAACGGCAGGTACGGGTCCATCTCGTCGCTGAAGTGGCGGTAGAAACTCCACACGCGCGCCTCACACGCAAGCAGACCCGAAAAGTCGTAGGGGTTGAAGGTCTTCTGGAACGAGAAATCCGAGTCCTTGCCCTCGAACAGCCCTTTCTTGCGTGCGAATTGGATAATGTCCGCGGAATAGAGCACGTCGCCCATATCCACGATGCCGGTCTTCTTGGCCTTCTTGGCGGCAGCTTTTGTGGGAGCAGGTATGCCCTGTGTGCGTGCCTGGTTGGCGTGAGCGGCTATGCAGTCGTCGGGAATGCGTGTGGCAACCCATACGGCACCTTTCTCACCCGGGCCGCGACCGATGATATCCATTATCCATATCTCATTCGGGTCACCGAACGACAGGCTCTCGCCTTCGCTGGCGTAGCCGTACTCCTTGACGAGCGTGGTCACGCATTCTATCGCCTCGCGGGCTGTCTTGCAGCGCTCCAGCGCGATGTAGATAAGGCTGCCGTAGTCGATGCCCACGGTGTCCCAGAGCTGCTCCAGTCCGCCCCAGGTCGTTTCGCCTACGGTGAGTTGGTACTCGTTGGTATTGCCTACTACAGAGTAGGTGTGCGCAACCTGCGGGATGGAGCACAGCGGCTTGCCGGTGTCCCATTCCACCACCTCGCGCACCGAGCCAGCGGGATGATCTGCTGCCGGTGCGAAATGCAGGTAACCGTAGAACGAATAGGCATCGGCAGCGTATGAGATAATCGTGCTGCCGTCAGCAGAAGCGTCTTTGCCCACGAGGAAGTTCGTGCAGGCAATGCCAGTAGCCCATGCAGCAAGAAAGACGCTGAGAGTAACGATTTTTTTCATTGTGTATGTGTTTAGCGTTTGTATTTCGATGGATTTTTTCTACGGGAAAGCCCTATTGGGCTGCAAAGATACAAAAAAATAATGAAAAATGCAAAAAAAAATCAATATTCTTCACCAAATATTTGCAAATATCATTTTTTTTTCATATCTTTGCAGCCAAATGGAAAAGAAGTGCCGGAGCACATCCGGTGTCTCGGAACAAAGTAGAAACCACATAAGATTAATCAATATGAAAACGAAGAACAAACTTTTCCTATGCCTGCTTTGTGGCGCAGTACTGCTGGCAACAGGTTGCAAGAAGAACGAAGAACCGCAGCCGGACCCGCAGCCGCAGCCTCAACCCACCCAAACCTTGAATGGTAATGTAGACAAGCCCAAATGGGACTATGTCAAGAAAGACGACAAGACGAGTTCAATGCTCGCTATCGTCAAAGTGGACCTGCTCAAGACGTATCCGGAGATAGCCAAGGACTACGTGCTGAAGGACGAGGACATCATGGCGGCATTTATCGGCGAAACCTGCATAGATGTACGCTCTCCTAAGGACGGTTCCTTCTATATGTTCATGATACTGCCTACTGACTATAACGGTGACGACAAGAATGTGACGCTCCGCTATTGGTCGGCACACTACACGAACACCTTCGAAGCGGCAGACGTATTCCAGTTTGAAAACAATGGCGCTTTGGGTACATCCGACCCTCTCACCCCGTCGTTCACTGTATCCGGCAAGTAATCAGTTCCGGCTAACGGTCAAGACCAATATACAGGCAGGCACACAAGCCTGTCTGTATTGTATTTGCAGAGTCCAGAAAAGGAAATTCACCTATTTTTGCACTCAAACAAAAAAAAATGGCAAATCGCTTGCAGATGTCATTTTTTTTTTGTATCTTTGTGCGTTTATTGTGTGCAAGTATGAACAGAAGAAAGATACTATACCTGTTTTGCTGTCTGGCAATGGTGGCAGCGGCGGTTGTTTCGTGTAAGAAACACACGTACGATTTCACATTTTCCCCCAGCAGCCCGAAGACGGGGCAGACTGTGACGTTCACGAACACCAGTGATGCCGGCGAGAACTGGGTGTGGAAGTTCGGCGACGGCAGCCAGTCCACCGCGAAGAACCCGACGCATATCTACAGGACTGCAGGCACGTACATCGTGGAGATGAAAGCCGACTCGAACAATCAGCGCGTGATCAGCCATGTACTGGAGGTGCTGGACTCGATACCGACCATCTATGTCAAGTCGGAGACCGTTCCGCAGTACAGCCCTGTCACCATCAAGGCATCGTACTACTCGCCATCCACTGCATCGGTGAGTATTGAGTGGTCGGTTGACGAAGACCTGTTCGTGCTGACCAAAGGCGATATGACGGGTGACAGTATAACGGGCTACTTCAACGACTACGGCAAGACGACGAAAGTCGGTCTGGTGATCACCATCGCAGGCAAGACAACGGAGGCGTACCGTACGCTCACCCTGGTGGACAACGAGGCGGCCTCATTAGTAATGCAGACGGCCGACGGAAAACTGTGGCGTCAGCGCATCTACGACGGCATATACGAAACGGTCAAGCCGTACAGCGGTGATCCGGCGGTCATCGAGGCGGCGAACGACAGCACAGCCACACTGAACGGTGTGACCTATGACATCCACGACATGCCCGTGCTCACGGACAAAGAGGTGTATGCCCTGCAGGTGGATGCTATCAACAGGAAGCTGTATGTCATTATGGACGACGGCGTATATGTGGCAAACGCCAACGGCGAGTGGCTGACACAGGTAATGGAGACCGAGGCGCAGACCCTGCTGCTCGATGCCGGGCAGAACGCCGTCTATTGGAGCGACAATGACGGCATTTGGACTATGCCACTCGTTACGAACCCGCAGAACACCATCAGCGACCAGCTGCGCGAAAAAATCCGTATGGTCAACACCATCGGAGACGTGCAACGGATGCTGGTTACTGAATAGAGATTTGAAAATTTGAAGATTGAAACAAACAATTCTAACCATGAATCCTGATTATATTTTTGAGACAAGCTGGGAGGTCTGCAACCACGTGGGCGGCATCTACACTGTGCTGAGCACACGTGCCGCAACGATGCAGGAAGAGCATCCCGACAAGGTCGTATTCTTCGGTCCTGATTGGGGCGAGCACTCGGATATCTATTTTGCCGAGGACAAATCGCTGTTCCCCAACTGGCCTCGTATCCATAACGCACGTATCGGCCGCTGGAAGATACCCGGCAGTCCGATAGCCGTTCTGCTGCGGTGGGAAGGCATAGCCGCGCAGAAAGACGCCATCTACGGCTGGGCGTGGGAGAAGTTCCGCGTACAGAGCCACGCCGCCTATGGCGACTACGACGAGAGTTGCCTGTTCGGCTATGCGGCAGGACAGGTGATGGAGAGCCTCTATCACCATCTGCATCTGGAGGAGAAGAACGTGGTGGTGCACGCCAACGAGTGGCAGACAGCGTTTACGCTGTTCTACATCAAGGACCACTGCCCGAAGATAGGCACGCTGTTCACGACACACGCCACAAGCATAGGCCGCTCCATAGCCGGCAACCACAAACCGCTGTACGACCAGTTCAGTTACTACAACGGCGACCAGATGGCCTGCGAGCTGAACATGGTGAGCAAGCATTCCGCCGAGAAGCAGGCTGCGCACCATGCCGACTGCTTCACCACGGTGAGCGACCTGACTGCACGCGAGTGCAAGCAACTGCTGGACAAACAGCCGGACATCGTTACGCCCAACGGTTTTGAGCCGGACTTCGTGCCCGTAGGCAAAGCCTACACAGCCCAGCGCAAAGCCTCGAAAGAGATACTGCTGCGCAGCCAGAACGCCGACGGCAAGGATGCCGTAGTGGCAGGCCAGCGCCCGTTCCTGCTGTGCATAGCCGGACGGCATGAGTGGAAGAACAAGGGGCTGGACGTGTTCGTCGATTCGATGCGTATGCTGAGCGACCATGTGAACAGCGACGTTTTTGCGCCACGGGTCATTGCCTATGTGCTGGTGCCCTATCTGGAGCACTCGACGCTGGTGATGGGCAAGGTGACAGTGGTGTTCGTGCCGTATTACCTCAACGGCTTTGACCCCGAGATGGGCGAGACCTACTACAACCTGCTGTGCGGCATGGATCTGACGGTATTCCCTTCGTACTACGAGCCGTGGGGCTACACACCGCTGGAGAGTATAGCGTTCCACGTACCTACCATCACCACGAGCCTGTCAGGCTTCGGCGTGTGGGCTATGGGTGAGACGCAGAAGTGCGCACAGGGTCTGGAGGAAGGCGTGTATGTCATCCGCCGGACGGATTCGAACTACGAGCAGGTAGTGCGCAAGGTGGCGGACGCCGTTTACAGCTACATGCGTCTGGCCGGCAAGGAGCAAGACATCGTGCGCAAGAAAGCGTGGAAGATGTCGCAACACGCGGAGTGGAAGCACTTCTTTGAGTATTACCGCAAAGCTTATGACATCGCGTTGAAAAAGACCGCTAACGTTAAAAGATAAAAGACCGCAGCCGCCCATGGCTGCTAAAAGACAAAAGATTGATGACAAACGATTACATCATCGAGGTGAACCACGTATCGAAGCAGTTCGAGGACGGCAAGTTTGCCTTGGACGACGTGAGCCTTCAGGTTAAAAAAGGCGAGTTCGTAACCATCCTAGGCCCTTCGGGCTGCGGCAAGACAACGCTGCTGCGTTGCATAGCAGGTTTTCAGGTAGCCAGTTCGGGCGATATCCTGCTGAAAGGCGAGGACGTGACACGCACACCGCCGTACAAGCGTCCGGTGAACACCGTGTTCCAGAAATATGCATTGTTCCCGCATCTGAACGTGTTCGACAATGTGGCGTTCGGACTGAAGATGAAGAAGATGGAGCCGGAGACTATCGTCCGCAAAGTGAAAGCTGCACTGAAGATGGCCAACCTCACCGGCTACGAGGACCGCGAGGTGGATACCCTGTCCGGCGGCCAGCAGCAGCGTGTGGCCATCGCCCGCGCCATCGTCAACGAGCCTGAAGTGCTCCTGCTGGACGAACCGCTGTCAGCACTGGACCTGAAGATGCGTCATGATATGCAGATAGAGTTAAAGGAACTGCATGACCAGCTGGGCATCACCTTCATCTACGTCACCCATGACCAGGAGGAAGCACTGACCTTGTCCGACCGCGTGGTGGTGATGAGCGAGGGCAAGATACAGCAGATAGGGACTCCTACAGACATATACAACGAACCGCAGAACTGCTTTGTAGCGGACTTCATCGGCGAGAGCAATATCCTGACCGGTATTATGGTCAAGGACAAGAAGGTGTCGTTCCTGGGCAAGGAGTTTGACTGTATCGACACGGGTTTTGGCGAGAATGAGCCGGTGGATGTAGTTATCCGCCCCGAGGACATCTACGTATGGGACAAGGCACAGGAGAAGCGCGGACAGATACTCGGACAGGAGGACGACGATGCCGAAGACCGTGTACCCAAAGGCAAGTTCACCAAATGGTACGGCGAGGTGCAGAGCTGCATATTCAAGGGCGTGCACTATGAGATGCGTGTACTCACACCGGACGGTTTTGAGTTCCTCATTCAGGATTATCACGAGTACCTGCCGGGCACGGAGATAGGCATGCTGGTCAAGCCTGAAGATATACAGATCATGAAGAAAGCCAGCCTGTTCAACTCGTTTGAGGGCGAGATTGTCAAGCCGAACAAGGTGCGCTTCCTGAATGCCGACTGGGATGTCGAGCCCTCCGCCATGGAAGGTCTGGAGGTCGGTGACCGCGTAACCGTTGAAGTAGAGTTCGCCGATGTGGACCTTCAGGATTATGAAGAGGAAGGCAAGCTGTCGGGCGAGGTGGCGTTCATCCTGTACAAGGGCAACCACTACCACCTGACCATCCGCACCGACGAGGGAGGAAGCATAGAGGTGAACACCAATGACGTATGGGACGACGGTGACCGCGTGGGTATAATGATTTCGCCGGCTCATATACGGCTGAAAAAGTTGGAGGTTGCAAGTTAGAGCTTAGATGAGATGAAGAAATTTACTGAAATAGCTTCCGCCCGTCACACCTGGGCTTGGCCGTACGTGCTGTTTCTGGTGCTGTTTGTGGTGCTGCCGCTGCTGCTGATCTTCTACTACGCCTTCACCACACCCACGGGAGACTTTACGATACTGAACTTCGTGAAGTTCTTCCACACCTCGGAGGCGGTGAACACGCTGATCTATTCGATGGCGATAGCTTTCATCACCACGGTTATCTGCCTGCTGTTAGGTTATCCGGCGGCGTATATCATGGCTATGGCGGAGTTCAAGACACCGCAGGTGATGGCGCTGCTGTTCATCCTGCCGATGTGGATCAACTTCCTGCTGCGCACCATCGCGACGGTCGAGCTGTTCCATATGTTCGGTCTGCCGCTGGGCGAGGGAGCACTGCTGTTCGGCATGTGCTACGACTACCTGCCGTTCATGATTTATCCTATCTACAACACGCTCCAGAAGATGGACCGCTCACTCATTGAGGCGGCACAGGACCTGGGCGCCAATAAGGCGAATGTGTTCACGAAAGTGGTACTTCCGCTCAGCGTGCCGGGTATATACTCGGGCATCGTAATGGTGTTCATGCCGACAGTTTCCACCTTCGCCATCGCCGAACTGTTGACCCATAACAAGATTACCCTGTTCGGTTCGCTCATCCAGCGTTCGTTCGGCGAGGGAGGTATAACGATGTGGAACTACGGCGCGGCATTGTCGCTGATCATGCTGATTATCATTGCCGCCACCTCGTTCTTTGACCAGGAGCGCGACCACGATGCGCAGAAAGGAGGCTTGCTATGACAACCCAACTCTCTTCCGCTCAATTGGAGGCACGCCGCCGCTCACGTCAGTTGATGGCAAAGCGTATAGGCGGACAAGCCTATCTGTGGCTGTTGCTGATTGTATTGTACGCGCCTATCCTGCTGATATTCATCTTCTCGTTCACGCAGAGCAAGGTGTTCGGCAACTGGACGGGATTCACGTTCCACCTCTATGAGAACCTGTTCACGGGCTACGACAGTACGGCACAGGTGCGTGTGGACCCGAACTTGTACAGAGCCATCTTCTATACCGTAGTGATAGCTATCGGTGCCGCCTGCATCGCTACCCTGCTGGGTACGCTGGCGGCCATAGGCCTGTTCAACATGCGTTCGCGCGCAAGGAAAGGCATCACATTCCTGAACTCCATCCCGATGATCAATCCGGATATCCTGACGGGTATATCGCTGTTCCTGCTGTTCGTGTTCCTGAACATCAGCCGCGGTTTTGCTACGGTGCTCATCGCGCATGTGGTGTTCTGTACGCCGTACGTGGTGCTGAGCGTTATGCCCCGACTGACGCAGATGAACCCGAACCTGTACGAGGCGGCATTGGACCTGGGAGCCACACCGGCACAGGCTTTGCGCAAAGTACTGCTGCCCGAACTGCGGCCGGGAATGGTCAGCGGATTTATCCTGGCCCTGACGCTGAGTATAGACGATTTCGGCGTAACGTTCTTCACCAAGGGCTCCAACGGACTGGAGACACTATCCACGTTCATCTACGCCGATGCACGCAAGGGAGGACTGACACCGGAGCTGCGGCCGCTGTTCTCACTCATCTTCCTGACTATACTCGTGCTGTTGATTATTATGAATATACGAACAAACAAACAACAAAATAAACTGAAGAAATGAACAAACAACTCAAGAACCTGATTGTACTTGTTATGGCAGCCATGCTTTGCTGCCCGGTGTTCACCCAAGCAGCCGACCGTGCTCACACCCTGAAGGTGTACAACTGGGCGGACTACATTGACATTGACAACGTGCTGAACACGTTCCCTGCCTGGTACGAAGAACAGACCGGCGAGAAAGTGGAAATCATCTATCAGACCTTTGACATCAACGAGTCGATGCTTACCGAGATCGAGATAGGTCATGAGGATTACGACGTAATCTGCCCGTCGGAGTATATCATCGAGCGCATGCTTCGCCGAGGACTGCTGCAACCTATCCAGAAGGAGTTCGGCGACCTGCCCGACTACACACGTCTTGTGGCTCCGTTTGCTACAAAGATGTTCCAGCAGATGGTTTCCGAGGAGGAGATGGACGATATGCTCGCCTCCGACTACACGGTTGGTTACATGTGGGGCACGACAGGATTCCTGTACAACCCCAAGTTTGTTGACGAGGCGGATATCCGCTCGCTGGGCGGACTGCTCAACCCGAAGTTCAAGGACAAGGTGTTCATGAAAGACGCTTTCCGCGACGTGTATTCGGTCGTTGTGCTGTACGTCTATCGCGATGAGATAGAGCGTGGCGAAGTGAGCCGCGAGGATCTGGTGGGCAACGTTACTGACGAGCGTATCGCACGCGTCGAGGAGTTCCTGCAGAAGGCCAAGAGCAACGTAGCCGGCTGGGAGGTGGACTTCGGCAAAGAGGAGATGGCAAAAGGCAAGTCATGGCTGAACCTGAGCTGGTCGGGTGACGCCCAGTGGGCTATCGACGAGGCTGCCGAGGTAGGCGTGACCCTCAAGTACCGCGTACCGGACGAGGGATCGAACGTATGGTTTGACGGCTGGTGCATCCCGAAGTACGCACAGAACATGAAGGCCGCTTCCTATTTCATCAACTATCTCTGTATGCCGGAAAACGCCATCAAGAACATGGAGGAGATCGGTTACGTGAGCGTAATCGCTTCACCGGAGATACTGGAGTGGGCTAACGACGCAGAGGACAACCCGGAGCCTGTTGACCTGAGTTACTTCTTTGGTCCTGAGGCTACCGCCGTACACGCCAACCAGGTGCTCTATCCGGACAAGAGCGTGATAGNNGTGATAGACCGTTGCGCCCTGATGCACGACTGTGACAAAAAGACTGAAGCCATGCTTGACATGTGGAACCGCGTGAAGGGCGACAACCTCGGCGGCAGCAGTCTGATGCTCGTTGTAGGCATCGTTATCGTCCTGCTGGTTGCCTTCTTCGTCATTCTCGGCATCAACCGCAACAAGCAGAAAAAACTGCGTAGCCGCAGACATTAAGAGGACCGCAGCCTCCGGCTGTGAATGAGCAAAGACCGCTTCGCTGAAAGAGTAAAGACTAAAGACAAGATAATGAGCAAGAAACTGATACTTATCCTTGCGCTGTTCTTCACGGTTGCCGTTCATGGCAACGAGATAGAGGACGGCTACACTGCCGTCAAACAGCAATACGAACTGCGCGAAAAAGGTGCCGACAAAGCCCTGCAGGAGTACCTCAAGCGTTATCCGTACACCACCTATACCGATGAGGTGAAAATGATGCTGGGCGTACTGCAGGTCGAGAGCAAACGATACAAGCAGGCGTTGAAGAACTTTGAGGAGGTCAAGCTGACGCGTCTGGGACGTGACCAGCAGCCGGAATATCTGTTCTATCGCGGGTACGCGTTCCTGATGATGGGTGAGTACCAGAAGTCACTGACGCTGTTCAACTCGCTGCGACAGAAGGATACTCCGTATACCCTCTCAGCACGCTACTACTACGCCTTCGCCCAATACAAGCTCGGGCATTACGAACAGGCTTTGCCGGAGTTTCTTGCCATCGAGAACACCCAGCAGTACAGCGACATCGTTCCGTACTATATTATCCAGATCTACTACTCACAAGGCAAGTTGGAGGAGGTGGAGCAACGTGCCGCGCACATCACGAGCGCCAACCCGGGTAACCCCAACAACGGCGAGGTGGAGCGCATATTGGGCGAACTGCAGTACCAACGCGGCGCCTACGAGCGCGCCATCCCGCATCTGCAAGCCTACGAGAAGAGTTTCACCGAGCAGAAAAAGGAACTGGTGCGTAACGACCTCTACCTGCTCGGCATGGCGTACTACAACACCGAGCAGTACGAAAAGGCCATCCCCTATCTCAAAAAAGTCAAGCCGGAGAACGACACTATCTCCGAGTCAGTGGCGCTGCATCTTGGTCACGCGTACACGCGCACGGGTAATATAGAACAAGGTAAGCTCAACTACGCGGCCGCCGTCCGCTACGGTCTGACTCCCAAGCTGACGGAAGAGGCGATGTACAACTACGCGCTCTGTACCTATCAGAGTTCGTCCGCCTTGGGCGAGAGCGTGACCGCTTTCACCGACTTCCTGCACACCTATCCCAAATCGAAGCACGCAACCACCATCCGTTCACTGCTCTCCGATGCCTTCCTGCGCTCGAAGAACTACCAGGCGGCCTACGAAGCGCTGCAACTGATTGACATCACTGACAGCAAGATGGAGCAGACCAAGCAGTACTTGCGTTACCAGTTGGGTGCTGACGCTTTCCGCCAGGGCAATGTGCAAAAGGCCCAACAGTTCCTGGAGGAGATACTCAAGCAACCCAAAGCCTACGATGACTATAACGCCGAGGCATGCTACCTGCTGGCGGAGTGCGCTTACCGCACGCGCCAGTACAAACAGGCGGAACAGTACCTGACACGTGCCGAGCAGGAGAAAGGCTGGCAGAAGTCACCGAACCGCGTGCCGGCGCTGTATCTCAAGGGATATGCGTATTTCCAGCAACGCATGTACGTACAGTCAGAGACTGTGCTGAAAGACTTTATCAGTCAGGCGGACTCCTCGCAGCCTACCTATGCCGATGCACTCAACCGCATAGGCGACTGCCAGTTCAACGCCCGCAGGTTCGACGATGCCATTCACACCTACCAGCAGGTCATTGACCTGAATGCCACCGGTGCGGATTATGCGACCTTCCAGGCGGGATACGCATACGGACTCAAGCATCAGTATGTCAACAAGGCCGAGAAGATGCTCAGCCTGGTAACCACCTATCCGCAGTCCGACTACGCCGATGATGCCCTCTACGAGATGGCGCGTGCGTATATCGAGAACAACCAGGAGGAGTCGGCCATCATGGCGTACGAACGCCTGCTGAGCAACTACCCGAACTCCAACATGGCACGCAAAGCCTCGCTGGAGCAGGGGATGATTCACCGCAACCTCAAGCAGTACGACGATGCCATTCGCGCCTTCAAGCGTACCATCAACGACTATCCGGGCACCGAGGAGGCATACGCTGCACTTGACGGACTGGAGCAGGTGTATGTCGCCACGAACAACATCAGCGAATATCTGGCCTACACCAAGAAGATCGGCAAGTCGCAGATGCGTGTCACCACAGCCGAGGACTCGCTGACTTATGTCACCGCCGAACTGCAGTACATGCTCGGCAACTACCCCGAGGCGGCGGCTGGACTTGCGACATATATCACCCGTTACTGCAATGGCGGACGCTACTGCACCAATGCGCACTACTATGCCGCAGACAGTTACTACCGCATCGGACAGATGAAGGAGGCGCTGGCAGAGTACGAAGCACTGACCGCACTCACCGGCAACGCCTACATGGAGGAAGCATGCATGCGTGCAGCAGGCATAACGTTCGACAACAAGGATTACGAGTCTGCCGCACAGCACTTCCGGCACCTCTATGAGACAGCATCCACCGAGGGTAACCGCCGCATAGCACAACTCGGTATCCTGCGCTGTGCACTCAACCTCGGCGACGAGGAAACAGTCATACAGACAGCCACGGAGATTCTCTCCGCCGATGCACTTTCCGAAGACGTGCGTCAGGAGGCGCTCTACTGCCGCGCCAAGGCATACCTGCATGCCGGCAACAACGGTCCGGCTGTGGTGGACCTCACTCCGCTGGCCAAAGAGACGGTAACAGTTATCGGCGCCGAGAGCAAGTACCTGCTCGCGCAGGCATACTTCAATATGAACGCACTCGACAATGCCGAGGCGGAGGTGATGGCGTTCGCACAGATGAACACGCAGCACCAGTACTGGCTCGCAAAAGCGATGATCCTGCTGGCGGACATCAGCCTCAAGCGCGAGGATACGTATCAGGCGCAGCAGTACCTGTACGCCCTGCAGGCGAACTACCATGCCGACGACGATATTCAGGGTATCATTGCCGAGCGGCTCGCAACAATCTCGGCTGCGCAGAACAATGCGCAGGACAACGAGGCTGACAGCACGGATTCCTCTGACGAATAATAGTGAAGATTATGAAGATATACAATTATATAGCACTTGCGCTGCTGTTGCTGCCTCTGACCGTTACAGCACAGGATACGATACTCAACCGCAACGTAACCGTCGAACGCGACTTCCAGCCTGTTATCAGCCATGCGGGCATAGTGAGCGTCAAACCGACTATCGTGCAGCAGGACATCGAGCCCGCCGAGGTCACATACTCGTCATACTCCCGGTCGCTCTCGCCGGCATTCAATATCAATCCTCTGGGCTGTTCGCTCACGACCTGGGAGCATCCCAAGCCGTTGAGCGGCTACGTACGCGGCGGTCTGGGGCACACCAACACCGCCTTTGACTTCAGCTACAGGATGACCGACAAGCGCAGCAAGATCACCCTTGACGCATTCGCACATCACCGGGCTGTATGGGGACGATATACCGCCGAACAGTCCACCTTCGGACTGGATGTCACCAAGTCGTTCACATCCACAGCACTGTACTTCGGTGCGGACGGTGGAAACCGCTTCTATACGATGAGCGGACGATACGTGGACGCGGACGGAACCATGCATCTCGACAAGATGTCACAACTCAAGCCGGAAGACAAGTTGTCGTTGTGGAACGTCAACACACACATCGGCATCCGTTCGACAGGAAACGGCAGTATCCGCTATCAGGTGCAGACAGGCTACTCGGCTTTCCTGTACGCCACGAACGTCACCGAGCACCAGATACGCACGCTCGGACGCTTTGAGTGGAACGGCGGAGAGCACCGTGCAGGTATCAATGTCAGAGTGGCGAACTTCTTCATGAAGGTCAACGATAACTCCATCCCCGCATCGCTGTACAACCCGCGGCACGCTATACGTATAGAGCCGTTCTATGCCTACGACCACAAGAACCTGCACATCCATGCCGGCGTAAACCTGGACATGAATATCGGTCACGGAAAAATGCTTTCTTCCAATGAGAATATAGCGTTCGCTCCGTCTCCTAACGTGCATCTGGAGTATGACATCACCCGTAACTGGCTTGCCATCTACGGCGAGGCGTCCGGCTCGTTCGGCGAAGGCTCGCTGCAGTCGTACACCTACACTTATCCATATCGGGCGTTCGGCAGCGAAGTCGTGTCGCACCACAACTGCGCCTATATCCCCGTGCAGGCCCAGCTGGGTTTGAAGATCCGTCCGCAGGCTAACCTGCTCATAGACCTGCATGCACGTTACGAACTGAAGAAAAACCAGTTCTCGGCTGCCACGCCATACTACTGGGAAGTGCGTCAGTACCGCGACGCTATGGGCAACAACAGTCCTCTCTTCGGCGACTTCGTCTATTGCGACCTGCAGCGCTGGAAGATTGGTGCGGAAGTGACCTATCACTATCAGGATATTATCCGCATCATGGCGGCCGGCACATTCTACACCGGCTCTATGGACAATATCGAGGTACCCGAAGCGTCACAGGGCATAGAGGCGGAAGAGGCTTCGTTTTACGCCGCTGTCAAGACCCCCAACGGTACCTACAAGATGCTTGACCGTCCGCGTTGGGACCTGACGCTGAACATCGACGCACGCATCAATCGCCATTGGACGCTTTATTCCCACAACTACTTCGCCGGCAAGCGGCAGGCTCTGCTATGGGAGGAGACACCCGCCGGAAGGACATATTCCATCGGCATGCTCATTCCTACGGTGGACCTCAACCTCGGCTGTACCTACGAGTACAACAAGTGGTTGAGCGTGTTCCTGGAGCTGAACAACTTCATCCACCGTCATAACCCGAGCTACTACGGCTACTCTGACCCGGGTATCAACTTCCTGCTCGGCGTTTCGTACAAGTTCTGACGCACGCTACAGACAAATACTTATAATACAAGCGTGAGCCGCATCGTTGATGGTGCGGCTCACGTTTGTTATCGGCGTTCGCTCTTGTATTAGCGGATGCTCGTCAGGTGACGGACGTGCTTGTTGAACGCGTCTTTCTTCATCAGATCCTCAATGCTGATATGCATGCGGTAGTTCCAGAAGTGACGCGGGTTAGACGGCAGGTTGATACGCTCGGCGTGTGCGTCGGGCAGACGTACCTCACCATCCACAGCCAGCCAGTCTTGCAGCGGCAGGATAACCCACATAGCCGGGCTGTACATGTGCTGCTTGACGATGAAGTCGGCTATCTCCGGAGTCATCTCACGCGGCGCTTCGCCCCACCAGCCCATCTGGTCGTTGTAGAACTTCTGCGTTACCTCGCGGTCTTCCTCCCACCATGCACGCAACGGATTGGTGTCGTGCGTACCGGTCGTGCAGACGCTCAGGTACGGTGCATCGGCAGGATGAGCGAACGTGCGCTTCGGATCCTTCGGCATACGCTGGATCTCGAGGCTCAGGATCTGCAACTCGTGCATCACTTGCGGTACGCAGTCGGGCACCATACCCAGATCCTCGCCGCAGCAGAGCATGCCGGTTGACGAGATGAGGGTGGGCAGCTTGCGCATAGCGCTCTGACGCCAGAACTCCGTATGACGACGGTAGAAGTAGTCGTTGTAGATGTTCATGATGATGCGTTTCTGATCGTCGTACAACTCGTTGTACGAATGCGACTGGTAGATGCTGATACGCGGATGCAGCAGTTCGGGGTTCTTCTGGTCACGCACGAACAGCACTTCGCAGTGCAGGTACAGCAGACCCTCGCGCAGGTTGACGGCCTGGTCCTTGTTCATGAAGCCGGCCTCATGCAGCTTGTCATCGTCCACCATCACAGCGTCAAAGTAGTCCTGTACCTTCATCTGGGTGTCGAACTCGTCCTTGAACCAGAAGATGTATCCGTCGTTGGTGTTCAGGAAACGCTGCTTGGCGGTCTCGGTGTCATAGCCGAACACGTCACCGAGGAAGTTACCGCGGATATACGGTTTGGTCATACGGTCGATGTCCAGGCATACGCCCATGTTCCACAGGTCTTGCGGCGAGTACGGCATAGCGGGCGAGAAGTGTCCGCACAATCCCCATACATCGCTCTTGCGCATCTGCCATATACGGAAGAAGCCCAGGATATGGTCAATACGGTAGGCATCGAAGTAGTCCTGCATCTTCGTGAAGCGGCGGCGCCACCAGTCGTAGCCGTCCTTGGCCATCTCGTCCCAGTTGTAGGTCGGGAAGCCCCAGTTCTGACCGCTTATCGAGAAGTCATCGGGCGGAGCACCGGCGGAGGCGTCCAGGTTGAACAGTGCAGGCTCAACGGCTGCATCCACGCTGTCCGGACTGATACCGATAGGTATATCGCCCTTCATGGCCACACCGATGGAGTGAGCATAGGCAACAGCGTCGCTCAGCTGCTTGTCGGCATGGAACTGCAGGTAGTAGTAGAACCCTGTGGACTTCTTGTCACGCTTGGCCAGGAACGCTGCATAGGGCTCCAGCCAGCCTTTGTTCTTCTCAAAGAACGCCTTGAACTCTTCGCTGGCGAAGCAGGCGTCGCAGTCTGCCTTGTACAGTGCCTCGAAGTATTTCATCTTCTCGTCATATACGCACTGGTAGTCGGCTATGCTCTTGGCGTTGAACTCCTTCTTCGTAGCCTCGTACTTCTTCTTGAGCGCAGGGGTCAGGCGGCCCATCTTCTCTATATTGATATAGATAGGATGCAGTGCGAACACCGATACGGCATTGTACGGATACGAGTCACGGTTGGTGTGCGTGAGCGTCGTATCGTTGATCGGCAGGGTCTGGATCATCTTCTGTCCGGTCAGGGCAGCCCAGTCGGCAAGCTTCTTCAGGTCAGGGAACTCACCTATACCGAAACCGTCTTCCGTACGCAGACTGAACACCGGTACGGCTACACCTGCGCCGCGGAAACGCGGCAGCGTGCGACGGAACGAACGGTCGTTCACGCGCAGACGTGCACCTTTCTCCGGCAGACCCCATGCGTGGCGGTTCTCACCCCACTCCATGTCTATCACATTACCGCTCTGCAGGTCGTAGATCACATACTTGTACTCGAATGCCTCCACGCCGTTCACCTCAATGTCGGCTTTCCATACGGGGAAGTCTGCATCACTCATCGGCAGCTTCTTGTCCACGTTCCAGTCGCCGAGCTGCTTTATGCCGCCTACGATAGCCACGCCTTGCGAAGGCAGTATCTGCGGCAGGTCGATCGTGAAGGTCACGTTCGCTTTGGCAGGTGCTTTCGTGGCCTTTGCTCCCGAATGGCGCGCAAACAACGACTTGAGGAACGCCGTGGCGTAGAACGCTTTCTCGTAGTCCACCGACTGCCAGAAGTCGTGCATCACCACTTTCTTGTCCGTCGAGCGGATGGTGAGTTTGCGGGTCAGACCGGCCTCGTAGATATACCCGCCTTCCTGCAGACGGATGGCATACTTGTAGGCGATGGTGCCCGTAGCATCCAGTTTGACCGTTGCCGTCCAGAAGTCCTCACCTTCGCAGGTCAGTTGCAGAGGCTTCTCCTCAGTCCAGCCGGCGATGTTCGACTCCGTTTCCACGATGCACAACTGCTGGCCGTACACCGTACGATAGTTGATTTGAAATGTCAGATTCATAGATATATAGATATTAGATTAATCGTGTCTTGCATTGGACGCTGAAATACAAACACAAAAGTGTTTGCCGAACGCGAGTACAAAGATACGCAATTTTTTTGACATTTGCAAATTTATGTGCATTTTTTTTTGTATCTCAGCCCATAAAATGGATATTGTAATTTCAGGCACCTGCTATTTACACCAAGGAATTTGCAAACCACAAATAGCAAAAGTCGGATGAATTCCTGCATTTTTACGGCTTTAGAGGGCAATAATTTGCGTATATGAAAAAATTGTTGTACTTTTGCACCCGCTTTTGGGCTTTCGGATAACGATGCCCGAGCAAAGGTCTAACAAATGGTTTAGTAGTTTGCGGCAATAGCTCAGTTGGTAGAGCACGACCTTGCCAAGGTCGGGGTCGCGAGTTCGAGTCTCGTTTGCCGCTCTCCTTCCAAATGAGCAGAACCCATGTTCTGCTTTCATTTTCTAAGGAATCCCTCGGGGGGAGCCTCTCCACGCAAACATGCATGTGTTTGTTCTCCTCCCCCTCGACAAATAACCTGCAAAAGTTGTTTGTCGAAGAGCGGAGGCAATCGTGCACTTTATGTCGTGCAAGCGACATCCGGAAGCACGATTTGCCGAACGCGAAGCCCAGGTGGCGGAATTGGTAGACGCGTACGTTTCAGGTGCGTATGTCGCGAGGCGTGCAGGTTCGAGTCCTGTTCTGGGCACAGAGTTCTTTGAATAGAAACCGCGAGGTTTCTTCCCCCCGCAAGGGGTTCTCACCGCAGCCGTAAGGCTGCCCCGAAAAAGAACCTGATAAGGTTGTTTTTCGGAGAGCGAAGGTATCGGTCGCCCTAATGAGCGCGTAGCGGTCAGTCCGTGCGACCCGATTACCGAACGCGAGCGCAGGTGGTGAAATTGGTATACACGCTACTTTGAGGGGGTAGTGGTCGCAAGATCGTGTGAGTTCGAGTCTCATCCTGCGCACAATCAACACAGAAAGAGAAAAACCGCAAGATTTTTCTCTTTCTTTTTTTACAACCCGTTTGTCTAATCCATGGCACTCCACGACCATACTGTGGAGAAAGTAAGGATGAAAACACTACGAAATCTATACTACGATTATTATCACACCATTTGGTTTACGCTTGGACTGGTTATCAGCGTAACACTTAGTTATCAACTTTCCCGATTTATTCCTCCCGAGCTGTTTGAGAACACGATCAGCCCGATGTTGCATTTCTGCATCATTTTTGTCACTATTCTGAGCGCCATACAGGTGCACTGGCATATCGACGGCATACGCGCGCGTCAGGTATGGCAACGCGTACTGGTTATATGGGCGACACTGGAGATCGCTATCTACATCTTGCAGTACGTGTTCGGCATACCGGCCATCATCTTTGATGTGCAGAACCTTACGAGCGAGGACCTGATGATCCGCAACCTGTTTGCCCTCCTGCTGATGGCGTATCCGATGGAGGTCGTTTACCCGCGCTGGCTCACCTTTGGCAAAAGTACCCTTATTCTGCTGCCTGCACTTATTATCCACACAGCAGGTTATTTTCTGGATGTTGACCTTCGTCTGCTGCTGATCATCTATCCGCTAATCATAGTAGCCATATTGTTCGGCAAGGCGGTTGCCTACAGGAAGCGCTGCGAGGAGAACTATTCGTCGCTGGAGAACACGGGTGTGCACTGGATACGCAATTACCTGATATGCCTGGTCATAATCGGTTTTTCGTATTTCTATATATGCTTCAGCGACCATCCTACGCGCCTGTTCACCCAGCAGTGGCTGGTCCTGTTCCTTTTTGCTTACAACACGACGCAGATCATCAGCCGTAAGCGTCCGTGGCAGGACACGACCTTGGAAACTCAGGACGGCGATTCATGCGGCTCGGATGAGTCTGCCGGTGCAGACAATGCGCAGGAAGCGACCGACCAGCAGATGTTCCCGCCCGAGTACCGCAACATATTAGACTCATGGATGCAGGAGAACAAGCCGTACCAGGATAAGGAGTTCCGGCTGGTGGATCTGATGCAGGTACTGCCTGTCAACCGTTCGTATCTGTCACGATACATCAACACAACGTACGGTTGCAACTTCTGTCAGTTCGTAACAACTTACCGTATAGAAGAGGCCAAACGTCTCCTGCAAGAACGTCAGGATATAAAGGTGCAGGATGTGGCGGAACAGACGGGATTTGCCTCCGCTGCAGCCTTCACGCGCGCATTCACAAAGGAGACCGGGTACACCCCGACTGATTGGTTGAGATTGCAAAAACTTGATAATTCGT
>LXOW01114002.1_pt1 | contig 30824 bp, 17 predicted proteins | sample 1368591 | NCBI WGS metagenome assembly LXOW01 (sample SAMN04884650, study PRJNA319009) | bovine gut metagenome | isolation source: Cow rumen | host: Bos taurus | place: Italy: Legnaro (PD) | collected 2014-07-09
TGTTGATTTGGATTTCCTTGTTGGTAATCTTCTTCAACTCTTCTTTCAGTTTGTCAACTTCTTGACCACCTTTACCGATAATCAAACCGGGACGGGCGGTGTTAATGGTAACCGTTACAAGCTTGAGTGTTCTTTCAATGTAAATCTTTGCGATTCCGGCTTTGAACAAACGTGCGTTCAAATATTTTCTAATTTTGTCGTCCTCGACTAATTTATTGGCGAAATTTTTGCCGCCATACCAATTAGAATCCCATCCTCTGATAATTCCTAATCTTAAACCTACCGGATTAACTTTTTGACCCATACTTTTTGTAATTAATATTATTCGTTAGTATTATTATTGTCAACTGCAACTTCCTGAGCGCGGCTATCAAGGATGATGGTCACGTGGTTGGAACGTTTTCTGATTCTGTGTGCGCGGCCTTGGGGGGCGGTTCTGATTCTCTTCAGCATTCTGCCTCCGTCAACCATGATGGTCTTCACGTACAAATTGGCGTCTTCCAGTCTGGCACCTTCGTTTTTCACCTGCCAGTTGGCGATAGCCGATTTCAACAATTTCAAAAGTTTCTCTGCTGACTCTTTTCTGCTGAATTTCAACACGTTCATTGCATAATCAACGTCTTTTCCTCTAATCACGTCAGCCATGATTCTGGTTTTGCGCGGGGAGGTCGGATTATCGACCAAACGAGCCATATAGACATTTTTCTTGGCTTCTTTACGCGCATCTGCTGCTAATCTTTTTCTTGCTCCCATTGTTNNAATACTAATTTTTTTCATACAAAAATACCTTTCCTGAAATTTTTTTTCAAAAAAAAGAAAACACTGATGTTCAAGCGTGTTACAAGGCTTTTTCAAGGGGGTATAAACAGCCTGATGTTAATTAATAATATGGATGGGAAATAAATAAATTCTTAAAGTCGGATTTATAAGGCTCGTTTTTTACAAAAATAAAGCCCCTGAACAGAAATACTGGGGTCAATTTACTAATAATCTGCTATTTTCGAAAAAAATTTCCTCTGGAAGCGATGAGAGATGAGCTGTGGGCGATGAGCGATGGGCTATTGGGCAATGAGCAGTGGGCAATGGGCTGTGAGCGATGAGCTGTGGGCTGTGGGTGTGGGCAATGGGCTGTGAGCGATGGGCTGTGAGTTGTGGGCTGTGAGCTGTGAGCAATGAGCAGTGAGCAATGGGCTGTGGTCGATGGGCTGTGAGCTGTGAGTTATATGGATATGTTAATAGAAATGGAATGTGGGATGAAATGTAAACAATGCGAGGGGGGCCTGGGTAAAAAAAAAGAGACGCACCGAAGTACGTCTCCTTTCTTTAGCTTACTATATTTATCTTATCTTTTCGAAAGAGTAAGAGATATGTCTGATGTCTTCGTACTTGCGACATTATCCATATTTTTAATGTATTTAATGGTACCTGAAACCATCATTGATTTCTTATTCAACAAAAGAATTTCGAGATCGTAAATAACTTGTTCGTAACAACCTAAACTTTCGTTGAACTTATTACTTGTAATGGTTAAAGTCTTGTTTCCGTTAGTAGTATAAGTACCATTAAAATTGAGGACATTGTAAGGAATATTATCAAAATACTCGTCAAGGTCACACTCAACAACGCAACCATCACCATCGGTAAAAGTCCAAACATCATCCACATCATCTTCATCATCGCCATTAATGATAGCTGAAGTCACTTTCCAAGTACCTGGAAGATACTTTACATCCTTCTTGCATGAAGACATTAAAACTACTGTGCTCAACAAAAACACAAAAATTCCAATTGATTTTTTCATAGTATTAGATTTTTAAATTTGAAAGTGCAAAAATACAAAAAATTCAATTTGCGAATTAGCTAATTAGCATAAGTGCAAAATAAATTTTGATTATTTAACATTTGGCCTATTGGCTCATTAAAAAACGTATCTTTGCATTCTGAAAAAAGAAAGACATGAACTATTCAGAAATTCGCCAACAGCTTCACTCTCTGGCAGAAGCATCGGGGAAAGAGGAGAAAACATCGGAAGCCATCATGCGCCTGCTGAAGGGTTTCGCTCCCACCAGCATTCACACTTTCCCTGATAATCACAATATTATCGCCATCTACGATTCCGGAGCAGAGGGTCCTACCCTGCTCCTCCGCGGCGACATGGACGCAGTGGGTGTGGACGAACACCTTGCCCTACCCTACGCCTCCCGCACTCCAGGTTATGCCCACAAATGCGGACACGACGGCCATACCACTATATTGTTAGGCGTAGCGGAACATTTACATTTGCACCCGATCAACAAGGGTAAAATACTACTGTTTTTCCAGGCTGCGGAAGAAACCGGCCAGGGCTGCGGGCAGTTAATTCAAAGTGGCTTCCTGCAGTCCTTCCATATAGATATGGTATTTGCCCTGCACAACATCCCCGGCATTCCCCTCCACAGCATCACCTGCCGGGCGGGCAGTTTCACATGCGCCGTCATCAGCTGCGAGATCAAGCTGGACGGACAGACTTCTCATGCGGCGGAACCGGAAAAGGGCATCTCGCCTTTCCGCGCCGCCACAAGCATCACCGAACAACTGTTAGCACTCAACCATCCGAAACTGGGCGATGACAACTACCAAATTGTGACGCTGGTGGAATCTCATATCGGGGAAACGGCCTACGGCGTATCCGCCGGCCATGGCGTACTGCGTTTCACCCTACGGGCCAAAAGTGAAGCCTTATTACAAGCCCTGAAAAACGATACCGAGTGCATAGTCCGCACGGAAGTTGCTAAAACGCCTGGCTTATCCTACGATATCCGCTGGTTGGAGTATTTCGCCGGTGGTCAAAACTCGGCAAAGGCTGTTGAGATCGTGCGGCAAGCTGCTGCCGACAATGGATTGACCTATATCGAAAAAGACGTGCCCTTCACCTGGGGTGAGGATTTTGGCCTACTCACCCAACATTACCCCGGTGCCCTCTTCGGCTTGGGCAGCGGCACCGACACACCTCCACTCCACCACCAGGACTTCGACTTCCCCGACGAAATAATCGAAACCGGAGTGAAGATGATGATGTCAATTAGCAAATTAAAATCTTATATCAACTAACCAGCTAATCCCATTGGCACATTAGCACATTCGGAAATTTTCACTACCTTTGCACTTCGAAAAATCAAAGGAAATCATGGCTAATATCAAACAACATATCGAACAGCAAAGCGCTTTCAAATTCATGACCGACGAATTGCAATTCGCCTCAGCTGTGGGTCGCAAAAAACTTTTACACAGACAATTTCTTACCAATCCTTTCGAGATGAGAATGGAATTGGACATTCAGGAAGCCATGTGCCAGTTTGCGGAAAAACATCATAACACCGCGGTCATGGCACAGCTGATTGAACAACTCTGCCATGTGAACGATATCAGCCAGTCGGTGGTCAACTTGATTGACGGCAATGTGCTGGACGACATCCAATTGTTTGAGGTCAAGAAGTTCAGCCTGATTTCAGACAAGGTGTCAAAACTGCTGATGGACAACGGTTTCGACTGGATTCCTTTCCATGATTTGACCTTGGTGATTGACACGCTAGACCCTGACAAAAACCGCCTGCCACAATTCCATATCTATTCCTCCTACAAACCTGAACTGGCCGAAATTCGTCAGAAAATCGACCAAAGCACCGATGAGGAGGAAATTGAGAAACTGAAGTGGGAAGAGTCGCAATTGGAGGACAAAATCCGCACGGCACTGAGTAAAAGATTATCCATGAAAGCCCTGCAAATCCAGCAAAATCTGGACCAAATCGGCTATTTGGACCTGTTGCTGGCCCATGCCGAACAAATTCGCAAATGGCAACTGTGCAAACCCACTATCGTAGAGGATAAGAGCAAAAACACCGGATGTTGCTCGTGCTCTGCCGAAGAGAACAACAGCACTCCAAGTGAATCAGACAAATCCAACAATATAGAAGGCAACAGCCACTTTACCGGACTCTTCAATCCGCTGGTAAAGCACTCCACGGGCAATTTCCAAGCCATTGATATTGAACTGAAGCACGAGCCAACGCTTATTACAGGAGCCAATATGTCTGGAAAAACCGTGCTACTGAAAACCATCGGCTTAGCACAAACGATGTGTCAATTCGGCTTTTTCGTGCCCGCCGCCTCCGCTGAAATTGCCTTGGTGGACGACATCCTCTTCAGTATTGGAGACCAACAGTCGGAGATGAACGGTTTGTCTTCTTTTGCCGTGGAAATTCTGAATATTGACAAGATTATCAAAGCAGTGAAAGAGGGACAACAGATTTTGGCCCTGGTGGATGAATTGGCCCGTACCACCAATCCCGAAGAAGGCAAGGCATTGGTTTCCAGCTTCATCCAGATTATGCAGCAATACCATACCGATGCTTTGATTACCACACACTATGGCGGTTTGCAATCCGACTGCCGCAGACTTCGGGTCAAAGGATTGAAAATCAAAAATAACGAGAAGAATATTACCCCGGAAAACATCAACCGCTACATGGATTACCAACTGGTGGAAACCACGCAGGATGATGTGCCGATGGAAGCCATCAGCATTGCGGAGATTTTCAATATAGACGAGGAACTGATTCTGAAAGCAAAAAAGAAATTAGTTAATTAGCAAATGGATTTAATGTGCTAATGAGACAATGTGCTAATGTGCTAATGGAATGAGTAAATTNNGCTAATGGAATGAGTAAATTAGCAAATTAGTTAATTAGCAAATGGATTTATCTTGTAACTAAAATTATTGCCTGTTGCGCTTATCTCTAAACATCTTTCATAGAGAGTGTTATGCGTTTTCTGTCAACCTCTACGGCGATAACTTTCACCATCACCTTTTGGTTCAGTTTTACCACCTCGTTGGGATCTTTCACGAATTTGTTGGCAAGACGGCTCACATGTACCAGTCCGTCCTGATGCACGCCGATATCCACAAAACAGCCAAAATTGGTGATATTGGTCACAATGCCAGGCAGCACCATTCCCTCTTTCAAATCGTTGATAGAGGTTACGGATTTGTCGAACTCGAACACCTCGTAATCCTGGCGCGGATCACGGCCCGGTTTGTCCAGTTCCTGCATGATGTCGGTCAAGGTAGGCATACCCACCTTATCGGTCACGAATTCCTTCAGATCGATTTTCCTACGCAGCTCCGCATTTGCCATCAAATCGGCCACGGTACAGCCTGATTTCTTCGCCATCGCATTGACCACCGCATAGCTTTCGGGATGGACAGCACTGGAATCCAAAGGATTTTCGGCACCACGGATACGCAAGAAACCCGCAGCCTGCTCAAAAGCCTTGGCCCCGAAGCGAGGCACTGATTTCAAGGCATTGCGATGCGGGAAAGGCCCGTTCTCATTGCGGTAGTCCACGATATTTTTCGCCAAAGCAGGCCCCACGCCCGAAACGTATGACAGCAGTTCTTTGCTGGCCGTATTCACCTCCACACCCACTTTATTCACGCAACTCTCCACGGTTTCCTGCAAGCTTTCCTGCAAGCGGGTCTGGTTCACATCGTGCTGATACTGACCCACTCCGATGGATTTCGGATCAATTTTGACCAACTCAGCCAGAGGATCCATCAGTCGGCGGCCAATGGAAACTGCTCCTCGCACGGTCACATCATAGTCAGGGAATTCCTCGCGAGCCACCTCGGAAGCCGAATACACCGAAGCGCCGCTTTCGTTCACCACCACGGCCATCACATCACGCTCAAAAGGAATGTGGCGGACAAAATTCTCCGTTTCACGACCCGCTGTGCCGTTACCGATAGCAATGGCATCCACTTTATACTGCAATACCAAGCGTTTCAGCTTATCGGAAGCCAGCTTGTACTGGGCATGTGGCGGATGCGGATAGATGGTCTCATTGTGCAACAGTTTGCCCTGTTTGTCCAGGATTACCAGCTTACAGCCCGTACGGAAGCCCGGGTCGAGGGCCAGCACTGTCTTTTGTCCCAATGGCGGAGCCATCAGCAGTTGGCGAAGGTTGGTCACAAACACCTTGATGGCTTCTGTATCAGCTTTTTCCTTGAATAATTTACGCATTTCCGTCTCCATCTGAGGTTGGAGCAGACGTTTATATGCATCCGCAATCGCCATCGATACCTGCTTGGAGCAATCGTTATCGGCACGCAGATAATAACGTTCCATCATGTTCAGGGCTCGTTCCTCGTCAGGAGCAATAGACAAGCGCAAGAAGCCCTCTTCCTCACCACGCAACATGGCCAGAATTCGATGGGACGGTGCTTTCGCCAATTTCTCGGAGGCATTGAAATAAATGCCATACTTCTCTCCTTCCTCTTCCTTGCCTTTCAGCACTTTGGTTGTGATAACCGAATATGTTTTGAAACTATTGCGAAGCGACTCACGGATATGGATATTCTCGCTGACCCATTCGGCCATGATATCACGCGCACCCGCCAAAGCCTCATCGCTGGTTCGAACGCCTTTGTCCAGATTCACAAACTTGGCAGCGGTTTCCTTCAAAGCTATAGGTCCCTGGCGCATAACAATTTTAGCCAGCGGTTCCAAACCCTTCTCGATGGCCACGGAAGCTTTCGTTTTACGCTTGGGACGGTACGGCAAGTACAAATCCTCCAACTCACTCATCTTTAGCGCGTTATTAATCTTCTCCTCCAACTCAGGAGTCAGTTTTCCCTGTTCCTTGATGGAGTCCAAAATGGCGGCGCGACGTTTGTCCAGTTCCACCCACTTGGCATGCAAATCACGGACAGCGGCAATCTGCACTTCGTCCATACTGTCGGTTACTTCCTTACGGTAACGCGCCACAAAAGGAATCGTGGCGCCTGATTCCAACAAATCGAGGGTATTCTTCACCTGTAATTCCGTCAACCCCAATTCTTCGGAAATCAATGCAGCATAATTTTTCATATATACAAGTTTGAAAAAGAAAGGCAAAGATACCAAAAAATTTGGTAATTTTGCAAACTTTTTAAGAGCTTGGTCGGCATTCTTGAAAAAACAAGCGTAAAACAATGAAAATAAGACATCTGCGAGCAATTATCCTCCTGCTGATAGGGTCCGTTACTTTGCAAGTTTCAGGACAAAATCAGACTTTTGACGGGTGTCTCAGCCACGCTCAACTATACGAACTCTATAGTGGCAATGTGTTTTCCATGGGACAAATGATGGGGCGTCAGCGATTCTTCATGGTTTCCAATGAAAACAACACTTCTTTTATATGGGAGGAGGACACCTTGCAGCTCAGCTTCTGCAACTGGCAATTTTCACAGGGGTTTAACGACATTTATGTCAATACCTTTTACAAAGAAGGCTTTTACAATTTCGTGGAATACAACACCACCGCCGAATGCGCCAACAAATTGTTGCGGGAATGCAAGGAACTATTCATGGAGCAGTACGATGAAAACGAGGACATAAGAACCATTGACACCAGCAACGCTCCAAACATTTACAACATGCCAGAAGCGAACAAACAAGCGACTCTACTGACTTTTGATTTTAACGAGGGCTATCGCATTGTTTTCCCCGAAGAGAAAAAAGGAAACGGGCAGTTCCTCATCCAATGCTACAGTCCCGCCAATCTGCGACAACTGATTTCCGACAGCAAAACTCAACAGGAACAACTGAACATCGCCAGACAAATCAAAGAACAAAGCATTCTCCAGAACATGGCGGCAGCCGACTCTTTGGCTCAACTGGGCTCCTATCCCGAAGCTATCTTGCTACTGGAAGAGGTATATGACCTGCTGCCGGAGTATATGGGCAGAGTGGACACCAAATTGGGAAACATCAAAAAACAATACAAGGAACAAAAAATCAAAAACTATACCGAAGAAGGAGACAAACTGTACAACGTCGGTAATTATGAAGGCGCTAAAGAAATGTATGCCAAGGTGTTGAAAGAAGATCTCAACAACCAATACGCCAATGAACAGATAGCCAGCATCAATAGAAAAATAGATATTCTTCAGCAGCGCGGCCAGGTCACTTACGAGTACAGTGAAAGCAATCCACAGCAATATTCCGACTTTCGTAATGCCCTTGAGAATGAGCTGAATCAGCTGGTTAACAATACTGACAACGGGACTCTCCGCATGGACTTCTCCATCATTTTCGACACATTGGGAATCAATCAATCCTTCTATAACATCATCAGTTTCAACACTATCGCAATTGAAAAAAATCTCCCTGTATTGCAAAATCGAATGTCAAGTCTGTTAGGACATCCCGCATTACAACCCAGCTACCGTGAGGAAATCCCCATACGCTCCGCTTCCACTTTCAACATCGACTTGGAATGGAACAGTTATCATCAGATTGTTGTCAAAAAAAGGAAAAAAATAGTCAACAAATCCCCTTTCGCCATAAGTCCGGTAATTGAAGACAAACTGGCCAGTGATTCCACCATGCATTACGGCACCTACCATTTCCTGACCAAATATAAAAGCTGCAACAAGAAGAACGTCCAGGATATCAGTCTCACCAAATACAAAACCGTTGGAGGAGAAGCCTTTTTCTACGGACTTTTCCCTGGTTTGGGCACGCTGATTGCCACACAGGGAAAGGAAGGCGCGGCATGTATGGCATTATCACTTGTCTTCTACGGAGGAGCCATTGCTTCATACGTGTTGTACAAGGATTACAAAAAACAGTATGACGAGACCTCCGCAACACTCGATGAAAAAGACGCCAAAGATCTGAATACCAAGAAAGAAGTATGCAAATGGGCAGCCATTGGCGGGGTCAGCATCGGCGGCAGCATCCACTTGGGCGGTATGATCAAGGCCATGGTGAGAGGCATCCAGAACAAGAAAGCCTCCAAAGAATTGCGCCGGGCTTTGAAAAACGAACCTATTGAAATCCAAAAAGAAAATATTCACATTCAATAAATTACAAAAAAAAATGAAACCAAGAGTACGCTTTGCTCCCAGTCCCACAGGACCGCTTCACATCGGTGGAGTGAGAACCGCCTTATACAACTATCTGTTCGCCAAACAGAACGGCGGCAGCATGATTTTGAGAATCGAAGACACCGACCAGACCCGTTTTGTGGAAGGTGCTGAGGAATACATCGTCGAGGCCTTCCAGTGGTTAGGCATCAAATTTGACGAAGGCGTTGGCATTGGCGGGAATTACGGTCCCTACAAGCAATCCGAGCGCAAGCCCATGTACAAGCAATATGCCGACCAGCTGATTGCCAACGGCTGGGCTTATTACGCTTTCGACACACCCGAAGCACTGGAGCAGAAACGCAAGGAATATGAAGCCGAGAAGAAAAACTTCCAGTATGACTGGCGCACCCGTGAAAGCATGACCAACTCTCTGACCCTCAGTGCAGAAGAAGTTGAAAAACGTTTAGCCAACGGAGATGTCTACGTCATCCGTTTCAAACATACGCCTGACACAGAAATTTTAGTGAACGACATCATCAGAGGCGAGGTCAGAATCAATTCCAACATATTGGATGACAAAGTTTTGTACAAATCCGACGGTATGCCGACCTACCATTTGGCCAATATTGTGGATGACCATTTGATGGAGATCACCCACGTGATTCGTGGCGAGGAATGGCTGCCTTCCGCACCTCTGCATGTGATGCTGTACAAGGCATTTGGTTGGGAAGCTCCCCGTTTTGCCCACCTGCCCCTGCTGCTCAAACCCGATGGCAACGGCAAGCTGAGCAAGCGTGATGGCGACCGCCTCGGTTTCCCGGTGTTTCCGCTGCAATGGAAAGACCCCAAGAGTGGCGAAATCTCTTCAGGCTACCGCGAATCCGGCTATCTGCCCGAAGCCGTCATCAACATGCTGGCACTGCTGGGCTGGAATCCCGGCAATGACCAAGAGGTGATGTCCATGGATGAGCTGATTCAGTTGTTCTCTCTGGAGAAAATCAGCAAAGCAGGCGCCAAATTCGACCTCGAGAAGGCCAAATGGTTCAATCACCACTACCTGCAAGCCTACCCCAATGAAAAGCTCGCAGAGAGCCTGAAATCGACCTTGCAGGACAAGGGTCTTGATGCGGACATGGACAAAATCATCCGTGTGGTGGCGTTGATCAAAGAAAGACTGTATTTTATCAACGATTTATGGTCACAGAGCTATTATTTCTTCGAGAGACCTACCGAATACAATGAACAGGTTATCAAGAAGAGATGGAAAGAAGGCACAGCGGAACACCTGATGCACATCGCCGGATTACTGACTTCTACGGTGCCGTTTGACAAGGCCGTCGCTCACGACAAGGTGATGGATTACATCCGCGGCAATGAGCTGAACATGGGACAAATCATGAACAGCTTCCGACTGACCCTAGTAGGCGACGCCAAAGGTCCGGATTTGTTTGAAATCATTGACATTCTCGGTGTGGAAGAAACTGTCATCCGGTTGAAAAACGGAATTGAGGCAATTGCCAAATTAGCAAATTAGCAAATTAGCAAATAAAAAAAAGGCTCGCGGATGCGAGCCTTTTTTTTTATTTATCATAAACTATCATGTTCTTTTCCTTATCGATGGTGTATTTGCCCCAAGCGTCAGTGATAAAGGCATCACCGATAACGAAATCAGTGGGGAGGCCTTTCTTCACGATGACCTTCACGTTTTCATCGTAGTCATCACCCACACGCAACTCTTCGAGATACAGAATAGCATTATCAGTAATAGAACCGTCTTCCTTGTTGATGGCAGTTTCCACATCCTCGAAATCGTTAGCCTTGATAATCATCTCTTTCAGCAAGCGGGAAGCCAAGGTATAGCTGATGGCCACCTCATCGGAATTCTCGCCAATCTGGAACTTGAAGGACTTGTTGTTGGCAATACAGTTACCTTCCACCTTGTTGTCCGTGATTGTTACGGGCACTGTACGACGCTGTACCACAGCGATAGCGCTGCTGGTACCATGAGCGGCAGCGATTTCATCGCTTGACGGCACATAGTCGGTACGTAACACGATGAACTCAGTACGACGGTTCAAAGCGTTAGCAGCTTCCTGCTCAGCTTTCGGCAGTGATACGATGTATTCCTCGGTCAACACCGTTCCTTTGGGATAAAAGTATTGCTTGCCCTGATAAGTATAAGTATAATCTTTTTCAAATTTACGAGGACTGTACTCACCGTAACCCTTGGCTACGATACGACCTGGAGCGATACCTTTCTCATTGACGAGGAAGTCCACACAAGTCTGGGCACGGTTCTGAGACAGAATCTCATTCTTCTCATCAGAGTCACGATAGTCAGTATGAGATCTCAACTCAACTACCAAGGTCGGGTTCTTCACCATAATGTTATACAAGTACATCAAGGAGTCCTTATACTGCGGTTTCAGATCCCATTTTGCCAAATCGTACAGAATTTCAGGCAACACAATCGGTTCCACAGGAATCGGGGTAAGTACGAAGTCCTGTTTCAGGTCGGTATTCTCGCTCAAACCGATAGTAGTCTGTGTGGCGGTATTGTTTTCTTCCCAATATTTAGGTTTAGTCACACGCATATTGTAGGTGGTGTTACCCAAAATCTTGGTCTTGTCGAAGAAATAATAACCTTTCACATCAGTAGTGGTCTTGTAGGAAGTACCATCGGAACCGATGATTTCCACTTCAGCACCATCAATATACTGCAGGGTCACCGCATCCTTTACATAACCAGCGAGAGTGTAAACCAATGGACGGAGCACGAAATAATAGATATCGTCACCGCCACGGCCACCGGGACGATTGGAGGAAAAATAACCCTTAGCGAGGTAAGGAGATTTGGACTTGGGATCCAAAGACTCATTCTCATCGAAAATCATACCGATTTCATCCCAGCAGGAGTTGATGGGCACCATCATATTCTCAGCAGGCTGGAACTGACCGTCTTTCAACTCTGACACAAAGATATCGAGACCACCCATACCCGGATGACCATCTGAAGAGAAATACAGTTCATTATCACCACGCATGGACGGGAACACCTCTTGTCCAGGAGTATTCACATTGGGACCCAAATTGGTAATATTGCTGAATTTAGCGGATTTCTTCGCACGGGTGGCTTTGTAAATATCATAACCACCTAAACCACCGGGACGATTGGAGGCAAAGTAAATAGTTAGCTCATCCGGCATGATATACGGATGCACATAGTTGAATGAATCCGGACCGAGCACCACTTTCTCGGGCTCACCCCATGATTTTCCTTTTTTCTGGGAAACATAGATATAGCAACCATAGACCACTTTCTTGTCCTGGGGACATTTTGTCAAATAAAGAGCTGTACCCTTCTTGTTAGCGGAAGCCTCACCCTCGTTAACGCCAGAGTTCAAAGTCTCGCCTTCATCCAAGGGAGTGATGGGAGACCATTCGCCCGGCCATTCGGTGTTCTTGCTTTTGGGTTTATCAGATTTGTATATATCTGAAAAAGAAACACCCGTCCATTGGTCGGTACCTTTTCCGGTAGAACCTTCACGGTTGGAAGTAAAAATCAGCTGGTTCTGTTTTTCAGGATTACCCCATCTGATAGCCCACTCATCCTGCTTGGTGTTGAACTTTTTCAGGTTTTCCACTTCATAGCGGGTAGGATTCTCAGACCAGGTTTTGGATTTTTGACAGCCCTCAATACGCACATCGACACGAGTGTCTTCTGGAGCGCGTTTTTTGTAATTGTTGTAATATTTCAGGGCCATGTCGTATTCGCCTCTGAGGTTGTAGATACTTCCCAAGTGGAAAAGAATGATCGGATTATCCTTCTGATAGTTTTTCTTTTCCAGACGTAAATACTGCTGTTCAGCCTTTTTCAAGTCACCCATAATACGATAACACTCGGCGATTTGGAAAGTTACACGCTGAACCTCAACACGGTTTTTGCTGATTTTCTTGATACCTTTCTTATATTCCTCAAGTGCTTTTTCGTACTTGCAGTTTTTGAAATCATAATCGGCATCCCGCAATGGTGATTGGGCTTTCACAGCACCAACAGTCATAAAAACTGCCGCCAAGAAAACAACGAATGACTTGAAAATTTTCATATAATTATACTTTTCAAATTTGAGGGTGCTAAATTAAAAAAAATAATTGAGAAAACGAACGTCTTCCCAATTATTTTTTTCATTTTTTATTTCAACTCAACTTTCGCTCTGTTCACATTCTTTTTTGACTTCAGCATATCGTATGCCAAGGGGTTGGAAACGAAGATACCTGAATAAGTACCGATCAAGATACCGGCGAACATTGCGAAGACGAAACCGCGGATTACTTCACCACCGAAGATGAAGATAGCGAGTAACACCACGAGGGTGGTACCACCGGTGTTCACCGTACGGCCCAAAGTGCTGTTGATAGCGGCGTTGAAGTTGTCGTAATTATCACGTTTCGGATACAGAGCCAAGTTCTCACGAACACGGTCGAAGATGATTACGACGTTGTTGATAGAGTAACCGATTACCGTCAGGATAGCGGCGATGAAGGACTGGTCAATCTCCATGGAGAACGGCATCACCTTGTAGAACAAGGAGAACAAACCGATGGTCAGCAAGGAGTCGTGAACCAAAGCGATCACACCACCCATACCGAACTGCCAGTTCTTGAAACGGATAGCGATATAGATGAAAATCAACACGAGGGATACCAAAACGGCCCAGATAGCATCCCACAACAATTCGCTTGCGATGGTGGGCTGTACTTTCTGAGAGCTCTGGATACCACGAGGATCAACCTGCTGGGTAAATTCAGACTCTGTGATGGAAGTTTTCTGATAGAAACCCTTCAAAGCGTTATACAATTTCTTTTCGCATTCTTTATCCACAGCGGGATCGTTGCTATCAATCTTGTAGTTGGTAGTGATACGAACCTGGTCGTTGCCACCGAAGGTCTTCACTTCAGGATTACCACCGAATTCGGCTGCCACAGCGGCACGAACCTCATTGGTTTTCACTTCTTGATCGAAGCGAACCACATAGTTTCTACCACCGGTGAAGTCGATACCGGGCTGTAATTTCAAAGTAAAGAATGAAATCAAGGAGATGACAATCAAAGTACCTGAAATAGCGTAGCATATTTTTCTCACTTTCAAGAAATCGAAATGAGCGTTTCTGAAAGTATTCATGGTGAACTCATTACCGAAGGTGATTTCTTTACCCTTAGCCAAGCGTCTTTCGAAAATCAAACGGGCAACGAAGATAGCGGTGAACAGGGATGACAGGATACCGATAGCCAAGGTAGTTGCGAAACCCTGAACAGGACCTGAACCGAAGATATAAAGGATAATAGCGGTAATCAAGGTAGTAACGTTACCGTCGATGATAGCGGAGTAGGCATTCTTGTAACCTTCCTCAACGGCCACTCTGCTGCCCTTACCAGCACGCATTTCCTCACGAACACGCTCAAAAATCAACACGTTGGCATCCACAGCCATACCCAAGGTCAACACCAAACCTGCGATACCAGGCAGCGTCAACACAGCGCCCAGAGAAGCGAGCACACCCATGATGAAGAACACGTTGGTGAACAAGGCGATATCGGCCACCCAACCAGCGCGGTTATAATAGAGAATCATATAAATCAATACGAGCACGAATGCCAAAACGAAAGACAGCAAACCTGAACGGATGGATTCCTTACCCAAGGTAGGACCAACCACTTCAGACTGTACGATATTCACCTGGGCTTCGAGGTTACCGGAGTTCAACACGGTGGCCAAGTCCTTAGCCTCATCGATGGTGAAGTTACCGGAAATTTCAGAATTACCGTTCGGAATCTCACTACGGATGCTCGGATAAGAATATACAAAGTTATCCAACACGATAGCGATGCAGGTTACCTTAGATTTATTATCTACGGCAGCGCGGGTAATTTTACGCCATTCGTCGGCAGCTTGGTCTTCCATTGACATGGTCACCACCACGCGGTTGTTCTGGTCCACATCCTGACGGGCGGAACGCACCACGCGGGCACCACCGATAGTCTCGGAACTCAATTTCGGACCGATACGATCGTTGTTCTTTTTCAGAGGAATCAACGGCATAGCGTTGTTGAAACGCTTTTCAGCGGAACCCCAGTAGAAAACAGCGCTCTTGTCACCCAAAATACGCTGCAAGTCGGGGAGCATAGCATCAATATCCTTCACATCAGCTTCTTTAAAGTAAGCGATTGCCAAACCATCGGTTATTGAACCATCGGCACTTCTCACGGCCTTGCTCATGATAGCACCCGTGCGAGTGTCAATGTCTTCATCTTCGTCCTCATCCTCTTCTGCAACACCCAACTGAGCTTCCAAAGAACTTGTCTCTGCCACAGTGGTGTCAGCTTCGATAGTCTCAGCAGTTTGAGTAGCGGCAGCCAATTGCTCGGCGGCAGTTTCTTTGGACTTCATTTCCTTAGCCAGCTGAGCATCAGCTTCATAAAAACGCTGCTGGATAGACTTGCCGTTCACCGGGTCATTATACACTTCCCAGAACTCCAGTTTAGCGGTGCTCTTCAACAGGTCAGTCACACGCTCGGGTTCCTTGATACCAGGAAGTTCCACGAGGATACGGCCACCCTGCAGACGCTGGAGGTTAGGCTGTGCCACACCAAAGCGGTCGATACGGGTACGGAGGATCTTGAAAGTACGGTCAACGATTTCGCTGGACTCTGTTTTGATGAATTCAACAATCTGTGCATCGGTGGCATTCTTGATACCGGAACGTTCTCCGAAATAAGTACGAAGATTGGCGTTCTCCAGATTGAGAGCGGCTTTCTCCTGGTTGAACGTATTCACAAAAATGTCGATGAAATCACCACCGTCGGCCACATACTTGGCGTTAGCCTTCTCGAAGGTGTTGGTGAACAACTGGTCTTCGGTATTGACGGCCAAACTGTGAACCACATCAGGAATAGAGATTTCGAGGGTTACGTTCATACCACCCTTCAAGTCCAAACCCAGGTTAATTTCTTTGTATTTGCAGTCTCTGTAAGTATTACCCAGATAAATGACAGAGTCATTCATGTTGGAGAGATAATACTGTTCTCTGCTGGACAACAAAGAGTCAACCAGGTAATTCTCGCGCATCACGTCACCGTTAGCGGCTTTTTTCACTTCTTCAATAGCAGCAGGATCATTGGCAAAAGCCTTGGCTTTCTGTCCCACACGCCATGTTACGAAGGAGAATGACAAACAATACAAGCACACTAATGCAAGAAGTATTGTAAAAAACAGAATTAAACCTTTGTTACGCATTGTTTTATTTATTTGATTATTAATAATTTAGATTTATTCACCATAGTAAAATTTTAGCTTGCAAATATACAAAATATATTGATATGCACAAGGTTTTTTTAAAATAAGTTTTGAGGGTGATTTTTCGGGGGGACGGGGAGAGGAGAAAACGTGGAGGCGTGGAGGCGTGGAGACGCTCACTTCGTTCGCTCGTTAAGATGGCAATCGCTATAACGCCTTGACGAATGCACGCAGTGCATGTCTTAACGCCTTCACGCCTTAACGAAAAAAAACTCACCCAAGATTCCGCTTATCAATCCCCCAGAGCAGTTTCTCGCGGATGGTGCGGTAAAAGTCGGTGTCCTCGAACAACACGGTCTTGATTTGGAATTTTTCTTTGGAAATATGCAGTTCCACAGGATTCTCCACCACCACACGACGGGAGTCGAGAGCCAGCGAGAAAGTATTGTTCCGGCTTTCCACCACAATACGGATATCCTCGTCGGCGGAGATAACCATCGGCCGGACAGCCAATGTATGCGAGGCAATGGGGGTCAGCACATTCACGTTGGCATCAGGCACAATGATAGGGCCTCCGCAACTCAGTGAATAGGCCGTGGAACCCGTCGGCGTGGAGATAATCAGCCCGTCGCCCCAGTAAGTATTGACTGGCTTCTGCCCCACCCATACTTTAATGGCACTGATAGAATTCTCATCGGAAGTGCGCACGGTAATGTCATTCAGGGCAAAATCGCAATCGATATCCAGCGGTCCAGTGCAATCCAGATGCAAGAGCGAGCGATTTTCAATCACATATTGCCCTTGAAGCAATTTTTGGAAACACAACTGGTAGTTATTCCGGTTAATGGCGGTCAGGAAACCCACTCTGCCTGTGTTGATACCCAAAAGGGGGATTTTCAAGTCACCGACAAGATTGGCCGCATCAATAAAAGTACCATCTCCTCCGAAAGAAAGGAGAAAATCCACGGGTCCGCATGCGGCCAAGTCCTCATGACCCTCAAAGAAAGGAAACGACACCCCCTCGCTCGGCAGATTCTCACAATGCCGGTGCAGCAGCAATTCGCAGCCACACGACACCAACGTTGTCAAAACCTCCCGGATAAACAAGAGGGTATCGTTATCCTCATTATAGCGACTGTAAACCGCGAATCTCACTATGCGTATTCTTTCACCTGGATTTCGCCATCCAGAATCATATTGGCGTTCATGGCCAAAGCCTTCATTTCATCTTCGCCCGGATAAACAGCCACAGGAGCAATCCAGGAGATATATTTCTTGATACGGTTCACCACGGGCACACCGTAAGCGATACCGCCAGTCAGGATGATAGCGTCCACCTTGCCTTTCAACACTGCAGCGGCTTCGCCAATATACTTGGCCACCTGATAAGCCATAGCCTCTTCCAGCAGGTCGGCTTTCTTGTCGCCTTCCAGTGCGGCTTTCTCGATAGCGTATGCATCGTTGACACCGAAATAAGCCACATAACCGCCCTGACCCACAATCATCTTCTTCACTTCTTCATAAGTATATTTACCACTGAAGCAAACATCGATAATCTGGTTCATCGGGAGGGTTCCAGAGCGCTCGGGAGAGAACGGACCTTCGCCATCAAGAGCCTGATTCACATCAATCACACGGCCTTCCTTGTGGGCACCCACGCTGACACCGCCACCCATGTGAGCCACAATCAGGTTCAGCTCTTCATACTTCTTGCCATTGTCATTGGCATACATTCTGGAGATGGCCTTCTGGTTCAAAGCATGGAAAATGGACAATCTCTCGAATTTGGGATGACCGGAAATACGGGCCACTTCCTCGAACTCGTCCACCACCACTGGGTCAGCGATATAAGCTTCTTCCAGACCGATGGATTTGGCGATACTGTCGGCAATCAAACCACCCAGGTTGCAAGCATGCTGGCCGTTGTAACCTTCACGCAAGTGTTTCTTCATCAAATCATTGACACGATAAACACCGGAGGTTAATGGTTTCACCAAACCGCCACGGCCCATCACCACCGCAATTTCATCCAGATTGATATTATTATTTTTCAATTCTTCCAGAATGGTGTTTTTTCTGAAATCATACTGATCGGCGATAGAACCAAACACGGAAAGCTGTTCGGTTGTATGCTTGATATTCTTCAGGAACACTTGCTGCATCTGGTCGAAAACAGCGATTTTGGTAGAAGTTGAACCGGGATTGATAGCTAAAATCAAATGCTTCATAATTATATTGTTTTGTTATTAATATTTTTCCGTGTGCAAAGTTACATAAATATCCTGATAATTTCACCAATTGATGAAATTATTTCTGCGAAATGCGGAAACGTTTCAGGAAACGTCTCTACAATCCTACCTGATTCTTGATTGCAAATATCTCACATACTGACTATTAGGATAGTAAGAAGCCAGTGAATCCGTCAGCGAACGCAGCAAATCCGCATCCTCGGTTTCATCAAAAAAACGCAAATTATTATAACCTTGGTAAAAAGCGATCATGGTGCTGAACGACTGTGGATGAGACTGGATAAAGCCCCGCAAATACTGCCGATGGTTCTCCACCTCTTTGTTATAACGTTGTTCCACCGCACCGCGCATACTATCGACATCCATATAATAATGGTATATCTGAAGAAGGGTATCTGTGCAACNNGTATCTGTGCAACGAACAAACGAGGCCAATGCGCTGTCCAACTCCCACATCAAGCGGGCATCCTCCGGTCCACTAACACGATATGACGACACCAGTTGGTTGGCATCCGCCTTGAGGCACACGCTTTCCCCGCCACGAGCCAAGGTGGTCAGACCATTATCAGGAGTGAACGACAATTGCAAGAAAACCGGCTGCCCTGCCTCCAGCCATTCCACCTCATCGGCTTTCAACTTAAAACGGAAGGAATTATGTCGCACCACAACCGAGTCAAGCGCTTGCAAACCCTCGGCGGTAAGCAGTGAGAGGTGCAACACCCTGCCATTGCCATGCTCCAGTTCTCCCGACAACACCACAGTATTCATGCGGGAACATGAAAGCAAGAAAGAAAACAGCAGCAAGAAGAGACTCAGTTTTTTCATTTCAGAAGTGAGATATTCGTCCAAATCGGGTAATGGTCGGAAACCTTTAACGAATCATAGGTGGTATAACCGAAACTTTTGAATCGGTCATCGTGGAAGATATAGTCGATACGGAATGACGGGAAAGCCTCGCCATTATAGGTTTTGCCGCGTCCTCCCCCACTGGCTCGGAATGAATCCTTCAGGCCATGTCCCACTTTATGATAAGCATACGACACTGGGGAATCATTGAAATCGCCACAAATAATAATCGGATAACGGCAACTGTCGATGTGGGCGCGCAAAGTACGGGCCTGCTCCTGCCTTTCAAGGAAAGCCTTCTCCACTTTTTTGGACAACAGTTTCGCCTTCTTGTCCAGATTCGGGTCATCCATCCCCCGGGAAGCGATTTCCTTACCCATGGCGTAATCATCCGCATCCATGTGCATGGAAGCCAGGTGGACATTATAAATTCTCAGCGTATCGGACTTATACTTTACATCCACATACACTGCGGCATTGGTTGAGCTGTCGTTGGTATAAACACAGTCTCCGTCCAAGATTCTGTAGCGGCTGAAAATCGCCATGCCGTAGTGATAATCCTTAGCTTTGTTGTTTACCGGAAAATAATGGTAACAGTTGCGTTTCTGATTATCCAAACGCAAAATCTGCATAATTGTATCGGTGGTGGGGAATTTCAATTTGCCACTGCCATCGTAGAAATACTCCTGCACACAAAGAATTTCAGGACGCTCCCGTTCAAAAAGCGCATATACCTGGTTCCGCTTGATATCACGCATGATTTTGGTTTCCTCGTCATACAGGCCAAACAACTTGGCATTATAACTCATCACCTTCACGCAGTTTGCGCATACCGAAGGTTTTTCCGTAGGGCGAAGCTGGAAAGTACGGTCAATATTGTTGATATTCAGCAAGACCATACTCAAGGAGACCAGTGTGAAGCGATAATCGATAAACAGCCACAGCACGACAAAACCCAGGTTGGCCATCAGCAAATACGGAAATGCCAAGCCACAATAGCTGGCTGTCATGCTGAGTGACGGGGGCAGATATGCCGACAAGAAAGCCATCAACAAAGACAATGCAACCAGTGCATTCGCCACAATCAGCAGCAACTTCAGAATCATCCCCACAATGGAAAGCTTGTTTTTCTTCTGGCTTTTCTGATATCGGTTTCGCTTTGCCATGATGGATTTTATCTTTTTGAGGCCTTGAAAAGAAGATCTTTTTCCTCGCGGGACAGGGAATCATAACCCGACTTGGAAATCTTGTCCAGAATTTCGTCTATGCGTTTCTGTTCATTGACTTTTCTCGCATTATATTCCTCGTCGCTCATCGGGCGAGTATAACTCTCCTCTTCGTCATCATACGAGGTAGCGAACTTGATTCTCCGCCGGTTGCGATTGCGAGGCTGTGTCCACCCATCGTTGCGATCGTGATTACGCCAAGCCATAATAAGCAGGAAGCCGACCAGCATACCGCCCAAATGGGCGAAATGCGCCACTCCGTCGGAAGAGCCCAATACCCCATATATCAATTCGATGGCACCATAAATCACCACAAACCACTTGGCCTTGATGGGCAGGAGGAAATACACATAAATCTCGGCATCGGGGAACATCATACCGAANNATTTGGGGCACAAACTCCGACACGGCAGACGGATGGGCCTGCAGATACATCAGATTCTGGGCGATAGCCGTCTGATTGATACGCGACACGTTCGACAGCTGACTGAAAGTGTCAACAGTAGGATTGGCAAGGAAAGCGTCAATCAACGCCAAAGATGGATGGAGCTGGAAGTAGATAATCAGGTAATGCACCATGGCGGCCCCGATACCGGTGGCCAGGTAATAGCAAAGGAAGCGCCGCTCACCCCATGCGTTCTCCACCGCCGCACCGAACATCCACAGAGCAAACATGTTGAAAAACAGGTGACCGAAATCGCCATGCATGAACATATAAGTGATAATCTGCCACACATGGAAGTCAGAGGCGGAAAAATAGTGCAAGCCCAAAAGGGCATCCAAGTCAATCTTGCTGGAAAGAACTATCTTTGCCAGAAAGAACAAACAGTTGATTATCAATAGGTTTTTAACCACCGTTGGCAGGATGCTGAAGCCACCGGCCCGTATCTCATTACTCATTTTTCAGTACTTATTTTAAATATGCAAAGATACAAATTTTTCTTCATACTTTCCGAAGATGGAAAGTATGCATATCATGTATAGATTCAACTGGCAAAGTTATAAAATAAATCGGCAGCCGAAACGGATTCAGCACCTCTGGCTGCCACAATGTGACAGCCCTACAGAGATGATCTTTCATTCTCACACCAACACTAACCTTGATTAACTATAAGCGACTACTCAAATGATGCTTTCCGCTGGGTAAAATCCGCTTTTCATAGCCTTTGGTTGTAGGAAGCCATACTTCGGCTGTGGTGTTAGCGGGAATGAGAATGTCCCACTCGAAACGCTTGCCCTTTCGCTGCCAGTTGCTTTGGATAAGGCCGCTGACAGACTGGTATGAGCAGTTCACATAGTCAAGTCCCTCAATAGGATACGGTTTCAACTGAATCTTACTATAGCCTGGCTCCAATGCCCGGATACCGCCCAAATACTCGTATTCCCAAATGATGAGGTCACCGAGCAGCATCACATGGTTGCCCGAATTCATGGCCGGATCAGCGGTATTGCCATTCCAGAGTTCCCAGATGGTGGTGGCTCCGTTGCGCACCATGTAGCCCCAGCTGGGATAAGTGTCGTTAGTGGCCAACTTCAATGCCAAGTCGCCACGACCATACTCAGTGAGCGTGCGCATCAATTGCTGGATGCCCACCACTCCGGTGGAAACGTGTCCGTCAAATTCGTTCTCTGTTTTGGCGATGATGTTAGCAAAGACTTTTTCCTCCAATCCTTTCGGCACCATGCCAAAGGCGAGGGGCAGGATATTGGCCGTAACGGTGTTGTGGTCATAGCGGCCGGTAGAAACATCAAGATATTTGGCATTATAGGCCGCTGTGACTGTGGAGATTTCATTGCGGAAGAAGTCGGCATCATTGCCACGACCCAACAAGTCGGCAAAATGAGCCATCTTGCCGGCAAGATAACAGTAAAAAGGAGTAGAGAGGTTGGCGGGCCAGGTCATCCGGTTGGTATCGCGCGTATGTATCAGTTCGGGGCTTTCGGGTGGCACGCACCAGTCGCCGTAGGTGTCGCGAATAAGGATTCCGTCCTTGAGGTAGTATTTCTTCATGTGGAGCATCCAAAGGCGCATAGCGTCATAATGTTGCTGGATGGGCCGAAAGTCGCCGAAACGGGTATAAAGCATGTCGGCCACCGTAATGAAAGCCCCAGGCCAGGTCATGTTGTCGGTATAATTGCGCCAGTAGGCAGGGGCGACATCAGAGAGCGAACCATTCTCCAGCTGGCAGTCCTCAAGGTCTTGCAACCACTTGGCATAGAGGCGGTGGTTGTCGAATATAAAGCTCTCGCCATAACAGCCTGTAGTGCGGTCGCCGGTCCAGCCCATGCGCTCGTCACGCTGGGGGCAGTCGGTGGGCATACTGCGGTAGTTGCCCCTGATACCCCAGGTGGCGTTGCGATAGACCGCATTCATCATCTCGTTGGAACACTCAAAACTACAAGTCATCGGCATCTCGTCGTAAAGAACGTGCCCCAAAGCGAAATAATCATCTATGTTGAAGCCAGCACGCAAACCTGTAATTTCAACATAACGAAAACCATGGTAGGTAAACGAAGGCCCCCATCCTAAACCATAACCTTCTTCAATTTCGTGAATAATAAACCTGTCGGTAGCTTCGGCTTCACGCAAATTGTCAAAATATAAAGTGCTATCTGGATTAAGGCTTTCTGCGTAGCGAATCGTAATTGTGTCTCCTTGATGTGGTTCATCTTCCATCACTTGAAAATATCCCACCATATTCTGCCCCATATCAACAATCCATTTATCGCCTTTCTTGAAAACCGCAACTGGTTTTACATACTCCTGCACTTTGATATTGGGATTAGGTTGGGGAGTAAGTAGTGACATTGGATCGGGCCGCTGATAATCATCAGGCAGAGGACTGCCGGTAATCACCGGATACTCGCGTGCCACACGATGGCGGGGATTGTAAATATCCTCGCGGTACATATTCTGCCGGTCATAGTCAACCACAGCGGGCTGCCAATTACCATCATCATAGTCCGTATCCAGCCATGGTCCCAACTCATAACGACTATCGTATGTCTCCCCATCAAACTCATTGCTCTTGCGAATAGGACCACGGTTGGTGATACGCCAGCCTTCCCCACTCACAATGGTATCCGTAGTGCCATCTTGGTAGGTCACCTCCAACTGCAGTAACAACTGCGGCAAACCATAGTGGGCAGCATGCTTGATGCCGCACCATTCCAAGTAATTGGTATCGTGGCGCACGGTGGTAAAACGGCCACCCTCAAGCATAACTCCCACAGCATTGTCACCCCCATGGAGCAAATCTGTCACGTCGTAGGCGTTGAAATAGATGCGTCGGGTATAGTCCGAAAGGGTGGGTTTCAATAGTTCGTCAGGAGCCACCTCCCTACCGTTAATAAACGCATTGTAAACGCCCAAACCACTAATATAGAGCCGGGCTTTGCTGATATTTTTCTTAAGGACAAATTCCTTGCGAAGGTAGCGGGCAGCGATAGCAGTATGACCATTCACATTATCATCATCAAAATCACGGCCAATCCAATGGGCATGCCAGTCATCGGGCGAAAGGAGGCTGATTTCAAAGTAGCGGACATCGCTCTCAAGCCTCATTTTTTCCCTTTTGTTTCCGTATGTAACAATAGTATAAACCTTCCACCAGCAACAATCGCGGCTTTTGAGCTTCCGGCCCTCGTATGGAATGTAGAGCATCCTGTTCGAGGCCACACTTTTGCTGTCCCACAGGTCACCGATGCCATTGCGGGCATTTTCCTCGCTGCTGGCCACAATAATGCGGTATTCTATCTGCCTCACATTACTCTCTTCCGACTCGTACTGCCAGCTGAAACGAGGCTCAGCGGTAGCCAAAGGCTGGCTGCCGTCCTGCATCTCAACGGTAAGCGAAGTCAGCTTGATTCCGCTGCCATAGACCGAGAAAAAAGCGGCAAGAAATAGGATTGAAATCAGATGTTTCATGTTACCGAATGTCGTTCAACAATATTACATTTTTTGCTTGTGCAAATGTATATAAAAATGTTGGATTACCATACATGGATTACTATACATGGTTCAAATGATAATATTTTTTTNNGGAAATTATGTAATGAATACAAACCTATTTTAAACTGATTTTTATGAAGAAAAAAAACATAAATCCTTTTATATGTCAAGGTTACGAGAGTCCAGAATACTTTTGCGACCGAGTTGAAGAGACTAAAAATATAACTTCAACACTCTATAATGGACGAAATATTACACTAATTTCTCCAAGAAGATTAGGAAAAACAGGACTTATTTGGAACACTTTTCACCACATCAAATCCGAAAACAAGGATGCCATTTGCATCTATATCGACATCTTTCCCACTAAAAGCCAGAACGAATTTGTGCGTATGTTAGGCTCTGCCGTGCTTAATGAAACGCTTTCAAAAAGCAAGATATTGGGTAAGAAAATGCTGGAAATGCTCGGCTCTTTAAGACCAGTTCTCGGAGTGGACCCTTTCACAGGAATGCCCAATGTTTCGTTGAACGTGGAGCCAACGCAGACTGAAATGACTATGAGGAGCATTTTCACCTACCTCAACAAGATTCAACGCGAGGTTTTTATCGCCATTGATGAGTTCCAGCAAATCAACGAATATGCTGAAACAGGCACCGAGGCAATACTCCGATCCTACATACAATTCTCGCATAATATTCATTTCATCTTTTCAGGCAGCCGGAAACATCTCATGTCAGAGATGTTCGCCTCTCCGCAACGTCCTTTTTACCAGAGCACGGACATGATGAACCTCACGCCTCTTGACGAGGAAACTTACTATCAATTTGCCAACCGATTTTTCGAAGCTAAAAAAGGGGGACTGAATCGCGAGGCTTTTCATGAACTCTACGACATCTACGACGGTTATACGTGGTATATTCAATCAGTATTGAACAGGCTCTATGAAAATTTCAAGACGGTAACCACTTCCGCACAACTTTGGGAGACCATACTGAATGTTGTAAGAAGTAAAGCGCCACAATATGAGAGTATCCTGTCGTTTCTTACCGACAACCAGTTTTCATTGCTTCGAGCTGTGGCTAAAGAGGGGACGGTGGAACAACCCATGGGCAAGGAGTTCATCAAGAAATACAGCCTATCTTGTGCCAGCAGCGTGAAAACCGCCATTGAAGTACTGTATGATAAAGAATTGCTATATCATACTCACAATGGCTACATCGTTTACGACCGGTTTATGAGCCAATGGTTGCAAAGAATCTGAATGGTTTATAAAGCCATCTGTATTGATTATTTCTTCACCACCTTTCGTACTGCCAGCACATTGCCTTCTGCAACAGCCTTTATCAAATACACTCCGTTGGCATAGCGGGAAAGATCGATTTGTGCGGTTTGTAGGGATGCACCGCGTGCGTCCGCCATATTGACCACCTCCAACAATCTTCCATATACATCAAACACCTGAATATTCACCCCTTCTAACTGTTCATTATTCATTGTTAACTGTACATTGACAAGGTCTTTCGTGGGGTTGGGATAAAGCTTCATGGAGGCATTTAAGGAATAGTCATTGATGCCAGTCTCAACTGTCAGGTGTAAGATGATGACAGAGTCACAGCCGTCGGCTGTGGTGAAGTTGAAAATATAATCGCCCGACTGCACTGTACCCGGCATAAAGGTAGTGTCGCCGTAGGTATAGGGAAGGTCATTCTCGCTAATAGTCAGGTAGGCTTCAATACTGAACGATGGATTCACCGTCAAGTGTAACGTCACCACACTATCGCAGCCATTGACAGCGGTGAAGGTCTGGATATAGTCTCCGGATTCGGTATAAGTCTCCCCATTCCATGTATAGCTGTCACAAGCGATGGCTTCGAAAGACTCTGCCACTGAAGTGTTGATGGTCAGATGAAGTGTCACTACAGAATCGCAACCAGAGGCATTTGTGAGAGTGTGCGTAGGAGCTACTGTAGGAGTTTCGGTATAGGTTGTACCATACCAAGTGAAGCTTTCGCAAGCTACAGCGGTGGTGTCGCCAGTGAATGTCTCGCCACAATGCAGTGTAACAGGCTGCGGACAGCTCATCGACATAGCAGCATTGCCGTAAACACAGTGCCTGTCACCGCCGTACACCACGCGTACCTCGTAGCTGTGGTCGGCAGAACCCTCGGAATCCGTATAGGTGGTGGATGAGGTGATGTCGATCAGTTCGCCGTTACGGTAAATGGCAGTAGCTTCGGGCTCGACCACGGGCGACAGCACCTGTTCGCCTGTCAGGTGGAACGCAAAGCCAAAGGGCTCGCCCGAACCGCCTTCATGCATGGTGTGCCATCCGTGGTCTTCGGTATACAGCATACCGTAGTCACCTGTATTTCCGACAACCGGTTCGCAATGAGGGATGGCAACGGGATTAATCGTGTTGGAAACAGACACCGACCATACAAAGTAGTAGGTGCCGGGGGACAATTCTATGTCAAGACCCGAAGCGGTGAGGCTCATGATGGGACGTCTGAGATTGAATATCATGGAATTGCTCTCCAAGCCACGGTAACAACCCGTGAAGGCGGTGGCCGTCATCAGGTTCGAGTCGGCATTGCCCCACACCAACACACTGTCCGCAGGACTACCCTGATAGATCTGGATATAGAGACCCGTGAAGGGAGAGGTGGTGCTGAAATCGTTCTGGAAGGCGTAAACCTCCATCTCGCTGATGCGGGTTGTGTCGCTCAAAGTAATGCGGTCACCCACCCAAACATTGGAGGCGTAATTGCAATAGGGACCTGCTGTTGACTGTGGCTCTACCGCCCACGAAGCGTCACCACCGTTGCTCATGACAGCGGTATCGGTCACAAAGCCGTTGAAGAGATCATAGTCAACGGTAGCCGTTGTAAACGTCATACTTGAAGGATAGTCCCAACTCAAGTTCACCCCCTGCTGGCCGAAGACACCGGAAACGGTATCGAAGCCCGAGAGGTGGTCGCAAGCCACATAGTACCATTGAGTAGTGGCTTCCGAGCTGTTGCCAGCAGTGTCAGCAAGCACCACACTCATCAGATAAAGCGTGCTGTCGGCAAAATTTCCGGTCGGGAGTTGACAGTGGTTCGCCGATGGCTGGGAGAAGGTCTGGGTGAAGAGTACCTGACCGTCGATGCTCTTTAGGGTCACCTGCGCACTGACGCAGCTGTTGTCACCCGGCTGACTGTGGGAATTGTTCCAAGAGGCCCAGCCGGTGCGCGACACATAAAGGTCGGTGGCAGGGGCATATTCGAAGTGGGCCACCAATTCGCCTTCCTGCTCCACATCAAAGGAATAGGTGCTTTGTACAGAGACTTTCGTACCGTTAAAAGTCCAGTGGGTAAACGAGTAACCTTCGTTGGCTGTGGCGCTTACGGTACAAGTGCCACCGATGGCAACGTGTCCGGTATTGTCGGGAAGGACAAAGGCCGCTGTGCCGAACATGGGGGGATCGGTGGTGAGGGTGAGGTCAATATAGATTCTCGCCTCTGTCTGGCAACTCATCGACAGTGAGTCGTTGTTGTAGGGACAGACGGCAGAGCCGCCAAACATCCTGCGAACGTAATACTTGTTGCTATAAACACCCGATGTATCAATGTAGCTGGTTGTGGTAAGGGTATCGATAATCGAGTAATTGCGATAAAGGAGGTATTGCTGAGGACCTTCGCCGGCATCCCAACTCAGGGCGACACCTTGGTCGGTGATCTCGCCCACAAAGTTGCTCACGCCCTCAAAGTGGTCGCAGGCCACATAGAACCAATCAAAAGTCACCTCTCGGCTCTCGAATGATGGCTCGTAGTTATAGAGGACAGCTCTGACAGTATAGAGCGTACTGTCGGTTAGCATAAACGAGGGTATTTGGACACACGTTATGCTGGAAGAATAGTTTAGCGTTTCCCATTGGTCGCTGTCGGCGGCTTTCACATCCACTCTTGTGAATGCACCAGGACCCGAATGCGGATTGATCCAAGTGGCCCATCCGGTCTTCGACACATAGAAGTAGGGTGTGGGAAGATATTCGAAATGAGCTGTATATTCGTCCGAGCCCATCACCGTGAAAGTATATACCGAATCAACAGAAAGCGTATCATTACCTCTGGTCCAGAACAGGAAGCCGAAGTCGGCGGTGTCGAACAAGGCTTTGACCGTCAGTTCCGTACCCCGAGGCACACGGTAGCTGCCGCCGCCAAGGTCCGCCGCGCCTTCAGGCAACACGCCCGCCAATGCCACACTGCCCATCAACGTGTCGTTTACCGCCAAAGTGATGGTGTCGTAGGGGATGATGGTGAGATGAAGGGTCACAATGGAGTCACAGCCCGCAGCGTTGGTCTTATAGGACGTGTAATCGCCAGATTCCGCGTAGGTGTTACCTTCCCATGTGAAGCTTTCGCAAGCAACCGCCGTAGTGTCGCTAATGGTGGGCTGGTTGATGGTGAGGTGCAAAACAACTGTGCTGTCACAGCCGTTGGCCTTGATGAATGTTTGCAAACAGTCGCCACTTTCGGTGTATAGGCTATCGTTCCACACATAACTGTCACAAGCTGCAACACTAAATTCATAAACAGTTGTGTCACACAATGTAGTAAAAGAGGTCTCCTCACCATACGCCGTTCCGACACTGTTTGTTGCGTATGTTCTCACATAGTAAGTTATATTAGGAGCAAGTCCTGTAATACTACTCACAAACGAACCTGAGCCAAAACCATCAGTGGTGTGAGCATCGCTAACTGTTGGATAATGCGATATACTCCAGCAAACACCGCGCTCGGTCACTTCTGCACCACCATTGGAGGTAACATTGCCAACACAAAATGCTGTACTTGTGGTAACATTAGAGACATTACTGGTAACGACTGTTGGGATAATGGGATTCACCGTCACGGTCATACTTGCTGTTCCCACACAACCATATAGGTTGGTTCCAGTCACGGTGTAAATGGTGGTAGCCGTCGGGATGATGGTTATACTGGCGGTATTGTCACCAGTACTCCATTCATAAACACTTGCACCCGACGCAGTGAGCGTGACGCTTTCGCCGTAAAAAATGCTGTTAATTCCTTGTATGGTAACAGGTGGAACTGGTGCCACTTGAATGCCTAAAAAAGCGGTAACGGGACATACTATATTGGCATTGGTGGCATACACCTCAACGGTAGCATAAATAGCACCGATATCAGGCATGGAAGTGGTGAAAGTAGCGGTATGAGCATCTTGCATTTGCCCATTAATCGTCCAACTGTAATTATAAGTGTCCATTGGGGAAACATTGGCTGCCAGAGCAACATCTTCGTTCGGGCAAACAATTGTATTATCTGACACTACAGAAACAATAGGTAGGGCAATGACATTCACCTCGTGTACCTCTGACATAGCGCCACAGTTAGAGAAATTACTGTTCACAGCCACAAAGTAGTCGTTAGAATCATCTAAGAGAATATTTGAAATGGAATAGTTTGAACCCGTGGCACCTTCGATAGGAGTAGGTTGACCGTTTGAATCCATATAATACCATTGGTAAGTCAGAATATCACCTGCAATCACGTGGTTAACCATAGCTTCCAGCATGACAGTGCCGCCTTCGCATACATTATCAGAACCAGAAATATCAACCGAGTAAGAAGGAACCACCGTCACAAGCGCATTGATTGCGACAGAAGCATCGCTGAAGCAACCGACACCAGTCTGAAAGACTCCAACAGAATAGCTGTCCGCCACTCCATAATGAAGATTGTTGATATGCAACGTTTGGTCGGTTTCTCCCAAGAGCTGCTCACCATTCTTGTACCATTGGTAAGATGTTTCTCCATAGCCTCCCGTTACATCAGCCCTGATGGCAATAGAACCACCATCACAAATTGTGGCATCATACCCATCCACGAGAGATATAGTCACAGAGGGTTGAGAAACGACCATGATATCTGGAGAATAACCATAGCTGGTACAGCCTTCATGGGTAGTGACCATGACCATATAACTGTATGCTGTCTCACTGGGGAACTCCCACATTTCAAAATAGGAAGAGTTGGGACCATAAATCATTAAACCATTTTTGTACCAAGTATAGGACTCAACATCCTCTTCGGAACCATCTATAACAGCGAACAAAGAGACTCCGACACCTTCGCAAAACGCTGTCGCAGAAGGGATGAGTTGCACAGTAGGAATTGGGCTGACGACAAGGTGCAGGGTAAGCACAGAATCGCAACCGTTAGAGTTAGTATACGTGACTGAGTAGTCACCACTTTCCATACAAGACAAACCATTCCACAATAGAGGCAACTCGTTAGCACAAAGTGTCATGGTTTCAACAACCTCAGTGGACTGGTTAATAGTCAAATGTAAGGTCACAACACT
>LXOW01072625.1_pt1 | contig 30798 bp, 28 predicted proteins | sample 1368591 | NCBI WGS metagenome assembly LXOW01 (sample SAMN04884650, study PRJNA319009) | bovine gut metagenome | isolation source: Cow rumen | host: Bos taurus | place: Italy: Legnaro (PD) | collected 2014-07-09
GAAATACATAGCACAAAATTTTGTAATAAATTTATCACACATAGTTGTAATTTATCATATTTCTAAAGAAAAGTCAAATTATGTGAAAAAAATATGGCAAAAATGTGAAAAAGTAATTAAAATAATCACAAAAACTTGTGAAAAAATTACAATTTTTCAAAATGCGAAGTTTTGAAAGCGTTGGTAAAAAGTTGGAGTTATGATTAGAGACAAACTCACGTATATTCGAAAAATGCAGGAAAAATAGTTGATGTTGAACTTGGGAAAGAGATTTTCGAATGACAGCGTAGCGTAACTGTGGTATAATCAAACTTGAAAGTGTTGCCTGTAGAGATGAATTTTTGCGGATTGCAAATACGGGCAGCTATTTTTTAGTAATATATAGAGAACATAATGATTGCAATCGTATGAAATGTGTTGCAACCGAGAAGTAAGAAAATTAAAGTGGGCATGCCCACTTTATTCTATGATATTGATTGAAAAAATAAAATTAGTAGGAGAGTGTGGAATGGCAAATAAAACCGTAACAACATGGGATTGGAGTAAAGCGCCCGCGTATGAATTAGTGAAAAGTGAAGAATTGAAAGATTTAAATAGTCAGGGTTATGTATTAAAGCATAAAAAAACAGGGGCTAGAATTGCTCTTATTAGCAATGAAGATGATAATAAAGTATTTTCTATTGGTTTCCGTACACCACCGGAAGATTCTACAGGAGTGGCACATATTGTGGAGCATACCGTGTTATGTGGTTCAAAGGAATTTCCGTCAAAGGATCCTTTTGTTGAATTAGTTAAGGGATCTTTAAATACGTTTTTAAATGCAATGACATTTCCGGACAAAACCATTTATCCGGTTGCCAGTTGTAATGACAAAGATTTTCAGAATTTGATGCATGTATATCTGGATGCAGTATTTTATCCTAATATCTATAAAGAAGAAAAGATTTTCAAACAGGAAGGCTGGCATTATGAGCTAGAGTCCGTTGAGGATGAAATAAAGTACAACGGCGTTGTTTACAATGAGATGAAAGGTGCATTTTCTTCTCCGGAACAGCAGCTTGCCCGCCTTGTGCAAAATTCGCTGTTCCCTGATACAGCTTATGGAGTGGAGTCCGGTGGAGATCCAAAGAAAATTCCTGATTTGACCTATGAGGCATATTTGGATTTTCATAAGAAGTATTATCATCCAAGCAATAGTTATATTTACCTTTATGGTGATATGGATATGATTGAAAAATTAAACTGGATGGATGAACATTATTTAAAAGATTTTTCGTATGCACCGGTAGATTCTGAAATTAAAATGCAAAAACCGTTTTCTGAGACTCGATTTGTTACAGATAAATATTCTTTAACAGAGGGCGAGCCTTTGGAAAATCAGACATACATCAGCTACAATACTGTCATTGATACTTCATTGAACAAAGAGTTATATGTGGCATTTCAGATTTTAGAGTATATTTTGATTGATACACCGGGGGCACCATTAAAGCAGGCATTTTTAGATGCAGGAATTGGTGATGATGTATTTAGTTCTTATGATAATGGAATTTTACAACCGGTAATGTCTATTATTACAAAAGATGCGGATGCATCCCAGAAGGATGAGTTTGTAAAAGTATACAAAGAGGCTCTTAAGAAGCTGGTAGATGAAGGAATTGATCATGATACCTTAAAGGCTGCCATCAATTACTTTGAATTTAAGTATAGAGAAGCAGATTTTGGTTCTTATCCAAAGGGACTTATGTATGGTATTCAGATGCTTGACAGCTGGCTTTACAGCGATGAGGTAATCTTTACACATATTTGTGCAAATGATACCTTCGCTTACTTAAAAGAGCAGATTGATAAAAATTATTTCGAAGCATTGATTGAAAAATATATGTTAAATAACAATCACAGCTCGATTGTTATGATTGAACCTGAAGTAGATTTAACAACAAAAAATGAGAAGATTGTCGCTGAAAAACTGGCTGATTATAAAAAATCTCTCACAAAAGAAGGATTGGAAGATATCATAACACAGACAAAAGAATTAAAGAAATATCAGGAAGAACCATCTACACCGGAAGAACTTGAAAAGATTCCTATGCTTGGCAGAGAAGATATGCGAAAGAACATATTGCCACTCATTAGTGAAGAACGTGAAATTGATGGACATAAAGTGGTATATCAAAATGTATATACCAATGGCATTGCTTATTTGAAGTTTGTGTTCCCGGTAGACGAGTTGGTAGAATATGCACCATATTTGTCGCTTTTGGCTACTGTGCTTGGGTACATGAATACAGAAAAGCATACATACATCACATTGTCAAATGATATCAATATTTACACCGGTGGTGTGGTGACAGACTTTAATACATACAGTCAGTACGGAAAGATGGATGAGTTTAAATTAACTTTTGAACTACGTACAAAAGTGTTGTATGGTAATATTGATAAGGCGTTGGATTTGCTTCGCGAGATGGCACTTACTACAGATTTTTCAGATGCAAAGCGTTTGAAAGAAGTAATCATAGAAGCTAAGTCACGTTTGCAGATGAAGTTAAACAGCAGTGGACATGCCATTGCCATTATGAGAGCAGCCAGCTACTATAGTGAATTGTCAAAAATGAACGACGAGATGGAAGGTATCGCATATTACCGTTTCTTGTGCGATTTAGTGGAGCATTTTGATGAAAAGAGAGAAGAATTAATCGCTATTTTCCAGGAAATTCTCGACTTTGCATTGCAAAAGGAACATATGATTATCAGTCTTACATCGGATGAAGAGGGATACAGCCAGTTTACGAAGCATTATGGAGTGTTGGTGGATGCATTGAAACCAAAGCGCGACAGCAGTGTTCGTAAGGTGAATTTGGACTTTATCAAGCATGAAACACAGGAAGGTTTCAAATATTCCGGTCAGGTGCAGTATGTGGCAAGAGTAGGTAACTACTTTAAAGAAGGATTGGAGTATAAAGGCTCTACCGCTGTTTTGAAGGTGATTTTAGGATATGATTACCTTTGGAACAATGTCCGCGTTAAGGGTGGCGCATACGGATGTATGTGTGGATTTGGAAGTACGGGAAATGTATATTTTGTTTCTTACCGTGATCCAAACCTTGCTGAGACAAATAAAATCTTCGATGGCGCTTATGAGTATGTGAAGAATTTTACGGCAAGCGAGCGTGACATGACGAAATACATGATAGGTGCCCTTAGCAATATGGATACACCTCTGACACCTTCCACAACAGGAACCCGTTCATTTAATGCATACATGACGGGAATTACAGAGGAGATTTTACAAAAATATCGTGATGAAGTATTAAATATTTCACAAAAAGATATCCAAGAACTTGCACCGCAGATGAAGTGTTTCCTTGAGGATGGACATTTGTGTGTTATCGGAAATGACAAAAAAATTGAAGAAAATAAAGATATGTTTGAACATATCGAAAACTTATTGTAAAAACATAGAGTTTTGCTTGAAAAACTCTGGCGCATCCGCAGTATTGCGTAGCAATTAACTTCGCTTCTGAGGATTGCGCATCAGCGCGTAGCGTTTATTTCTGTAAAAAAATAAACGGGGTTGTAAATGCGTGCATGAATACTGTGTTTACAAAAATGCATGGAACAAAAGATGGAGGTAGAATTTGAAAAACGAATTTAAGTCAGGATTTGTAACATTGATTGGTAGACCAAATGTGGGAAAATCAACTCTTATGAACCATATCATTGGTCAAAAGATTGCAATTACATCCAGCAAGCCACAGACTACGAGAAATCGTATTCAGACGGTATTTACGGATGAGCGTGGGCAGATTATTTTTCTTGATACACCGGGAATTCACAAAGCGAAAAATAAACTTGGTGAATATATGGTAAATGTGGCAGAACGTACTTTGAAAGAAGTGGATGTGGTGCTTTGGATCGTGGAGCCTACTACGTTTATCGGGGCAGGAGAGCAGCATATTGCAGAACAGCTTGCAAAAGTGAATACGCCGGTTATTTTGGCAATCAACAAGTTGGATACTGTAAAAAAAGAAGAGCTTTTAGCTGTGATTGATGCTTATCGCAAGATTTATGATTTTAAGGAAATTGTGCCGGTATCTGCATTAAAAGGTGAAAATACTGATCATTTGGTGGAAACATTATTTGAGTATTTGGAGCCGGGACCACAGTTTTATGATGAGGATACCATTACTGATCAACCGGAGAGACAAATTGTGGCAGAGTTAATTCGTGAAAAAGCACTGCGTTTGTTGAAAGATGAGATTCCACATGGAATTGCCGTGTCCATTGACAGTATGAAAGAGCGAAAAAAAGGAAATATTATGGACATAGATGCGACTATTGTTTGTGAGAGAGATTCTCACAAAGGTATCATTATCGGAAAACAGGGCGCTATGCTTAAAAAAATTGGTTCTCAGGCAAGAGTTGAGATGGAAAATCTTTTGGATATTAAAGTAAATTTACAGATTTGGGTTAAGGTTAAGAAAGATTGGCGTGACAGCGATTTCTTAATTAAGAACTACGGTTATCAGCCAACAGATTATGAATAAGTGCGTGGTTGACGCTGACTAATAAATGATGTAACGGAAAGGCGTTATTCCACAAAAAGCTATCTCGAAATTTTTGTATAAAAAGACTTTGAGAGAACATAAAAAAAGGGTTAAAAGGTTGGGACTTTCCGAATAAGTAATATGGATTGGGAGACAATAATAACAGAGTTAGTTATTTGTCTACCAGGGAAAGGAACGATTTATAATGAAGAACGAATATTGGAAAAAATTTGAAGAAACAGGATTTGTCAGCGATTATTTGGAGTACGCAAAAGGAAAAGAGCAGAGTTTGGTTGATGGAGAAGGTGTGGCATTAAATGAATCTGGAACAGGTGACGGGAATGGTATTGTCGGCGATGCCAATCGGGGAATATGATAAACGGGTAGTTATTCTCACGAAAGAAAGAGGACGTATTTCAGCATTTGCCAAGGGTGCAAGAAGAACCAACAATGCGTTTATGGCGTGCACGCAACCCTTTGCTTTTGGGAATTTCACCCTTTATCAGGGGCGAAATTCCTATACGCTGAATGGTGCAGAAATACAGAACTATTTTGATGACATCAAAGGTGATATTGACAAAATTTCATACGCTTCCTATTTTTGTGAGGTTGCAGCGTATCTCACCTATGAAAATATGGAGGCAATCGGAATTCTTAAGCTTTTATATCAGTCACTAAAAGCATTGAATGTTGAGAAAATTCCCAATGACCTGATTCGTGCTATATTTGAATTAAAGGCATTGACATTTAACGGAGAGATGCCTCAGGTGTTTGAGTGTGTAAAATGCAGAAGAAAACAGGTGGATTTGCACGATGTGTTTTACGGTGGGTTTTCCAGCAGGGCAGGCGGTATGTGTTGTCGTGAATGCGTGGAAACAGTACCGGAGCCTATAAAGATATCTCCAAGTACCGTTTATGCCATACAGTATATTGTTACAAGCAAGGTGGAGAAATTGTTTACATTCCTTTTGGAAGATACGTCAAAAGAAGAATTGTGCCGGGTAGCAAAGCAATATATGAGTGTATTTGCAAATGGTAATTTTCATTCGTTGGAAATGTTGGAAATATTAAGTGGAACCATAGAATATTCAGGAAAGTAAAGGCGTGAGAATTTCAGGGTAAGTTTTTGAAAAAATGTAGCTGAATGGGCGAGGAAATTTGTTGGTCACATATTTGACAGTTAGAATTGTTGGATACATGAAATTTGTGATTGAAAAAAAAAGAGCAAGAGGTTACAATGGAAACGTTGATGACTGTTCATTATATGAACATTGAAGATATATAAAGGGACAAATATTATGAGAAGAAAAATAACTTGTATAATATGTTTGATAAGTTGTCTGTTTGCCTTGGCTGGTTGTGGCAGTTCAACTAAGCTGTCGCTTGCCGATACAGAGATGGATACTGTGTACATATCTGCGGATGGAAATGTAGAGTTGGTTTCTGTGGAAGATTTTGATAAGAAGGATTATTCAGAATCAGACTTAAAGAGTTTTATAAAAGATGCAGTTTCTGAGTACAATGATAAACAGGGAAAAGACAGTGTTACCATGGAAGATTTTACTGTAAAGAGTAAAGTGGCAAAGGTTTTGTTAACTTTTAATTCTGTGGAGAGTTATGCTGGTTTTCAGAATGAAGATTTGAATATTATGAATATCGAAGATGTGGGAGATAATATGGTGTTACCAACATCATTTACTGCTGCAAAGGATGATTCACTCATTTCAAAAGATGATATCCTTTCCAAAAAAGGATTGAAAATGATGATCATTGGAGATTCTGCGTTACATATAGAAATTGATGGAACTGTAATGTATTACGCAGATGCCAATTTAACCGGTTCTAATTCTGTGGAAACAACAGAAGGTCAGACGGCAGTTATTATTTATAAGTAGAAGCATGGAAGTAGGAAACAGGTTGCCTGAAAAGTGGGGATATCTGTTTGTGGAAAGAGAAGAAATGACCATCGGGTCTTAAAAATAGAAAGGTAGGAACTAACATGGAAAAAACTATGGACAAGATTGTTGCATTAGCAAAAGCAAGAGGATTTGTATATCCGGGATCAGAGATTTATGGAGGATTGGCAAATACTTGGGATTACGGAAATCTTGGAGTTGAGCTTAAGAACAACGTAAAAAAAGCATGGTGGAAAAAGTTTATTCAGGAAAATCCATATAACGTAGGTGTTGACTGTGCGATTCTTATGAATCCTCAGACTTGGGTTGCTTCAGGACATTTGGGTGGCTTTTCAGATCCTTTGATGGACTGTAAAGAGTGTCATGAGCGTTTCCGTGCAGATAAGATGATCGAAGATTATATGCAGGAAAATGGTATTGAAATTGAGGGAAGCGTAGATGCCTGGTCAAAAGAAGAGATGGAGCAGTACATTGAAGAAAAGAATATCTGCTGTCCTTCTTGTGGAAAGCATAACTTTACGGAAATCCGTCAGTTTAACCTTATGTTTAAAACATTCCAGGGTGTTACAGAAGATGCAAAGAATACAGTTTATTTAAGACCTGAGACAGCACAGGGTATTTTTGTAAACTTTAAGAATGTACAGAGAACATCAAGAAAGAAGATTCCATTTGGTATCGGTCAGATTGGTAAATCATTCCGTAACGAAATCACACCAGGAAACTTTACTTTCCGTACAAGAGAGTTTGAGCAGATGGAACTTGAATTTTTCTGCGAGCCAGGAACTGATTTAGAGTGGTTTGGATACTGGAAAACATTCTGTCTTAACTGGTTAAAGAATTTAGGTATCAGCGATGATGAGATTCGTGCAAGAGACCATGCTGCGGAAGAACTTTGCTTCTACAGTAAGGCAACTACAGATATTGAGTTCTTGTTCCCATTTGGATGGGGAGAATTATGGGGTGTGGCAGACCGTACAGATTACGATTTGACACAGCATCAGAATACATCAGGTGAGCCTATGGATTACTTTGATGATGAAAAGAAGGAAAAATACATTCCTTACGTTATTGAGCCATCATTAGGAGCAGACCGTGTAACACTTGCATTCCTTTGCAGTGCTTACGATGAGGAAGAATTAGAAGGTGGAGATGTACGTACTGTACTTCATTTCCATCCAGCCATTGCACCTGTTAAGATTGGTATTTTGCCATTGTCTAAGAAATTAAACGAAGGTGCAGAAAAGATTTACGCTGAACTTAGCAAGTATTACAACTGTGAATTTGATGACAGAGGAAATATCGGTAAGCGTTACAGAAGACAGGATGAAATCGGAACTCCATTCTGTATTACATACGATTTTGAATCTGAGGAAGATCATGCAGTTACAGTTCGTGACCGTGATACTATGGAGCAGGAAAGAATTGCAATCGCAGACTTGAAAGCATACTTTGAAAAGAAGATGGAATTCTAAATAGAACCGTGTGTCAGGCTTTTGGTACATCATAAATGAAAGAAGGTTTACGTTAGAACTAACTGTTAATAGGCTATTTTGGGATGAGCAATCCACTTTGTTTTTTGAGTGGATTGCTCATTTGATTAAATTGTCAAAGCATAAAACGATCCATGAGGATTATAGCAAGATTCGTGAGCGATTTTTGTAAATTGACATGAAGTAAAAGTGGATATGAATTAGAATCTGCAATTGAATATTTTTAACAATATGTTTAAAAGAATTAATTCTACATAGGAAAATTGCGACCAAAAGATTGAGATGAAGAAGATAGGATGGTAAAAAATTACAAAATGAGTTAACTACAGTTAATAGACGATGCTTTGGAAAACATTGAAAAGGTGAAAAAATACCTTCAGAAGAGGATACAATGAAATGAGGAAACGAAATGAACTATGAAGAGGCGAGAAAATTTATAGCCGGTGCAAATGAAAAAGCAGGAGAAATGGGAATAGAAGCTATCGGATATTTGCTAGATTCCTTGGGACATCCGGAAAGAAAATTAAAATTCATTCATGTAGGTGGAACCAATGGAAAAGGCTCTATATCTGCGTATATTGCCTATATGTTGGCGAATGCAGGATACAAGGTGGGAAGATATATTTCACCTACTGTTCGGGAGTACAGAGAGCGGATTCAGTGTTTAGAAGTACAAAATGACAAAACGATTTCTACAATGATTGATGAAACATCCTATTTGAAGCTTACAAATACTTTAAAACAGGTATATGAGAAAATGGAAGAAGAAAAGGTGAGTTTGCCGTCAGAGTTTGAGTTGGAAACGGTTCTTGGTTTTTTGTACTTTCTTCAGGAACAATGTGATTTTGTGCTTTTGGAAGTTGGCATGGGTGGAAGGATTGATGCGACAAATGTAATCGAACAGTCTCTGTGCACTGTCTTTGCTTCCATCAGTATGGATCATATGAATTTTTTAGGAGATACCCAGGAAAAAATTGCAATGGAAAAAGCGGGGATTATCAAGGAAAATGGCACCGTTGTCTGTTATGATTATGGAAGCTGGAGCAGGGAACGGGGCGAAGAAGATGTGATAAGTCCTGTGCTTCAAAAGGTTTCTTTTGAAAAACAGGCAAAACTTGTATTTTCGGATTACCGACAGGTGACAAAAGAAGAACACAGCATGAATGGCATTGTATTTTCTTATAAAGAGCGGAAAGATTTGAAAGTATCCTTACTAGGAGACCATCAGGTGAGAAATGCCATTGTGGCGTTGGAAGTCGTGGATGCCTTAAAGGAAAAAGGCATTGATATTTCAGAAAAAGCCATAGGAAAAGGGCTGTTGGACACTTGTTGGGAAGGACGATTTCAGGTAATCAGAAACAATCCGTATTATATCGTAGATGGCGCCCACAATGAAGATGCGGCAAGAAGTCTTAGAAGAACCATAGATATGTATTTGCCCGATAAAAAAATTGCTTGCATTGTGGGAATATTAGCCGATAAAGAATATGACAAGGTGCTTTCTTATCTTGCACCCAAGATGGCAAAAATGATAACTATTACACCGGATAATCCACGGGCATTACCGGCAATGAAACTTAAAGTTGTAGCAGAAAAATACTGTGGAAACGTAGTTGCAGCAGAAACGGTAGAACAGGGATTAGAGATGATAGGGAAAGAAGATAAAGAGTATGATGCAATTTTAGTCTTTGGTTCTTTGTATTATTTAAAACATGTGTATGATTATTTTTCAATGGGTTAATGTTGAAAAAGTATCAGTTTGTGAGTGAAAGGAAAAAGTTATGGAAGAATTATATCAGATTATTGAAGAAAAAATTTTGGCGGCAGGATATCCTGGGGAAATCGACGGGGAAGAGTTTTACCGTGAAGTAAGTAGCGAAGCGGATGAAAAGGAAAATGGAGAATACTTATTCCTAATCAAAAAGAGCGATACCGTTACTTATGAAGGTGCTATGGAAATATTAGACGACCAGTTTGATTTACATTACGTGGATATTCATGTGGGAGAGCAGGTATATCATGTGGATTTTGATGCGGAATAATAGAAAATGTAATATGCAGATTTTGTTCAAAAAATGAATGTATAAGACATTGATGAAAATGTATAATACAGAGGTTGATAAATCAATCATGGGAAAGAAAAAAGGACAAGTTATAACCAATCATTGATAATGTCTGGCTATAGCTTGTCCTTTTCTAATGTATAGAAATATCTGAAAGTTTCATCCTCCAATGCAGCAGTCTACAAGTCTTATTTTGACAGTACTTCAGGACTGAAGTCATAAACTTGTGAGGTTCCATTGGAAACATAGAAAAACTTCACTTCATCGGAAGAACGGAAAAATGTATAGTTACTGGTGGTATGAATTTGACAATAGGCTCCGCTTGTAATAAGAGAACTACTTTTAGTACCTAAATCCATACAGTAAATACCAATGTTTTCACCGTCATCCATTTCGTAGTATAAATATTTTCCGTCAGGCGTTACATTGTAAGTGCTAATTGGCGTATCCACAAGAACTTCAGGATTGCCGCCGGTTCTGTCCATGCGGCAAAGGGTGTGATTATTTTCTAAGTCCATGTAGTAAAGATTATCGTTGTTCACCGTTACAAAGGCATAATTGCCTTCCAGCAATAAGGTATGTTTCTTTGAAGTTAAATCCATTTTATAAATATTGTGGTCTTCTAAAACACCAACATAGTAAAGAGTTCCATCCGTAATGGCGTAAGGAAAAATCGGTTCTTCCGTCAAATCAGCTTTTTTGGTCTTGTCAATTTCTATCATGGAAGTTCCAAAACCATCGTCTGTATTGTGCTGATAGTATATGGTATTGCCATATTGATTAATGACTGCAACTGCGGAATCAAACAGAGTTTTCACTTTTTTTCCGTTTGTATCCATTCGGTACATTCCGGTCTTGGAAAGGGCAAATACATTTTCTGATGTTTTACTCTGCAATTCATTGTGCCGACCATAAACTATGTATTTTCCTGCTACATTCAGATAACTTCCTGTGTCTGAGGAAAGCTTTTTGAAGTTGGTAAAATCTTCGTCCATGGAGTAGATTCGACCTTCGTCATTTGGATTGCTGAAATAAATTTTTCCGTCAGACTCACAAAAAAGCCCGCCGTTGAAAAGGTTGCCGCTACTGTTTCCAAGGACAGACGGGTCGTTATAGTAAGTTTTGTTCATAAAATAGCTAATAAGAAATAGCGCGATAATGATTGAAATACCGCATACTGAAAATATAATTTTTTTCTTCATATTATCCTCCTTCTCCTACACATGTTCTCTCAAATCATTTTATACTATCATTATCGGTAAAATGATAAAAAAACTCCATCTACAAGGGTGGTTGTAGAAAATATTATTATAGTTTGGGNNTTCTCCATTTCCTCGTCGTACACACCGTGTACGCACTGCGGGAATGTCGTTATCCAAGAAAAATCTATCTCAAAATTCTTGTATAAAAAGACTCCGAGAGAACATTAAACAATCGGGAGGTAATTATGAGAGTAACAAATGATATTTTTTATGTGGGAGTAAATGATCATGATATAGATTTATTTGAAGGACAGTATGTAGTACCAAATGGTATGGCATACAATTCCTATGTGGTCATTGATGAAAAAATCGCAGTTATGGATACGGTAGACATTCATTTCAAAGATGAATGGTTACAGAAAATTAAGGAAGTATTGGGAGGTAAGAAACCGGACTATCTGGTAATTCAGCATATGGAGCCGGATCATTCTGCAAATATTATGAACTTTTTGAAAAGCTATCCGGATACGACTTTAGTGGGAAATCAAAAAACATTTGTCATGATGAAACAGTTTTTTGAATTGCCTTCAGATGTGAAATTATTAGAAGTAAAAGATAAAGAAACATTGAATTTAGGAAGTCATGAACTAACATTTGTATTTGCACCTATGGTACACTGGCCGGAAGTAATGGTGACTTACGACAGTAAAGATAAAGTGTTATTTAGTGCAGATGGATTTGGTAAATTTGGTGCTTTAGACGTTGAGGAAGATTGGGCTTGCGAAGCAAGAAGATACTACTTTGGTATCGTAGGAAAATATGGCATGCAGGTTCAGAAACTATTGAAAGAGGCGCAAAATCTTGATATCCAGATGATTTGTCCTTTGCACGGACCAATTTTATCAGAAAATCTGGAATATTATATTGATAAATATGATGTGTGGTCATCGTATCGTCCGGAAGATGAAGGTGTCATGATTGCTTATGCATCTGTTTATGGAAATACAAAAAAGGCGGCAGAAATGTTAGCTGAAACATTAAAACAGAAGGGTTGTCCGAAAGTTGTATTGGCGGACCTTGCAAGAGAAGATATGGCAGAGTGCGTGGAGGATGCATTCAGATACAGTAAATTAGTATTGGCTTCTGTTACATACAATGCAGATGTATTTCCTTGCATGAAAACATTTATCGATAGTCTCCTTGAGAGAAGTTACCAGAACAGAACCATTGGATTTATGGAAAATGGTTCCTGGGCACCTACTGCCGTGCGCGTGATGAAGGGCATGTTTGAAAAGAGTAAGAATATCACTTTATTGGAAACTAGCGTTACTGTAAAATCTGCAGTGAATAAAGAAACGGAAGATGCTATCGAAGCTTTGGCAGATGAATTGTTGAAATAATAATATTTAATTTTACACAACTTCATTCGATATTTCATATGTTACTGTTCATTGCCTAATCAGTAAAATTGGGTAGAATAATTCGCGTTGTGATAATGGACAGATAATTAAAATGGAAAGAAATGGAATAAAATCACAAAAATAAAAACGACTTCGCGAAAAGTGAAAATCGTAAGAAAAATGTATGAAATGTAACAAAGTTGTAATATTTATTGCTTACTTGTGTAAAAACTGTTAGAATTTACACTGTTCTATTATGTAGAGAGTAGAAGATAGCAAAAATAGGAGGATGAGTGTTGTTATGAAGAAGACATTTGAAATGCCACAGTTAGATAAGATTGAGTTTACTGTTGCTGCAAGATTAGAGAGTTCAAATGATGGTATTTTACATGATAGTGGAAATCACACAGCATGTACTTACACAACAAACAGCCATTCAGCAGGTTACGCAAATATGTGTAGACATACAAATGGTCGTAATTCAGCTGGTGGAAGCGGAATCGGAAGCTGCCGCTAATCGTATACTTGATTGGACATTGAAAGAAGGACCTTTTAAGGTCCTTTTTTAGCGGAAATGAGGAATAACCATGAGTTTTGATGATTTGCAATTTGAAAAGAACTATGAACAGGAAGCAATGATGATTTGGGAATTGATAAAAATTGCAAAGCAGGGAAAACAGGTACGTATACTTGGAAAAGGAAACAGTATGAGACCATTGCTTCGGGATGGAATGGATTATGCGTTTTTAGAGGATATAAAAGATAAGAAAACCTTAAAAAAAGGTGATGTGGTATTTTATTATTATAATGGACATTTTGTATTGCATCGTGTGTATAAAGTACTAGAGGACGGTGCACAAATGTTAGGCGATGGGAACAATCTTGTGGAAGAAATGGTTCCTTGGAAACATATTTTTTTAAAAGCGGTAAAGATTGAAAGAAACGGGAAAGTAATTTCCATGAATTCCTGGTATTTAAAATGCTACGGTACAGTTTGGATGTGGCTTCGTCCGGTACGTGGTTTTATCAGACGGGGACTTAGATGGATAAAAAGGATAATGCATGTGAAAGGTAGGAGTGTATTGTTATGAAGATAAAAGAAGATATGATGCTAAGAAATATAAATGGTGAATGGATGGTTATCCCTATGGGAGAACGTTTGATGGAGTTTACAGGTATGCTTCGTTTGAATGAAAGTGGTGCATTTATGTGGAATTATCTACAGGAGGGAACGACGAAGGAAAATTTAGTAGAAGCGTTGCTTTCGGAATATGAAGTGGATGAGCAGACAGCAACAAAAGCAGTAGATGTATTTGTTGAAATGCTTAAAACAGAGAATATTTTGGAACAGTAATCATCAAATGAATTGCAAATGTGTGAATTTTCACTAACATCATAGAATTAGGTTGGGAGAAATGATGGAACAAAGAAGAATAGAAGAAATTGCAGAGTTGCAGATAAAAAATAAAGAATGGCAGCGTTTTATGGAGCATATTAGTGATAATGCGGTGAAAAATGGAACCATATCTCATTTGACAATGGAATTAACTGCACTTTGCACATTACAGTGCAAAATGTGTTATGTAAGACTGGATAAGAAGCAGGCGGATCAGATTGGAACTATGAGAACTGCAAAAGAATGGATCGACATGGCAAGACAGTTTAGAGATGCCGGAGGTTTGACGGTGCTTCTTACTGGTGGCGAAGCCATGATGAGGCCGGATTTTTTAGAAATCTATGAAGCAGTTTCTAAGATGGGATTGTTTGTGACGGTATTTACCAATGGAACTACCATCACGGATGAAGTGATAGAAATGTTTAAAAAACGCCCACCAGCCCTTATTGGATTAACCCTTTACGGTGCCAGTGAGGAAACCTACGAAAAAGTGGCGGGAGTCAGAAGTTTTCAAAAGGCATTGAATGGATTAGATCGTTTACTATCATTGCCTAAAATTAATATCGATGTACGTTTTACAGCATGTACGCTTAATTATAAGGATTATAAACCGTTGCAAAACCTTATGAGTGAAAGAGGTATTGTTTTATCCTACGATATTGGAAATATGGCTTCGGTGCGAGGAGCTACTTCCAAGGCGAGAAAACTTCGCCTGTCAAAAGAGCAGGAGATGGAGATTAAAAGTCATTTAGAAAAGGTTTCCGCTCCAATTTTAGATGCCATTCATAAAAAGGATTCGGAAAGTGCCGAAATAATTAGTGAAGCAGAAAAGGAAAATGTTAAGGAAGATCCTTTGGAAGCCAGAAGACTTCATTGCAGAGCAGCAGCTTTTGGTGTATATATTGCTTTTGATGGAAGAATGTACCCTTGTGATACATTTTCAGAACCTTACTTTACGGAACCTTTCAAAGAAGGATTTGTTGCAGCGTATAAACGCTTGCAAGGAATTGCAAAGGAAATTTTAGTTCCGGAAAGCTGTGCAAAATGCATTCATATTATGGAATGTGGTCCTTGTGCCGCAAGACTGATTGCGGAAAAAGAGGCTTGCAAAAGAGAAGGCGTATCCTGTGGATTTGAGGAAAGGAGATAGGTCATGGCAAACTATTTGATTGCGGGTGTGGTGTTTCGCGCTACATGGCATCAACAAGAACAAAAAAATATTGTATATTTAGCACATGATTGTGTCGTGTTGCCAAGATCTTTCCGTGCGTTTCAAATGTATGAGGAACAACCGAAACATGTGGATATTGAGGTGGAAGTAAAAGGTATTGAGACTTTTGAGATGCCCAAACATTTTAAGCGGATTGGGAACCAAATCTGTTTTCAGGATGGCGAGGATATGGTGATAGGATTTCTTACGGATTTTGAGCATGAACTGCCGGGCTGTTCCATTCGCATGAATAAGGACTATTCCTATGTTTCATTAACGCCTCACAGACCAGAATGTCAGGTGTTTGACATGCAGAGAATTCAGTATGTATTTGAGGGAAAAATGCTGTTACAAGGCGGTTTTGTTATGCATGGTGCTGCCATAGAGTGGAACGGAAGGGGAATCATTTTTACAGGGGTTAGTGGTTCCGGAAAATCCACACAGGCCCATCTTTGGAAACAATTTGAGAGAGCTATCATTATCAATGGAGATTGCCCTGCTATTCGTAAGACTAAGAATGGTGTTATGATGTATGGAACACCATGGTGCGGTTCTTCAGGAGAATACATGGACAGGGAAACACCACTTCGGGTGATTGTTCAAGTAGTAAAATCAGAAGAAAATAAAGTAAGGGAATTAACCGGAAATGAAAAATTTATGACTATATTATCTCAGGTATTTCGTTCCAATGTGGATGAAACCATGCTTGATCGGGCAATTGAAAATATTACAAACTGTATGGGAAGTGTAAGAGTGTTGGAACTTCGCTGCACGAAAGAAAAAGGTGCGGTTGAGGTTTTGAAAGAATATATCAATTCTATGATATAGGGAGTATAGTAATAAATATGGTGGTAATTAAGAGTACAAAAGAGTTGTTCTCTCGGAATTTTTGTTTAAAAAGACTCTGAGAGAACATAGGAGCATTTAGGGAGGAATGCATATGTGGTTTTGGATTGGTTTATTGTTGATAACTATTGTAGTTTGTTTACTTGCGTGTGGATATCTGGTAAGTAGATTTTGTCGCATGGACTGTTTTCAAAAAATAGACAGTAAAAGAACGAGGATTATGCTGGCAATTTTACCAGTTGGTGTGATTGTGTTGGGATTGACTATAGTTTTTAATTTGGTTAATGCCGTGATTATCATTTTTCATCTGACGGTAATCTGGTTTGTGGCAGAGGTAATCAATATTGTGGTGGAAAAAAGCAGGGAGAAAAAGAGCAATTATTATATTGTTTCTACCGTAGCGATTTTATTTACCGCTGGATATCTGGCGGTGGGATGGTATGCAGCACATCATGTGGACCGGACGGAGTATCAGATTGAGACGAAAAAAACAGTGGAAGATTTGAAAATTATTCAATTTGCGGATTCTCATATTGGTACCACTTTTTCTGGAAAAGGTTTGTTAAAAGAAGTGGAACGCATGAACGAAGACCAGCCGGATGTTGTTTTAATTACCGGAGATTTTGTGGATGATGATACAAGTAAACAGGATATGATAGATGCCTGTGAGTCGTTAAAAGAATTAAAAACCGCATATGGAACCTATTTTTGCTATGGAAATCACGATAAAGGATATTACGGAAGTGAACATAGAGGATTTTCTGCAGAAGATTTAAAATATAATCTAGTGAAAAACGGTGTAAAGGTTTTAGAAGATGAAGTGGAACTTGTGGATGATCGTTTTTATATTATAGGACGAAAAGATATGTCAGATGGTAAAAGAGATGGAGAGTTGCGAAAATCCATAAATGAGCTGACAGATGGTTTAGATGCCAGAAAGTATATGATCGTTTTGGATCATCAGCCATATGAGTATGAGGAGGAGAAAACAGCAAATGTGGATCTTGTGTTATCCGGACATACTCATGGTGGACAGCTGTTTCCGGTAAATTATTTTGGTGTTATGTTTGGATTAAATGCTAAGCGCTATGGACATGAAAAACAGGAAAACACAGACTTTATTGTTACCTCAGGGATATCTGACTGGACCATATTATTTAAGACAGGATGTATTTCCGAATACAATGTAATCGAGGTTACGACAGAGTATTAGGAGTTGTATAGTTTCAAATCACATGATTCCTATTGTAAAGAAGCATAGGCTATGTTACAATGAAATACAGTAAGTAAGTCACAGTTTATAGTATCTATAGGCTGTGATTTGCTGTTAGGGAAGTTGCAATAGATAGAAAATAGGAGGGGTTTTATGAAGGTTTTTATTTGTCCACATTGTGGAAATATCATTGAAGTTGTGAGAGAATCGGGAGCGCCGGTTATGTGTTGTGGGGAGAAGATGAAAGAATTGGTACCCGGAACATCAGACGGTGCAGTAGAAAAACATGTACCTGTTGTGACAGCGGATGGTTCTAAAGTGTCAGTTGCTGTTGGAGAGGCAGAACATCCAATGACAGATGTACATTACATTGAGTGGATTGCTATTGAGACAACAAATGGAATCCAGAGAAAAGCATTGAAGCCGGAACAGGCTCCAAAAGCAGAATTTGTTTTAGCCGAAGGAGAAGCATTAGTTGCTACATATGCATATTGCAATCTCCACGGTTTATGGAAAGCATAATAGCATTTGATAGGGTAGCCGAAAAAGGGTTACCCTTTTTATACTATAAAAGTGTTTTTTGTAGATAAATCATAATTTACAATAGAGGTAACGGTATGGCAAAGAAAACGAAAGTAGCATTGGAAAAACAACGAATGACACTAGAGGAGCTATTCTCAAGTTTAGAAAAGAAATATAAGAAAGCGAGGAAAGAATAATGATTAAAACATTGTTGGGTAGTGTGAGACAGTACAAGAAACCAACGTTACTGTCGCCATTATTTATCACATTAGAAGTAGTATTGGAATGTATCATTCCTCTGGTAATGGCAGCGATGATTGATCACATGGCAGGAGAAACCCTGACTCCGATTTTTAAGAATGGTGCGATTTTGATCGTTCTTGCCATGGCATCCCTATACTGCGGAAGAAGGGCTGCCATTGAGGCGGCAACTGCGTCAGCAGGATTTTCAAAAAATCTGCGTCAGGATATGTATTTTAATATTCAGGATTTTTCATTTTCCGATGTGGACCGGTTTTCTACATCTTCTTTGGTGACACGTATGACCACAGATGTTACTAACGTGCAAAATGCCTTTCAAATGATTATCCGTTTGGCGGTTCGAACACCACTTATGATTACATTTTCCGTTATTATGGCGTTTAGCATCAATGTAAAAATGGCGTTAATATTTGTTTTTATTTTGCCATTGCTTGGTGTAGTTTTGTTTGGAATTGTGTTAATTGTACATCCAATTTTCGTCCGTATTTTCAGACGTTACGATGCCATGAATAACTCAGTGCAGGAAAATATCAACGGTATCCGCGTGGTAAAATCATTTGTGCGGGAAGACTTTGAAAAAGAAAAATTTTATGAAAAGACGGAAGAAGTGCGAAAAGACTTCACACGGGCAGAAAAAATTCTTGCCTTTAACAATCCCACTATGATGTTTAGTGTCAGTTTATCTATGTTGCTGGTAAGTTTTATCGGTGCAAAGATTATTATTTCTACTGGTGCCACAGAGCTTACAACCGGAGAATTATCTTCTGTGATTACGTATGGTATCCAGATTTTAATGTCCATGATGATGCTTTCTGTCGTGTTTGTTATGACAATCATTGCCAGAGAGTCGGCAAACCGTATTGCAGAAGTTTTGGAGTACAAAAGCACGTTGACTTCTCCGGACAATGGAAAAAAAGAGGTTTTGGACGGTTCTGTTGTATTTGAAAATGTAAAGTTTAAGTATTCGAAACGAAGCAAACGTTTTGCACTTTCGGATATCAATTTAGAAATACCAACCGGTTCTACTCTTGGTATTATCGGTGGCACCGGTTCTTCAAAGACTACGCTTATTCAGTTGATTTCCAGACTCTATGATGCCACGGAAGGTACGGTAAAGGTAGGAGGAATCGATGTAAAAGAGTACGATTTGGAAACCCTTAGAAATGGTGTTGCCGTTGTTTTACAAAAAAATGTGTTGTTCTCAGGAACTATTTATGAAAACATGCGTTGGGGAGATAAAAATGCTACAAATGAGGAAATTGAGCATGCATGTCGTTTGGCTCAGGCAGATGAATTTGTACAACAGTTCCCTAACAAATATGATACCTATATTGAACAGGGGGGAACCAATGTTTCCGGCGGTCAGAAACAGCGACTTTGTATTGCAAGAGCATTGCTTAAGAAACCGAAAATCTTAATTTTAGATGATTCTACCTCTGCGGTAGATACTAAAACAGATGCCCTGATACGAAAAGCCTTTCTTGAGGAAATTCCTGATACTACGAGAATTATCATTGCTCAGAGAATTTCATCTGTACAGGATGCTGACAACATTATCGTAATGGATGGCGGACAAATCGTGGAACAGGGAAATCATGAAGAATTGTTAGCTCATAATGGTATTTATAAAGAGATTTTTGACTCTCAGACCAAGGGAAAGGAGGATGACAAAAATGCCTAAGAACAATGGAAAAAAGCCTATGCAAAGAGCAAAAAAAGGTACGGGAAAACGATTGATTCAGTATATTTTTTCTCACTATAAAGCCCACATGGTTGTAGTTATGATCGGTATTGTTGTTTCCGGACTTGCATCCACAGCGGCAACCTTCTTTCTACAGAGGTTGATTGACAATGTAATCACACCGGGAATTGAAAGTGGAATGGATGCAGTTTGGGGAAAACTTGTAAGTACTATTACTATTATGGCATCCATTTATGGAGTGGGTGTTTTAGGAGCATTTTGCTATACAAGATTGATGGCAACCGTTACACAGGGAACGTTAAATAATTTCCGTAAAGATATGTTTCAAAAGATGCAGACTTTGCCAATTCGTTATTTTGACACGAAGGCACATGGAGATATCATGTCTACGTATACCAATGATACGGATGCCATTCGCCAGATGATTGGGCAGAGTCTTCCTATGATTGGCCAGTCGGTATTAACTATTGGAGCGATTATTTTTATGATGCTGTTTTATAGTATCTGGTTATCCTTACTTGTGGCATTTGTAATTGTCGTGATGCTTCGTGTATCGAAAAAATATGCTCAGGCTTCCTCAAAATTTATGATCCAGCAGCAAAAATCTCTGGCTGAAGAAGAAGGATTTATTGAAGAAATGATGGAAGGAACAAGAGTAATCAAAGTATTCTGTCATGAAGAAGAAAGTAAAAAAGCATTTCAAAAAATAAATGAGCAGTTGTTTGAGGACAGTAAAAATGCCAACAAAGCAGGAAACGTTTTGATGCCTATTCTTGGAAATATCGGAAATATCATGTACGTGCTTTTGGCATTTGTAGGTGCTATCATGGTACATGAAAAAGCCACAAACATCGGATTATCCGGTGTGGGACTCATGAGTGCAGGTATTATCATTTCCTATTTGGGAATGGCAAGACAGCTTTCACATACCATCGGTCAGGTATCCATGCAGGTGCCTTTGATTGCCATGGGACTTGCAGGCGCCAGCCGTGTATTTGATTTGATGGACCAGGAGCCGGAGGAAGATGAAGGATATGTTTCTTTGGTGAATGTAAAGAATGGTTCTGACGGAGAAATAGTAGAGACAAAAGAGAAGACAAACCAGTGGGCTTGGAAGCATTTTCACAAAGCAGATGGAACTACTACCTACACGAAACTGGAAGGAAATATCGAAATGGAGCATGTGGATTTTGCTTATAATCCGGAAAAACAGATTTTGTATGATGTAACTCTTTATGCAAAACCTGGACAAAAGATTGCCTTCGTAGGTGCAACCGGAGCAGGTAAGACCACCATTACAAACCTGATTAACCGTTTTTATGATATTCCTGATGGAAAAATACGATACGATGGTATCAATATCAATAAGATTAAGAAACCGGAACTTCGTCGTTCCCTTGGAGTTGTGCTTCAGGAAGTAAATCTGTTTACGGGAACGGTGATGGAAAATATCCGTTATGGACGTTTGGAAGCAACGGATGAAGAATGTATTGCTGCGGCAAAACTGGCAAATGCAGATGATTTTATTACCCGTTTGCCGGATGGTTACGATACCATGCTTACTGCTAACGGCTCACAATTGTCACAGGGACAGCGACAGTTAATATCCATTGCCAGAGCGGCAGTTGCAGATCCACCGGTTATGATTTTAGATGAGGCTACTTCTTCCATTGATACAAGGACAGAAGCCTTGGTACAACGAGGTATGGATAATCTTATGAAGGGTAGAACGGTATTTGTTATTGCCCACAGACTCTCTACAGTACGTAACAGTGATGCCATTATGGTTTTGGACCATGGACACATCATTGAGAGAGGTACCCACGATCAATTATTAGAGCAAAAGGGAACTTATTATCAGCTCTACACTGGAGCTTTTGAACTGGAATAAATATAAAAAAGTCATTTCGTTATGCGATTTGGGGGACTTTTGTAACGGATATATCCGTCACAAAAGTCAAAAGTTACATGTTTGACATAACGGAATGGCTTTTTAAATAATATTTTTCCAGTTCTGTTTGGGTGATCGTAGTTATCTCAGGAAGGTGTTTCGGTAGTTTTTTGGCTGAAACTGAGCAGATATACTCTTTGTATTGCCAGTGATAGAGTTCCTCTTTTGTGGATTTATCGGTGGTATTTATGGTTTCAAAGGATAGTGAGAGGCCTTTTCCTACTTGTTTGGAGAAGGCTTCTTTTTGTGTCCAGAATTCGAAAAATGCAGTTTCTTTTTGTGTGTCCGGTAATTGTTGAAATAATGCCAATTCGGATGGGAGAAGGCATTTTTTTACTACACTTTCTGAATATTTTCTGGGTTTCTCTATATCTACACCGATTTCCTGATGTTTTTCGATTCCGAGTAAAATCATTTGACCGCTATGGGAAAAATTAAATTTCCAATCCGGGTGGGAGGTAAGGATTGGTTTTCCTTTTTCGGTTTTAGAAAAAACAAGTTCGTCGTTTGAACAATGGATTTCCTTACAAAGTACCATGCGTGTCAAAAGGGCTGCATACAAAGAACACAGTTTTGAGTCTGTATGCTTATATTTTTCGATTTGTTGTTTTCGTTCTTCGGATATATAATCCAACAGCTTGGTTGGAAATGGTTGTTTATTATCTTCAATTTCAAATAGAAATAGTTTCATTCATAATCTCCTTGTAAAATGTTAAAGGGCTACTTGCTCATACAGATTAGGTTTTCTTCTGTTTTGTTTACGGAAAACACTTTTTTAGTATAATATAATCTATGATTAATCTGCAAGCATGCATTCTGTTGCTTACAGAAAACAGTTCATTTGAGTACATTTTTCTTTGAAAAATGCGTAAGTTATGGTATTATAGTTAGGTGATTAGAGAATCGGATGAAAAGGAAAAAAGGATGGTTACGAAAAAATGAGGAGAGTGCAAAAACGGTATCAAAGAGCCATATGCGTTGGCTTTGTCATTGGCATTGGTTTAGGAGGAATTCTGTCAGCAGGATTTGGAATAGCTTCCTATGTTTTAAAACATCAAAAACAGGAAACGGTGGAAGTGGTTAATCGGAACGTAATTCAGGGAACAGTGAGTCCTATTGAAAATCAGTCGGAAAAAACACTTGAGGAAACTCTGGCACCTACAAAGGAACCGGAAAAGATTGCAACACTTACATTTACCGGTGATTTGATGGTGCATGATTATCAATACAAATCATGTTACGATGCTGCTACCAAAACATATGATTTTTCGGGAAATTTTCCAGAAGTAACAAAATATTTGGAAACGGCAGATTATACCATAGGAAATTTGGAAACTGTACTTGGAGGAGCGCAGATAGGAATTACCGGTTATCCTTGTTTTAATTCTCCAGACAGTTTTGCGGATGCAATCAAAGATGCAGGGTACGATTTGCTTACCACTGCAAATAATCACTGTGTGGATAGGGGAGTTTCCGCAATGGAGCGAACCATTACACAATTAAACAAAATGAAATTTGACCATATAGGAACTTATAAGACGGAAAAAGCAAGAAATAAGATTTTTGTCAAAAAGATACAAGGGATTAAAATCGCATTTTTATCCTGTACCTACGGTACTAATGGAATTTCATTTGGCGAGAGTTATCATGTAAATTTGTTAAATGAACAATTTTATGAAGATATTAAAAGGGCAGATCAAAAAGCGGATTTTGTCATTGTGTTGCCACATAATGGGACAGAATATCAGGTGACACCGGCTGTAAATTATCAGCAACAATATAAAAAAATGTTAGAATGTGGAGCAGATGCTGTTATTGCCAGTCATCCACATATTTTGCAACCGATGGAATACAAAAAAGTAAAAGACGCAGATGGGAAAAAGAGAAAATGCTTCGTAGCCTATTCTCTTGGAAATTTTATTTCTTCCCAGCGAACGGTTCCAAGAGATGCAGGAGTTATTCTGACATTGACTGTAAAGAAAAAAGGAAAACATACAGCAATAAAATCTGTGGATGTGATTCCAACCTGGGTGCGAATGAAAGATACCCGTGGAAAAAACAATTTTAAAGTATTTTCTGTTTATGATATTTTGAATTATGATCAGAAAAAGAGAAAAGAAGAGATTAGTACAAAAGATTTTAACAGAGTTTTGCAGGTGCAGACACAGTCAACGAAAACGCTGTTAGGAACAAGTTATTCGGTAGAAGATGCAAAGGAAAGCTATTCTTTTCCAGTGGAAAAGAAGAATTTTAACCTGGTTTCAAAATAATCTGAGGTGTGAATTAATGGACAAATTTGAACAAAAATCGGCACCAATCTGTGAAGCATTGGAGCATTTTAGAAGAAGAAGAGTGGTACCTTTTGATGTGCCGGGACATAAAAGAGGACGAGGAAATCCGGAATTGGTAGATTTGCTTGGAAAACAGTGCGTAGGACTTGATGTTAATTCCATGAAACCTCTGGATAATTTAGGTCATCCCGTATCGGTAATCCGAAAAGCAGAAGAATTGACCGCCGATGCCTTTGGTGCGGCACATGCATTTTTGATGGTAAATGGAACGACCAGTTCGGTGCAGACTATGATTTTAGCTGTCTGCAAAGCCGGGGATAAGATTTTACTCCCTAGAAATGTTCATAAAAGTGTAATCAATGCTTTGGTTTTATGCGGAGCAATTCCGGTATATGTGGAAGCAAAGGTAAACCCAAAGATTGGTATAGCGCTTGGTGTGGAAGTGGAAGAAGTGGAGCGGGTGATGGATGAAAATCCGGATGCCGTTGCCATTATCATAAATAATCCGACCTATTACGGTGTTTGTTCAAACTTGAAAAAAATTGTAGAGCTGGCACATAACAGAGGAATGAAAGTTCTTGCAGATGAAGCGCATGGAACGCATTTGTATTTTGGAGAAAATCTTCCTATGTCCGGAATGGCAGCAGGAGCAGATATGGCAGCAGTTTCTATGCACAAATCCGGTGGAAGTCTGACGCAAAGTTCTATATTGCTTTGTGGTGAGTCTATGGATGCAGAATATGTAAGACAGATCATCAATCTGACACAGACTACCAGTGCGTCGTATTTGTTGTTGTCCAGTCTGGATTTATCCAGAAGAAATCTGGCACTTAGAGGAAAAGATTATTTCCAGAAAGTTACCTATATGGCAGAATACGCCAGAAATGAGATTAATGAGATTGGCGGATATTATGCGTACGGAAAAGAATTGATTGACGGTGACAGCATCTATGATTATGATGTGACGAAATTGTCTATTTTCACACAGGGAATTGGACTTACCGGAATTGAAGTGTATGACCTTCTTCGGGATGAGTATGATATTCAGATAGAGTTTGGTGACATTGGAAACATTCTTGCTTATATTTCCATTGGAGACAGAATTCAGGATATTGAGCGATTGGTTGGAGCGTTGGAAGATATCAAGCGTTTGTATGAAAAGGATTCAAGCGATTTGTACTGCGGAGACTTTATTAAGCCGGAAGTGGTTATGACGCCACAGGAGGCATTTTATGCAAAGAAAAAACAGCTTCCAATCAGGGAAACTAACGGAAGGATTTGTGCGGAACTGGTAATGTGTTATCCGCCGGGGATTCCGATTTTAACACCGGGAGAGAAGATTACAGACGAGATTATCGAATATATATTATTTGCACAGGAAAAAGGATGTTCTGTTCAGGGAACCATGGATCCAACTGTGTCATTGTTAAACGTAATAGAGTAAGTTAGGAGGTTGGCATATGGATATTTGGTTTTCGCAGATGGATACGGACAATGTAAAGACAAGTATTCGTGTGGATAAACAGCTTTATAGTGCACAGAGTGATTATCAGAGAATTGATGTGTTTCAGTCTCAGGAATTTGGAAAGATGATTGTTCTTGACGGTGAGATTATCTTTTCGGAAGCAGATGAGTTTATTTACAATGAAATGATTGTGCATGTGCCTATGGCAGTGCATCCTAATGTGAAAAATGTGCTGATTATCGGTGGTGGCGATGGCGGTGTAGCCAGAGTTTGTACCATGTATCCGGAGATTGAGCATGTGGACGTAGTAGAGCAGGACGAACTGTTTGTAGAAGTGAGCCGTAAGTTTTTCCCGGAGACGGCAAAGGGATTTGATGACGACAGAGTGGAAATCCACAACATGGACGGACTTCGTTTCCTTCGTCGTTGTACGGATAAATATGATCTTATCATCAATGATTCTACGGATCCTTTAGGATACGCAGAAGGTTTATTTACAAGAGAATTTTACGGAAGCTGTTTCAGAGCGTTAAAAGAAGACGGTATTATGGTATATCAGCATGGAAGTCCATTTTATGACGAGGATGAAGAAGCATTTCGTGCCATGCATCGAAAAGCCTATAAAAGTTTCCCAATCAGCAGAGTATATCAGGCAAGTATTCCTACCTGTCCTTCCGGATACTGGATGTTTGGATTTGCTTCCAAAAAGTATCATCCATTGAAGGATTTGGATGTGGAGCGTTGGAAAGCAAGAAAACTTAAGACTTGGTATTACACTACAAATCTTCACAGAGGAGCATTTATGCTTCCAAAGTATGTGGAGGATTTGATTGAGGAAGAAGAAGGCAGAGAAAAGTAGTGGGTTTACTTAAAAAAAGAAAAGGAGAGTTTGAGTATGGCTAAGTTAATGATTATCGGATGTGGAGGCGTAGCCTCTGTAGCAATTAGCAAGTGTTGTCAAAACAGTGATGTGTTTGAGGAGATTATGATTGCCAGCAGAACAGTAAGCAAATGTGAAGCAATGAAGGAGAAACTTCAAAATACAACAAAGACAGTAATTAAGACTGCACAGATTGATGCAGATGATGTGGAAAATCTTACAAAATTTATCAAAGATTACGCACCGGATGCAGTATTAAATGTAGCACTTCCATATCAGGATCTTACCATTATGGATGCCTGTCTTGCTGCTGGTGTAGACTATATTGATACAGCCAATTATGAGCCGGAAGATATTGATGATCCGGAGTGGAGAGCTATTTACGATAAGAGATGCAAAGAACTTGGATTTTCTGCATATTTTGATTATTCATGGCAGTGGGCTTATGAAGAAAAGTTTAAGAAGGCAGGACTTACAGCACTTTTGGGAACCGGTTTTGATCCGGGAGTAACCAGTGTATTTGCAGCTTACGCAAAGAAACATTACTTTGATGAAATTCATACGATTGATATTTTAGACTGTAATGGTGGAGACCACGGATATCCATTTGCCACAAACTTTAATCCGGAAATCAACCTTCGTGAGGTGTCTGCGCCGGGTTCTTACATGGAAAATGGTAAGTGGGTGGAAGTACCTGCCATGAGCATTAAGAGAGAGTACAATTTCGATGGTGTTGGAATGAAAGATATGTATCTTCTTCACCATGAAGAAATTGAGGCACTTGGAAGAAATATGCCGGAAGTAAAACGTATCCGTTTCTTTATGACATTTGGACAAAGCTATCTGACACATATGAAATGTTTGGAAAATGTAGGAATGCTTGGGACTACTCCTGTAGAACATGAAGGACAGATGATTGTGCCAATTCAGTTTTTAAAGACATTGTTGCCAGATCCTGCATCTTTAGGACCAAGAACCGTAGGTAAGACAAACATTGGATGTATCTTTACCGGTATGAAAGATGGAAAAGAGCGTTCTATCTATATTTACAACGTTTGTGATCATCAGGAATGTTACAAAGAAGTTGGTTCACAGGCAATTTCTTATACAACAGGTGTTCCTGCTATGATTGGTTCTATGTTAGTTGTAAATGGATTGTGGAAAAAACCGGGCGTATTTACCACAGATGAGTTTGATCCGGATCCATACATGGAAGCATTAAATAAATGGGGACTGCCATGGCAGGTAGTGGAAAACCCAGTATTGGTGGATTAATATGAGAATAGATAAAGTAAAGACTCCTTGTTATATTATTGACGAGGGAGCCATGAAAAAGAATTTAGAGATTTTGCAGCGTGTACAAAAACGTACAGGCTGCAAAATATTATTAGCCCAAAAGGCATTTTCAAATTTTTGCGAATATCCTATGATTGCTGAGTATCTGGCAGGAACTACCGCCAGTGGTATTTTTGAAGCGCGACTTGGCAAGGAAGAAATGGGAAAGGAAAATCATGTGTTTTCCCCTGCTTACAAGGAAGAAGATATGGTGGAGCTGGTTGAGATTTGTGACCATGTGATTTTTAACTCAGCCAATCAGTTACTAAAATATAAGAAAATGTGCGAAGGAAAGACTAGCATTGGACTTCGGATAAATCCCGAGTGTTCCACACAGGAAGACCATGCTATTTATGATCCTTGTGCACCTGGTTCAAGACTTGGAGTTACCCTGGATAATTTAAATAAAGCATTGGCAGAGAATCCGGATCTTTTGGAAGGTGTGGATGGATTGCATTTTCATACATTGTGTGAGCAAAATTCGGATGATTTAGAAACTACCCTTAAGGCAGTGGAAGAAAAGTTTGGTTCCTATTTACATCAGATGAAATGGCTGAACATGGGAGGCGGACATCACATTACAAGACAAGATTATGATGTGGAGCTTTTGGAGCGATTGATTACTCATGTAAAGGAAACCTATGACCTTGAGGTTTATTTAGAACCGGGGGAAGCGGTTGCTTTAAATGCAGGATATCTTGTGACAGAAGTGCTTGATATTGTGGAAAATGGTACGAAAACTTTGATACTTGATGCATCGGCAGCCTGTCATATGCCGGATGTTTTGGAAATGCCATATCGCCCACCGCTAAAAAACAGTGGAAAGTGGGGAGAAAAGCCTTACGAATACCGATTGTCATCTTATACCTGTCTTGCAGGAGATGTGATTGGAGATTATTCCTTTGACCAGCCGGTTAAGATTGGAGATAAGTTGATATTTGAGGATATGGCGATTTATTCCATGGTGAAAAACAATACATTCAACGGAATTGGTCTGCCATCCATTTACGGTATGACAGAAGATGGTGAGTGTTATCTTGTAAAAGAATTTGGCTATGAAGATTTTAAGATGAGATTATCATAATGAGGAGAAGTTGCATGAGAATATTAAACAGCACCCCAAGGTTAGATGGCTTTTATATGCCGGCAGAGTTTGCACCGCATAAAGGTTGTGTCATGATCTGGCCTGTGAGACCTGGTTCATGGACATATGGTGCAAAGGAAGCGCAAAAAGCATTTGCACAGATTGCCAGAAGTATTGCAGAAAGTGAAAAAGTCTGGATGCTTGCAGATTCGGAACATATTGTACAGGTAGAACAGGAATTTTCACAGGATGCAGATATTGAGGCTGTTTGCATAGAAACGGATGATGCCTGGGCAAGAGATGTAGGACCAACCTGTGTTGTCAATAAAGACGGAGATGTCCGGGGAGTAGACTGGAGTTTTAATGCATGGGGTGGCATGTATGACGGATTATATGCGTCGTGGAAGAAAGATGATCAGGCAGCAGGCAGTATTTGTGAACATTTAGGATTGGATGTGTATGATGCAAAGCACTTCGTATTGGAAGGTGGCTCCATTCATTCTGATGGCGAGGGTACCGTGTTAGTAACTGCCGCATGTTTGTTAAGTCCCGGAAGAAATCCGGAGCTTTCACAGGAACAGATTGAAATTCAGTTGAAAGAATACCTTGGAGCAGAAAAGATTGTGTGGCTGCCTCGTGGAATTTATCAGGATGAAACCAATGAGCATGTGGATAATGTCTGTGCATTTGTAAGACCGGCAGAAGTAGTTCTTGCATGGACGGATGATGAAAATGATCCTCAATGGGAGCTTAGCAATGCATGTCTTGAAGTTCTTGAAAATGAAACCGATGCAAAAGGAAGAAAATTTACCGTACACAAAATGTATATTCCGAAACATCCGGTTTGTATTACGGAAGAGGAATGCAAAGGCTTCACATTTGAAGAAGGGGAAGATATGCGTGAACCGGGAGAACGTCTTGCTGCCAGTTATGTAAATTTCTATATTTCCAATGGTGGTGTTATTGTGCCACAGTTTGATGATGAGATGGATGAAAAGGCAGTGAAGCTTCTCGAAGAACTATTCCCGGACAGAAAGGTGTATAAAATTCCTGCAAGGGCGATTATTGTAGGTGGTGGAAATATTCATTGCATTACGCAACAGATTCCGAAAGGAGGTCAGGAAAAATGAGAAATGTAACCGTTGCTGCAGTTCAGATGAAGTGTAGCGAGAATGTTTCTGAAAATATTCAAAAGGCAGACCAGATGGTTCGTCAGGCGGCAAAGGAAGGTGCCAATATTATATTGTTGCCGGAATTGTTTGAGCGACCATATTTTTGTCAGGAAAGACGATATGAATATTATGATTTTGCCAAGGAAACCATGGAAAATGATGCAGTGAAGCATTTTATTCCTGTGGCAAAAGAATTAGGAGTTGTAATACCGGTTAGTTTCTATGAAAAAGACGGAAATGTGTTATACAACAGCATTGCTGTCATTGATGCGGACGGTACCCTGCTTGGCGTATATCGAAAAACACATATTCCGGATGACCATTATTATCAGGAAAAGTTTTATTTTACACCGGGAAATACAGGATTTAAGGTGTGGAATACGAAATATGGTACTATTGGTATTGGTATCTGCTGGGATCAGTGGTTCCCAGAGACGGCAAGAAGTCTTGTTGTAAATGGGGCAGAACTTTTATTTTATCCTACCGCCATCGGAAGCGAACCAATCTTAGAGTGCGACAGTATGCCACATTGGAGAAGATGTATGCAGGGTCATGCGGGAACAAACATTGTGCCTGTTATCGCAGCAAACCGAATTGGTTTGGAAGAAGTGAAGCCTTGTGAGGAAAATGGAAATCAGAAGTCAGCTTTGAATTTCTACGGCTCAAGTTTTATTACTGATGAGACAGGAGAAGTGGTTGCCGAGGCAGGACGTGAGGAAGAAAAAGTCATTCTGGCAAGTTTTGACTTAGATCAGGTTGTGACCATGCGCCGGGATTGGGGATTGTTTAGAGACCGCAGACCGGATTGTTATGGGGATATTATGAAATAGCTGTCTCTTATACACATCT
>LXOW01326070.1_pt1 | contig 30794 bp, 34 predicted proteins | sample 1368591 | NCBI WGS metagenome assembly LXOW01 (sample SAMN04884650, study PRJNA319009) | bovine gut metagenome | isolation source: Cow rumen | host: Bos taurus | place: Italy: Legnaro (PD) | collected 2014-07-09
GGTTTTTCTATTTTAAATTTTTAAGAATTTACCCACAAACATGCACGAAGCCTCATAAAAAAGTAAAAAAAATGAAAAAGTATTGACATGAGGTTTGTGTTATGTTATTCTGAGTTCAATAATAATGAACACAAACGAGGCAAAGACGTCTTAACGGAGTTTTTGTCTCGTTTTTTCATTTATTATGAAAAGTTGTACGTTGGTGTGAAGATAAGTAGGAGGTAGTGAGATGAGTAAAAAAGTAGAACCTTATTTAATGTCAGTATTGTCAAGCAGACTTTACAGCATAGGGCTTGAGATGACAAATACGTTAATGCGTACAGCCAGATCACAGCTTATGAGTGTATGTCATGACTTGTCAACCGCAATCTGTGACCGCAATGGAAAGGTTATCGCATTGGCGGAAAGTATTCCAGTGCATTGTGCAAATATGGGGCTTACGGTTGGGCCTTGTTTTGATCATCCTGAAGGTGTAAAGAAAGGTGATTTGTTCTTAAATAACTCACCTTATCACGGAAATACACATCATGCAGATTATACATTTATTGCTCCTGTTTTTTGTGGAGATGAGTTGATGTTTTTTGCAGTAACAAAAGGACATCAGGCAGATATCGGAAATACGATCCCAAGTACTTATGTCCCTTCTGCTAAAGATATGTTTTTAGAGGGGGCGATCGACTGGCCATGCGTAAAATTCCAAAAGGATTATGAGGACGTTCCGGATATGATCCGGGTGGCAATGATGCGTAACCGTGTACCAGAGCTTTGGTATGGTGATTACCTGGCATGTCTGGGTGCATGCCGTGTCGGTGAAAAGAGACTCGAAGCGTTATGTCAAGAGTATGGAAATGACATTGTAAAAGATTTTTGTGATGCATATCAGGATTATGGCGCAAAACGTATGGAAGAGGAGCTGAAGCTTCTTCCAGAAGGCCATTATACATATGATATCAAGGCAGATGCAATAGAGGGCGTTGTTCCGGAGATTAATATTCATATTATCTGTGATACAAAGCCAAAGGAAGGAATCATTGAATTTGATTTGACAGAAAACGAAGATTCGTTGCCTTGCGGACTGAATATGTGTGAAGCTACGGTTCTTGCAAGTACCGTGACCGGAGTGCTGAACCGAATGCCGAATGATATCCCTTGCAATGATGGTGCGATGAGTCGCATTAAGGTCAAGATGAGAGAAGGCTGTGTGGTTGGAAAAGCAAAGGCGCCGTATTCCTCATCCATGGCAACAACGAATCTGGCCGATCGATTGATTTCAGGCGTGCAGGCGCTGATGAATCAGATCACGGATGAAAACGGTATGGCTGAAGGTGGTGCAACACAGTGTCCGGCAGTTGCGGTCGTATCAGGTACAGACTGGAGAAAGAACGATGCAACTTATGTAAATCAGATCTTTTGTGGTATGACAGGAGGTCCTGCCGTCAACGGATATGATGGCTGGATCACATATCAGTATCCGGTTACCGGTGGTGCCATGAACTGGAACTCTACAGAAGTATTGGAACAGCAATATCCGTTTAAAGTACTGCACGAGGAGATATTGATAGATTCGGTAGGAGCCGGTAAATATGATTCTGCACCGGCCTGCAAGTTTATTATGACACCGAGACATGATCCGCTGGTAAGTGCATATTCGTGTGATGGTATTGATAATCCGCCTAAGGGAGCCTGTGGTGGTCTTGACGGATACAAGGCGGCAGCATGGAAATATGAAATTGCAAAGGGGCAGGGATCGCGTGTTGAGCTTCCTCCTTTTGCAGAACCAACAATCAATGTTGGTGAGGCAATTGTGTCAGAGAGCTCCAGTGGAGGCGGATACGGAGATCCGTTAGACAGAGATCCGTATCTGGTAGCACACCGTGTTCGTGAGGAGTGGATTTCAAAGAAGTTTGCGGAAGAAGTATACGGTGTAGTTGTAGATGATTCAAAGGAAGAATTTATTCCTGATATGGATGCGACAGTTGCTCTCAGAGAAAAGATGAAAGCAGCCAGATAATATAGATTGATGAGATAGATAAGGAGGCAAAAGTTATGTCAAAATATGCTTGTGTAGATGTTGGTGGTACTTTTACAGATGCAGCTGTATTAGATGAAAAAGGAGAGGTACATGTATTTAAATCTCCGACTACTCCTCATGACTGGACAGAAGGAATACTGGGTGCTCTAAGAGTTGCAGCAGAACATTATGAAGAAGATTTTTCAGATTTTCTGAAAGATATCAGTGTGGTAAACGGTGGTCTTTTTACACATGGATCAACCATTTCCACCAACGCGATAGTTGAGAAAAAGTGTGGAAAGGTGGGTGTTCTCTGTACAGAAGGTTTCCGAGATGTCTTTCTGTTCAGGGAAGGACCGAATAAAAATCCATTTGATATGTTTTTGGATTATCCGGAACCGTTTGCTCCAAGATATTTAACACTTCCAGTGACAGAGCGTATCAATTCCGAAGGTGGGATCGATACACCACTTGATGAGCAGATGGTAAAAGAACAGACTTTAAAATTAAAAGAATATAACGTGGAAGCCATTGCGATCTGTTTCTTATGGTCTACAGTAAATCCGGCAAATGAAAAGCGCGCGGCAGAGATTGTAAAAGAAACATGGCCTGAAGTTACAGTTGTTCTCAGCAGTGAGGTGAATCCGAGCAATCGTGAGTATCGCCGCTGGGTATCAGCTACCATGGATGCCTCTCTTAGAAAGTTGATCTCTACATACGCAAATAATTTAAATAACCGATTAAATGAGGAAGGATTTATCGGAAAGGTCGGTATGCTTAATTCGGCCGGTGGAGTGATGAGTACATCTGAAATTGTTGAAAGACCGCTTTATTCAGTTGATTCAGGTCCATCAATGGCTCCTGTATCAGGCCGTAAATATGCAATGGGAGATCTGAATGAGAAAAATGCTGTTATCCTCGATATGGGAGGAACAACATTTGATGTGAGCTGTGTGATCGATGGACATATTTCGGTATCGAAAGAAGCGATCATTGGTGATGAGATTCCTGGTATTTCCCGTGTGAATGTTCACAGTATCGGTGCTGGTGGCGGAAGTATTGCATGGGTTGATAATGGTGGAATGATCCGTGTAGGACCAAGAAGTGCCGGTTCTGTTCCGGGACCTGCCTGCTACAATCGTGGTGGAACTCTTCCTACTGTTACAGATGCAAACTGTGTGCTTGGCTATCTGAACCCTGACAATTTTAACGATGGACGGATGAAGCTTTATCCAGAGCTTGCAAAGGAAGCAATCCGCAAGCATGTGGCGGAGCCGCTGGGAATCAGTGTCATGGAAGCAGCTTATTCTATCTGGGCAACTGTTAACGTAAATATGATCACGGCGATTAAGGATATTACAATCTGGCAGGGAATTGATCCACGTGCCTATGCGATGGTATCCGGTGGCGGGGCATGTGGTCTTCATGCGATCGCATTGGCAGAAGGGTTGGAAATGGATAAGCTTCTGATCCCTAGAACAGCTGGTGGTCTGAGTGCTGTGGGTGGCATTTTCTCAGACATTGTTTCTGAGTATAATGGAAGTTTATATACAACAACGAATGATTTCGATTTCGAAGGTACAAATAAACTGATCGCAAATCTAAAACAGCAAGCAGAAGCATTCTTTGCCCGTAATAATATTACAGAAGACAGACAGAAAATTGAAGTATACATGGAAGCGCATTATCCATTCCAGGTATATGAGTTGTCGGTTGACATAACAGACTTCTTAAGCGATGATTATGAAATTACAGAAGAAAGTATCGCCAAGATGGAAAAGGCTTTCCATAAAGAGCACAAACGGACATTCTCAATTGATGACGATACATATATTGAATGTGTCAGCTGGAGAGTGAAAGCTATCGGAAAACATGAACGTGAGGCCGAGCTTCCGGAAAAAGAGATTGGATCAAAAATAGATCTGGCGGATGAGGTTGCAAAGAACTCCGGTACAAGAAAAGTATATTTTAAGAAATATGATGATATCAAAGTTGTACCGGTATTCCGAGGTCAGGATTTGGTCTATGGAGATGTTGTTCATGGACCGGCGATTATTGAGGAACCAACTACCACAATCGTCGTACTTCCGGATTATGATGCAAAAGTTACTAAGTATAATAACTATTGCGTTGAGAAAACAGCAAAGAAAAAATAAAATGTTTTTCTGTTATCTTAGAATGTTATCTGCATCACTTTTTATGTTGCAATTATATTAATTCAGAACTGATTTATATAATTCAGTGTTTATATCTTCTGTTTCTGTTAGTTGCTGTCAAAAGCTGACTAGCAGGTCAGAAGATATATTTTTTGTGTCTTTTAGTCAATAAAACCGTATAAAAGCAACAGATGATTAGTAAAACATTCACAGTAAGTACATAGACTAGCCTATACTTTTTGAGATAATAAACTGATTTAAAAATTGTCAAAAGTATAGGCTATAGTTTTTTTGACAAAGTCAGGAGGCTGATGTGCTAACAAAAGCAGCGGGTGTAAAGTTGGGGAATATGGTAACCATAGATTATTCATGGGCGGAGATTGATTTTGTATCACGCCCTATGGAGAATCTGATGCTGGCCGAATCATGCATGAGATGTAGCGAAGAAGATGCTGCCTATGACATTGATATTAACCCATGATATCCATGGTAAGCCTAATTTGTATGAGGGAATTGTTCAGGCAACTTTGTCGGATGGTATTAAGTTGCAGGCAAAGGTGTACCTTTATGATGAAGTGACCAATTATTTATACCACTCTTTTGATGGATTTATTGAGCATTACATAAATGCTGATATGACAAAATTAGAGAAGGTGGAAGCTGTCGCAAAGTATGTTGGAGAATGTTCGGATTATGATTCTACGGTACATAGTTGGAAAGAGTTATTTATTAAAGGTGTAGGAGATTGTCAGTCAAGCAGATATGCAGTGCAGTATCTGTGTCAATATATAGGAATTAGGGCAGGTGCGTGCAGAAATGTGAAATATCACGGACAGACTTTGGTGCTGGCCGACGGTAGTTATCATCTTGTGGTAACTGGTTATGATATGCCACGTCCAAGAGGATATTCAATTTCTGATGTGCTGGAAGATGAGGTCGCGCAGCTTATGGAAGAACGACAAGTAATCAAATCTTATTTTCGGGAAGACTGGTAAAGAAGTAAAAGAAAAGGCGTTCGATTATTAAAAGGAAAATCCTTTGATAACCAGCGCCTTTTGCGTTCAGCTTGACGGAGCATGATGAAATACATCGTCTACCAGACAATGGAAATATTCGGCTAACCGAAATGCGGTATCAATATTTGTGGACTGTCCACGTTCGATCCGTCGGATTGTCTTTTTGTCACAGCCTATAGCAGTTGCCAATTCAGATTGGCTTAGTCCTTGGGCTGTTCGTAATTCTTTTACAGAATTCTTTAAGTTCATATAAACCCCCTTCTTTCGTTAACGGTTTAAGGTTTCGTATTGTGAGCAAAGTATTCTGTTCTGTCATAAAGTTATGTTAACCGACTACCTTTCCAAGTATTTTGAAACTGGATTCGGGAAATATTGGAATAGGTGTGTAACTGGTGTTGAGTGATATGAGTTGGGCTTCGTTTGATGTTTGTTGGAATTTCTTTATGTAAACATTTCCATCCAGAAAGAATATTCCAATCTCCCCAGACTCTAGGGTATCCTGTTGCGCAACCCAAACAATTTGCCCAGATACAAATCTAGGGAGCATACTGTCTCCAGATATACGTATACCATAATCGGCATGATGGGGAACTTCATTTCCCACAGGTATCATTTCGTAGTTACTTGAATCAAGAAAGTTACCAGGCCCTGCAGAAGCAGGCATGTCGAATAAACGCAGACTGCGAGAGTATGGTAGTAGTTCGGCTGGTTGCTTTTGGTATTTTCCTGATATGTCCAATAATTCGATATACTCTAGTGCTTTCGCTTTCCCTTCTTGATTAAGTTTGGATAACGGATCAGAAGGATTTTTTCCGAAATATTCTTCATAAATATTAGTGATATTCAAAATTCTGCATATTTCCATAAACATAGTAACACTGGGTTCTGAATTTCCGGTCTCCCATTTGGAGATTGCTTTATGAGTANNGGCCAAATCAGGTTGTAGTAGATTATTCTTTTTTCTGGCATTTGCGATTATTTTTCCTACAGAGTACATAATAATCCCTCATTTCTATATTTGTTCATAATGAAAGAACAAATGTTCTTGTTATAATGAGTATACTATAGGAGCGTAGATGTGTCAATATATAATGAGAAAATTAGGAGAATAGGGGCAAAACTGTCCCTTGAAATCGTCAAAAAGTAGTTTTATACTTGTTTTCGAACAAGGAAATGATACATCGCTACTGGAAGAAATAGACTTCTTATTATAAAGATAAGGAAAACTAAAACACAAAAAGAATGTGAACATGAGGCAGGTATTTAAGGATGCAGTTAAGGGGACTGTTACGTGGAAAGGATGATGAATGACATTGATGAACGATAAAAAATGGAGGTAGAAAGTTGAATTTTGAAAGTTATTTTGATGCAAGTGAAATGGGAAAAAGATTGAAGAAGTTACGGAAATCGCAGCATTTGACGCAGGCGCAATTGGNNAAATGGAAAAACTCCATTGGGACCGGATCTTATTGTGACTATCTGTATTTTTTTTCATTGTTCGACGGATTACCTTTATTTTGGAAGAGAGAAGGAAACAATGAATGGAAATGATATGATACAAAAGATTACAATGTTACTTCCCAATACACCAGAAGAAGGCGTGAAAGTGGTGCTTGATATGTTGCTGGATCTTAATAAGGATTAATGGTGCAGCATGAAAGATTGTTTGTTGATTTATCGGATGAATATATGGCAGGAACGAGGAAAGAATGCTCGACAGAATTTTACATAGTAATTTACAGAGAAGGCAGGTTTTGGAACCTGTCTTTTGAACTGTAGATAAAGTATTGTTTTATCTGGGATAGTATATAAATGATGAAGGTGTGCGTAGTGCTTTGTGTTGACTATTTGTCACGAAAAGTATATAATAATCGTGACAAATATGGAGGTGATTCGATGTCAATAATTGAACAAATAAGAAATAGAATAGAAGACATGGATAGTAGCGAGATCCTGATGACATCGGATTTTGTAGATATATCAAGCATAACAACTATTAGAAAATGCCTGAGTAGATGTGCCGATGAGGGATTGATAAGGCGAGTATTTGATGGTGTGTATGAAAAGCCAAGGTACAGTAATTTGTTGGAAGAGTATTTACCGACTAATCCAGAAACAGTAGCGTATGCATTGGCTAGGCATTATCATTGGACAATAGCACCATGTGGAGATATTGCATTGAATAAGTTGGGATTAACAACACAGGTTCCTACTGTATGGTCATATGTTAGTGATGGACCATATAGAGATTTTAGCTGGGCGAATATACAACTGAAATTCAAACATAAGACGAATAGGGAAATCTCACTGTTATCAGAACAAACGGTATTAGTTGTTGAAGCAATCAGGGCATTAGGAAAAGAACGTATTGACGATAATGTTATTCGACAACTACAAAACAGATTACCTCAAAGCGAGAAAGAAATAATTATAAAGGAAGCTACAACATGCAGTGAATGGATATATGAAATAATAAGAAAGGTTTGTACTTGATATATGAAAAAAGTTGCTAGATTAACAAATGACGAGAGGCAGGAGTTGTTTCAGGCTACTGCAATAAAAATGAGCATGAGACCTGAGGTGATTGAAAAGGATTTTTGGGTATGCTTTATGTTAGATCATCTTTTTAATGATTGTGAATATAATGATGCTTTTGTGTTTAAAGGTGGAACAAGTTTATCCAAAGCATACCATGTTATTGAGCGTTTTTCGGAAGATATAGATTTGATTCTTGATTGGAGAAAAATTATTAAGGATGAATCTGATCCATGGGAGGAGCGTTCAAAAACAAAGCAGAATAATTATAATAAACAGATAAATAAGGAAGCGGCTCAGTTTTATAGGGAGAGCCTTGTACCAAAATTAAACAAAGAACTTTTTGAAAAATTAGGAATAGGGGAATGGATGGAAGTTGATTCTAATGATGAAATGGTTGTAAATTTTATTTATCCTCAAATTTTTGAAACGGAGTATATTGTTCCACATGTGAGACTAGAAATTGGTCCGCTTGCAGAGTGGATGCCATCACATATAACAGAAATCACTCCCTTTGCTGCTACTGAATATGGAAGATTATTTGAGCATAAAAGTACGAAAATATTAACAATTGATGTGGAAAGAACTTTTTGGGAGAAAATAACGATATTACATAAAATTGCAAATTTTCCAGAAGGAAAAACGCTTCCGTTAAGATATGCCAGACATCTATATGATGTGTACTGTTTAGGTAACTCTGAAGTAAAGAAATCAGCTTTCGACAGGAAAGAATTGTTGGAGAACTATGGCGAAGGATGAGAAAATGGAAGTACCAATTTGGAAAAAGCAGAATTTAACAATCATGGAAGCGGCAGAATACAGTAATATCGGGAGGGATAAACTGTACGCAATGCTGCAAAGAAGAGATTGCCCATTTTTGTTACAGGTTGGAACAAAAAAGAAACTGATAAAAAGAAAAAAATTTGATGAATATATGGAAACTATTGACATTGTATGAGATAAATGCTAAAATATAGTCGTACATATGTTTGTTAAGTGGTTAAGGAGGTTATTATGAATAAAAAATTAGGTTTAGGTTTAGCAATGTGTGTGTTATCTACATCGATATTATGTTCCTCTTGTGCGAAAAGTAACGATGTTTTTAGCGTAAATGAAGATGGCACAGTCAGTTATGTTACGGAGGAATACATCGAAAAGAGTAAGGCAGATTTGATGATTGATAAACTATCAAAAAGTGAGTATCTAAATTCATACCAACTGTCAGTTGACAGTATTATGGCTGATTATGAAGTTATCACAAAAGATGGTGTAGAGTATTATCATAAACAGAAATCTGCAACGAAAAGCTACGAAGAATTAGAGAAAGAGTTGGCAGCTGACGGTATAGGAGCAGATATTTCAAAAGATCATGCATATTTTTCGTATTATATTGATGATTCATATACAGAAAAGATTTCACCAGATGCATTGACAAATCCTTTGTCACTTATGATGATAGGAAGTTATTTAGGAATATCGGCAGTGGATTTACAAAGCATGATTGATGGTGTTTCAGTAGATTTGTCCATTACATTTCCAAATGCAATTACCCATAGTAATGCAGGTAAAATAGAGGGAAATACAGCTAGTTGGTCATTTGGTGTTAAGAATTTAGCTTACCTTTCATCAAATAATATTTCATATTATACAGAAACATCGGAAAATAGTATCATTGAGAATGATGTCACTGCACCACAAATTACGAACCTTAAAAATGGTAATTACTATAACAAAGTTAAAGTGAATGCTAAGGATGATGGTTCAGGTCTTGCTAATGTTGTTGTAAATGGTAGCCCAATGGGAGGCAAAGCATTTGATGTTGCATTGGCAGTAGAAGAAGGAAAAAACACAATTACGGTATATGACTTTGCTGGAAATTCAACTTCAACAAGTATTGTATATGATAAGACAGCTCCATCTGTAAGTGGTGTAAAGAATGGAAAAACATATAAAAAAGCTGTTGCAGTAAAAGTAAAAGACAAGTATGGTTTAAAGAAAATTACACTGAATGGAAAGAAATTTACTTCGGGTAAAAAAGTGACTAAGAAAGGTTCATATACATTGAAAGCGGTTGATAAGGCTGGAAATGTTAAGACTGTTAAATTTAAATTGAAATAGAGTTGCAGGAAAAACGATATGTTCTTAGAAAGAGGATTGGATTTTTGAAAATTCAATCCTCTTTTTGAAAATAAAAAACGAACATTTGTTTTTTTGACTTTTTGTGGTACAATAGTAACAAGGTGGTGATTCTTTGGAAAAAGAAAAATCAAAATATTGGAACGAACCGGAAACAATCGAGAAAAAAATCTTTGCAAGAATGTCAGGTCGTGTTAAGAATAACCTTAGCGGATTTATGCGTGGTTTGGTTGTTGCTTTGTTTATCCTAATAGAAATTGGTGTAATCATTGCTTTGCCTTTTTGGCTTAATCGATATACCGTTTATTTTTATGTGATTTTGGAGATTGCCAGTTTGTGGGTTTGCTTGATTCTTATCAATGACTTGCGAAGTCCTGCGTATAAGGTGGCTTGGATTAGCATCTGCATGGTACTTCCATTGGCGGGAGAAGTGATGTTTTTACTGTGGGGAGATACCACCAGAGAGAGAAAAGTTGACAAGAAATTGTTGAAAATCATGGAACACGGAGAGACTTACAAGCAGTTTAGTGCAAAAAACTGGGAAAGATTTTCTTCCTTGTATAAAAGTTCAAATCGTATCAATCATTTTCTGGAATTTGAGGGGTTTCCTCTTTCGAAAAACAATCGTATTGATTACTTTTCCATGGGAGAAGATTTGTTTGAACGTGTGATTGTGGATTTAGAGCGTGCTCGAAAATACATTATGATAGATTTTTTTATTGTGGCAGAAGGTGCTTTGTGGGATGCGATACACAAGGTTTGTCTGAAAAAGATAAAAGAAGGCGTGGAAATTTTATTTTTGTATGATGATTTTGGTGCCATGCTTCGCACGGATAAAACCTTTGCTTCCAAACTTAGGAAAGAAGGTTTTCAAGTAGCAGTCTTTAATCCGATTCACCGATATACGGATAAATTGTATATGAATTATCGTACCCATCAAAAGATATTGGTGATTGACGGTGAGATTGGATATACGGGTGGTGTAAATATTGCAGATGAGTATGCAAATCTCGTGAAACGTTTTGGCGTCTGGAAGGATACCGGAATCCGCGTGGAGGGTGATAGTGTCTGGTGGATGACGGTTGCTTTTCTACAGATGTGGGAAGTGGCGATGGAAAAAGTTTGCATGGATTATGATAAATACAGAACAGAGCGGACATTCCCTGAAAATGACGTATTTTGCCAGTTTGTGACGGATGGTCCTTTAAACAATCCGGACAATCCAATCGAAACTGTTTATGGGCAGATGATGCATTATGCCAGTCAGTATTTATATATTATGACGCCTTACCTTGTTATTGAAAAAGATATGCAGGATGCGTTGATTACTGCGGCAAAAAGTGGAGTGGATGTGAGAATTATTACACCTTTTATTCCGGACAAAAAGACGGTGAAGCTTTTGACGAACTACAATTATGGATATTTGCTGAAAAATGGCGTGCGAATTTTTGAATACAAGCCGGGATTTATTCATGCAAAATGCATTCTAAATGAGAATAGTGCGATTGTAGGAAGTATCAATATGGATTATCGAAGTTTTTATCTTCATTATGAAAATGGAATGTGCATCTGGAATCAGGATACGGTGGATGTTATAAAAAAAGATTTTGATGAAACATTTAAGGAATGTGTGGAAATGTCATATGAAGAGTGGGTGAAACGACCACTGGGAATGAAGATGAAACAGGCATTTATCAATGCGTTTTCTACATTGTTTTAGGCAGTTTTGAAAGAGAAGGAGAAAATAATGATTGCGTTTATCAATGGAATGGTGGCAGAGACAGGAAAAGATTATGTTGTGTTAGAACAGCAGGGAATAGGGTATCTTGTGTATACTCCTGCCAATGTGCCAACAATGGTGGCTGAGGGTGAATTGATTAAATTGCATACGTATCTTCATGTGAGGGAGGATGTTATGCAGTTGTTTGGTTTTCTTCGGAAAAGTGATCTTGATATGTTTAAGCTTTTGATTACGGTAAGTGGAATTGGTCCCAAAGGTGCATTGGGAGTGCTTTCGGTGCTGGATGCCAATGACCTTAAATTTGCTATATTATCCGGAGATGCAAAAACCATTGCCACTGCACCGGGGATTGGAAAGAAGACAGCAGAAAAGACTGTGCTGGAATTAAAAGACAAGGTGAAATTAGAAGAAGCTTTCGAAGAACGCTTAGAAGCTATGTCAGAGAAGAATACAGACAGTTTACAGCAGGTTCGACAAGATGCTTCGGAAGCATTGGTTGCTTTGGGATATAGCCAGACAGAGGCTTTAAAGGCTATTCGAAAAGTGGACGGTGCAAAGGATATGGATGTAGAGACTTTGCTGAAAGCGGCATTGAAGCATTTATAATTATCGGTTGTAAAAGATTGCTTTGTGTGATTTGGGATGGAAGCCTAAGAAATTCTTTATGAAGAAGGGAAAAGTAGGATGAAACGAGTAATAACAACAGAACTTCAACAGGAAGATCATAAGTTAGAAAATACCTTGAGACCGAAACTGTTGTCAGATTATGTTGGTCAGGAAAAAATAAAAAGTAAATTAAAGGTATATATGGATGCAGCAAAGATGCGAGGAGAAGCACTAGATCATGTGTTGTTTTACGGACCACCAGGGCTTGGAAAGACCACCCTTGCTACCATTATTGCCAATGAAATGGATGTAAATATTAAGATTACTTCAGGTCCTGCCATTGAGAAACCAGGTGAGATGGCGGCAATTCTTAATAATTTGCAGGAAGGGGATGTGCTTTTCGTAGACGAAATACATCGCCTGAATAGACAGGTGGAGGAAGTATTATACCCTGCCATGGAGGATTATTCCATCGATGTGGTCATTGGAAAAGATACTGCTGCAAGGTCAATAAGACTTGATTTGCCGAAGTTTACATTGGTTGGAGCTACCACGAGAGTTGGTATGCTTTCGGCGCCTTTAAGAGACCGTTTTGGAGTCGTGGAGCGTTTGCAGTACTATGAGGTAGATGAACTGGAAAAGATTGTTGAGCGTTCTGCAAAGCTCTTTGATACGGAAATTGAGACAGATGGTGCTACGGAAATTGCCAGACGTTCCAGAGGAACCCCAAGACTTGCCAATCGATTGCTAAAGCGTGTGAGAGATTTTGCCATGGTTCGTTATGATGGTAAGATTTCCAGAAAAGTAGTGGATGAGACCTTGGATTTATTGGAAGTAGATAAACTTGGGCTGGATCATTTGGACCGTGGAATATTACTTTGTATGATAGAAAAGTTTTCTGGCGGACCAGTAGGACTTGATACTTTGGCGGCATCTTTAGGAGAAGATAGAGGTACCATAGAGGAAGTTTATGAACCGTTCCTTTTACAGGAAGGATTAATCCTTCGGACACCGAGAGGAAGGGTTGTGACAGATAAAGCTTACGGGCATCTTGGAATAGAACTGGATGATTAAGTTTATCATGCTTATTTTGTGGTATTATGTTATACGAAAATTAGATGTAAAAATTGTTTGACGAACTATTATCGATTTTGTAGATTTTCGTGTAGGCAACATGGACTATACACTTTGTTCTTGATTATGAGTAAATTTTTGAGTATAATGGTAAAAGTGAGTGCAATAAGGGAAGAAATATGTAATGTAGAAAGGCATGAAACGTTATGAATCAGAAGAATGATGTGGAAGTAACAATTAATGGGAAAAAGTATGTGCTTGCGGGATATGAAAGTGATGAATATTTACAGCGAGTTGCAACATACATCAATCATAAATACGATGAGTTTAAATTACAAGATGGCTATAATATGCTTGATAATGATATGCGTAATGTGTTGATGCAGATTAATATTTGTGACAGCTTTTTTAAGGCACAGCAAAGAGTCAATGAGTTGTCAGATATGATTGCACAAAAAGATCATGAATTATTTGATTTAAGACATGAGATTATCGGATATAAGACACAGGTGGAAGAACTTCAGCGCAAAAACGAAGCTCTAAAGGACAGTAGTTTAGAAGAACAGAAGAAAATCATAAAATTAGAGGCGGAATTAGAGAGTGCAAGCAAGTCATCAAGACGTAAATAATTACAAAAGGAATAGGTCGACGTTAGGATGCGTCGGCCTATGTTTGTTCTTAGGGAAAGGTTAGTGTACTATGAGAAATGTTGAGATATTAGCCCCAGCCGGGTCTTATGATGGCTTGGTGGGTGCAGTCAATGGTGGATGTGATGCTGTATATGTAGGTGGTAGTATGTTTGGCGCCAGAGCATTTGCAGATAATTTTGATGAAGAGGCTATGCTTCGTGCCATTGACTATGTACATTTTTACGATAAAAAAATCTATATGACGGTAAATACGCTGCTTCACAATGACGAGTTGGAAGATGAGCTTTTTCGGTATTTAAAACCATATTATATGCAGGGATTAGACGCCGTTATTGTTCAGGATATAGGTGTTTTAAATTTCATACATCGCAATTTCCCGAAACTTCCTATTCATGCAAGTACACAGATGACGTTTACTACACAGATGGGTGGAGAATTGTTGAAAGATTATGGTGTTAGCCGCTTTGTAACATCAAGGGAACTAGGATTAGAGGAACTAAGAAACATCCGCCAAAAGACAGATTTGGAAATTGAAACTTTCGTTCATGGAGCACTTTGTTATTGTTATTCCGGACAGTGTTTCATGAGCAGTATGATTGGGGGACGAAGCGGAAACAGAGGACGTTGTGCCCAGCCTTGCCGTATGCAGTATCAGGTGGAGACTTTGGATGGTAAAAAAGTAAAAACTTCGCCATATGTTCTTAGCCCTAAGGATATTTGTACGTTGAAACATATTCCTGCACTTGTGGATGCTGGAATTGATTCCTTTAAGATTGAAGGGCGTATGAAACGTCCGGAGTATGCAGCATATACTGCATTTTTGTATCGAAAATATGCAGATTTATATTTGGAGTATGGAAAAGATTATGAATCCTTCATCAGAAAACATGAAAAAGAGATGAACGAGGATTATATGGGATTGATGGATCTTTATAATAGAGGTGGGTTTTCCTCAGGGTATTTTTATGAGAGAAACGGTAAAAAACTTATGTCTATGGAACGGCCAAATCACAGCGGAGTCCTTGTAGGTACCGTGAGTAAAATGAAGAAAAACCGAGCGGTCATTAATCTTTGTGAGAATATATACGGACAGGATGTATTGGAATTTCGAAGTGATGATGGAAAAGCGATTTATGAGTATACGGTGAAAGATGATGTGTCTTTAAAAGAAGGTTACACTGAGACAAATACAAAACCGGGTAGCATAATAAAAATCGGAACTAAAGTGTATCGAACCAGAAGAAATCAATTATTGGAATATATTAAAGACAATATTTTGGATAAAAGACCAAAAAAAGGCATTTCTTTTGAGGTGAAGATAGCTGTAGGACAACCTTTGGAGCTTACTTGTAAGTGTGACGATGTGAGTGTCAGTGTTGTAGGAAATATTGTGGATGCTGCAAAATCACAGCCAATGTCTGAAGAAAAAATTAGAAAATCCTTGGAAAAACTTACGGATACAAAGTTTTTCCTGAAAGAATGCAATATTGCCATGGAAGGCGCAGTATTTGTGCCGGTAGGACAGTTAAATGAACTTCGAAGAAATGGAATTCAAACTATGGAAGACGCCATAAGTGCAACGTATCGAAGAGATGTTTTAGAATTAGAAGAAAAGAAATATGATGAGCGGGAGCTTTTTGAAAACAAGAAATCAGGTGAGGCTTTGGCGCCAGACATTGAAGAAAAAGTGTGTTTTAAGACAAAACATGAGAATGAGCAGTTCCACATCAAATATAGATCTAAATTGTCCGTAATGGTGGAGAATATGTCCCAATTCTCTGTTTCTGAAAAACAGGAAAGTGTTTCAAGAATATATCTGGATTTGGGTGTGTGGGATGAAAAGGATATCTTAAAGGTGTTAAATGATGCGAAAAAGGATATCTGGCTTGCAATGCNNGCAGCGTCAGATGTGTATAAGAGACAGTCTTAAAGGTGTTAAATGATGCGAAAAAGGATATCTGGCTTGCAATGCCGGCAATTATTCGAAGTTCGGAATTAGAAGAGTTTGAGGAAGCTTTAAATAATGTTTTTGTTAATCATGTCTGTGAAAAAGATATAGAAAAAATCTTTGGGCATAACCGCTTGAAAGGTTTGCTGATTAAAAACTTTGAAGCTGCTGGTTTGTATTTAAAATATATGAAGAATACAGATGTAGAGGCTAGACTTGACTATAATATGTATTCTTTTAACAAAGAGGCAAAACAATTCTGGAAAAACTACGGAATTGTCCTTAGTACAGCGGCTGTGGAGATGAATGGATATGAGTGGAAGAAGAATGGTTGTACTGACCAGGAGATTATTGTGTATGGAAGAACGGCGGTAATGACTTCGGCGCAATGTGTGCAGAAAAATGTACTTGGTTGTAACAAAACTCCGGGATTCCTTGTTATGAGAGATAAGTTTGACAAGGAATATGCCGGTAGAAATTGCTGCAAATATTGTTATAATCAGATATTTGAGAAAACATGCACATCCCTTCATTCATTTGCTGAAGAAATCATGGAATTGAAACCGGAGGGAATTCGTGTTTCATTATTAGACGAAAATGAAATGCAAACGGAAAAAATATTAACATTTATTGAGCAGAGATTTTTACTTGGAGAGGAAGCAAAGTGTCCTTTTGAAACATTTGAGACTGGACATTTTAGAAAGGGAGTAAGGTAGGTGTAAATTGTGGAAATTATTTTGACAGATTTATCAAGGTATGTGATTGCGTTATTGATGGGAATGTACACATATTGGGGCTTTATGGGGTTTGCTGCAAAAAAGAAAACTAGGAATCGCATCATTCGCAGACAACGAAGCCTTATGTATTTGTTCCATTTTGTAGGACATGGGGTGATTTATCTAAATACAGGTGATGTAAAAATATTAGGAATATATATTTGTGAGTTGGCTTATTTTGTGGGAAGTCAGATACTCTTTCAAAAGATTTTTTCGGAAGAGAATATGCCACTTGTGACACAGATACATATGCTGTTTTCTATTAGCCTATCTATGCTTGTTCGTCTGGATTTTGATATTGCCAAGAGACAGTTTGTGTATATGATTATTGGAACTGTTCTGGCAGCAGGCATGCCATGGCTGTTAAAACACATGAAAAATCTGTCAACAGATGGTTGGTTTTACAGTGTTTTGGGCGTGATTATGCTTTTGCTTGTAATGATGTTTGGTACGACAAAATACGGTGCAAAAAACTGGTTGATTATAGGTGGCGTTTCCCTTCAGCCATCGGAGTTTGTTAAAGTTTTGTTTGTATTGTCCTTTGCAGGATTGTTTGCTACAGAAAGTCTGGCGTTTAAAAGCATTTTGAAAATGTCAGCTATGGCAGCAGCATTTGTGGGAGTTTTGGTGCTTGAAAAAGATTTGGGTGGCGCTTTGATTTTCTTTATTTGCTATTTGTTTATGCTATTTGTGGCAACCGGAAAATGGTCATATCTGTTGGAAGGTTTCCTTGCAGGAACCGGAGCATCTATGGTGGCATATTTCTTATTTGGACATGTGAGAACGAGAGTTTTAGCATGGAGAGATCCATGGGGAACCATTGATAATCAAGGATACCAGGTGGCGCAGTCGCTGTTCGCTATTGGAACCGGAGGATGGTTTGGTATGGGGCTCACAGCCGGACTTCCGAAAACTGTGCCAATCAGAGAGAGCGATTTTATTTTTGCAGTAATTTCTGAGGAAATGGGCGCAGTATTTGCTATTTGTATCATTCTTATTTATTTGTGTTGTTTTATATGGATGATTAACATTGCCATGAGAGTAAATGATATGTTTGGTAAATACCTTGTGGTTGGATATAGCGTGATACTGCTGTTTCAAACATTTCTTACCTTGGGAGGTGTCACAAAGTTTATTCCATCCACCGGTGTAACTTTGCCTTTGGTAAGTTATGGAGGAAGTTCTGTGTTAGGTACTATGATTATGTTTGGTGTTTTGATGGGCGTAAATGTAAATGAGCAAAGGATGGTGAATGATAATGCAGGTCAAGTGGCTGAAGAAACAAAAGACTGAAGAACCTGAAAATGTGGTTGTGCAGACACAAGATAATATTGTACGAGGCGGAAATCGGGAGATTATTGCAGTTACTTACATTTTTATGGCATTATTTGCTGGATTGTTGGCTTATTTCTTGTATTTTATGATAGTGTCTAGAAAAGATGTGATTAACAATTCTTACAATCAGCGACAAAAAGTGCTTGCAGAGCGTACTGTCCGTGGAAAAATATATGCCAGTGATAAAACCGTGCTTGCAGAAACGGTACAAAAAAACGGGAAGGAAACAAGAAATTATCCTTTTGGCAGAGTGTTTTGTCATGTGGTAGGACATTCTACTGAGGGAAAAACAGGAGTAGAATTGATGGAAAATTTCAATTTACTTACTTCGAATGATAATCTTATGACCAATATGCAGAAAATGCTGAATGGCGAAAAGACAATTGGGGATAATGTTGTTACTACACTTGATGTGAATTTGCAAAAAGTTGCTTATAATGCACTTGGAAATTTCAGAGGTGCTGTGATTGTTTCGGAACCAAAAACAGGAAAAGTGTTGGCGATGGTATCAAAGCCGGATTATGATCCAAATCCTTCGTATCTTAATCCGAATTGGGAAACATTGACGAAAAATAGTGATGACAGCTCGAAGTTGTTAAACCGTGCGACACAAGGATTGTATCCACCAGGGTCCACTTTTAAAATGTTTACTGCGTTGGAATATATGCGGCAACATGAAGATTACAAGAAGTTTTCTTATAGCTGTGTCGGTAAGGAAGTTCAAGATGGATATACGGTCAACTGTTTTATGAATCATGTGCATGGTGTCCAAAGTTTAAAACAGGCATTTGCAAATTCCTGCAATTCCTGCTTTGCGTATCTTGGAACACAGTTGGATGTGAAAAGCTTTCGAAAGGATGCAGACAGCTGGTACTTTAATACGAAATTACCAACTTCTTTTGTGAATAAGCCAAGTAGTTTTGTGTTAAATGGAGAGTCCAACAAGGAAGAAGTAATGCATACTTCCATGGGACAGGGAAAAACACAGATTACTCCACTTCATTTGAATATGTTTACCAATGCGGTTGCAAATGGTGGAAGTATGATGAAATCTTACGTGGTAGACCATTTAGAGAGCAACAATGGGAAAATTGTCAGAACGAATAAACCGAAAAAAGTTGCTACTGTTATAGAGGAGACGGAGGCAGAAAAACTTACCAGTTTCATGAAAGAGGTAGTAAAATCAGGAACTGCAACATCCCTTAGTTATTTATCCTATTCCGTAGCAGGAAAGACGGGATCTGCAGAATACGATTCTACAAAAGCTTCTCACGCATGGTTTACCGGATTTGCCCCTGCCAATGACCCGAAAATCAGTGTTACCGTCATTGTGGAAAGCATGGGTACAGGTAGTGAATATGCAGTACCTATTGCAAAAAAAATCTATCAGGCATATTTGGGAAATTAGATGGTTAGTATTGAAAAAAGCATATAAAAGGAGTATACTAAAACAGAGTTTTAGTGTCTGTTATATTAGGATATTTTTTGATATAACAGTAAGGTATTAGTACACACCAAATTCATATTGCGATGCAATAGGAGACAGGAGGAATTGCGATGGTCGAAGCAACGAGCTGTGGTGGTGTGGTAATTTTCAGGGGAAAAATTTTGTTACTGTATAAAAACTACAAGAATAAGTACGAAGGCTGGGTGTTACCAAAAGGTACGGTAGAAGAGGGCGAGGAGTTCAATGAAACAGCTCTTCGTGAAGTGAAGGAAGAAACAGACGTCACAGCTTCTATCATTAAGTACGTTGGTAAGAGTCAGTACACGTTTAATACTCCACAGGATACAGTAACAAAGAATGTTCATTGGTATTTAATGATGGCTGATAGTTATTATAGTAAACCACAAAGAGAGGAATATTTTTTAGATTCTGGATTTTATAAGTTTCATGAGGCATATCACCTTTTGAAATTTTCAAATGAGAAACAGATTCTTGATCGTGCGTACAATGAATATGTGGATTTAAAGAAGAGTAATCTTTGGGGATCAAAAAAATATTTTTAACAGGAATTAGGAATCACCTCGGTGGTTCCTGAATTTTGTATATCAGGAATTTATTTTAATTTTAAGAAAGTATTATTATGTATTCTCGGCGTCTTTGTATACAAGAATTTCGAGAGGACATTTCTAAAAATAGGAGGGCTTATGGAAAGAAAAAATGCTTGGGAGCAGTATTCAAAAAAACAAATAACAGAACTTGAAAAGTTGAACAAAGGGTATTTGGAATTTTTAAATCACGGAAAGACAGAACGTGAATGTGTCAATGAGATTGTTAAAATGATCAAAAAGGCAGGGTATGTAGATTTAGATACGTATCGTGATGGAAAGAAACAGTTAAAAGCAGGAGATAAAGTGTATGCGGTTTGCATGAAGAAAACAGTAGCTATGTTTATCATTGGTAAGGAAGATATTGAGCATGGTATGAATATTTTAGGAGCACATATTGATTCTCCACGTCTTGATATCAAACAAAATCCATTATATGAGGATAATGGTTTTGCATATCTTGATACGCATTATTATGGCGGTATTAAGAAGTATCAGTGGGTGACACTTCCTCTTGCTATTCACGGTGTTATAGTGAAAAAAGACGGTACTGTGGTTGATGTGGTTATTGGAGAAGATGAGTCAGATCCAGTATTTTGCATTACTGACCTTTTGATTCATTTATCACAGGAACAGTTAGAAAAGAAAGCAAACAAGGTAATCGAGGGAGAAGACTTAAATATTCTCATTGCAAACCAGCCGTTAAATGGGGAAGAAAAAGATGCGGTTAAAGCAAATGTATTGAAATTATTAAAAGATAAGTATGATGTGGAAGAAGAAGATTTCCTTTCGGCAGAACTTGAGGTTGTACCTGCAGGAAAAGCAAGAGAAGCAGGAATGGACCGCAGTATGATTATGGCTTACGGACAGGATGACCGCGTGTGTGCATATACATCTTTGGTAGCGATGTTAGAGACAAAGTCTGTAGATAGAACTGCATGTTGTCTTTTAGTTGATAAAGAGGAAATCGGAAGCGTTGGTGCTACCGGTATGCGTTCTCATTTCTTTGAAAATACAGTGGCAGAGCTTTTAAATGCTATGGGCGTGTATAGTGAGTTGACACTTCGAAGAACACTCAAAGCTTCAAAGATGTTATCTTCTGACGTAAGTGCAGCATTTGATCCTACCTTTGCATCAGCTTTTGAAAAGAAAAATGCAGCATATTTTGGAAAAGGACTTGTATTTAATAAATTTACAGGTTCAAGAGGAAAATCAGGTTCAAATGATGCCAATGCAGAATATTTGGCAGAACTTAGAAAAATCATGGATGATAATGAGGTTTATTTCCAGACGGCAGAGCTTGGAAAAGTAGATTTAGGTGGTGGCGGAACCATTGCTTATATTTTATCCCTTTATGGTATGGAAGTAATCGACAGTGGTGTGGCAGTGCTTAATATGCATGCACCATGGGAAATTACAAGTAAAGCTGACGTATATGAAGCGAAAAAAGGATATGTGGCATTTTTGAAAGATGCATAAATCTGACCATTTACAATCGTTGGGCATTGAATAGCAGCCTCATTTAGAACAAGAGAGTAATTGGGTTGACTTTACGTATTTCTTTATATTATAATGATTGGGAGTATGTAGCTACAAATAATAGATTGAGAGATTTATGGAGATGGGGAAAAGTTGCTTTAGTATCGTATTTGCGAAGTGATTTTTGCTGTCATCCATTGATGAAAGAGTGTTTATTATGTTAAAAAGTATGACCGGATTTGGGCGATATGAAGCGGTAAGCGAAGAACGCAAAGTCGTGGTTGAAATTAAGTCTGTAAATCACAGATACAGTGATGTGACGGTGAAGTTACCAAAGAAACTTAGTTATTTTGATACTTCCATACGTACCATGCTTAAAAATTATATCAGCCGTGGAAAGGTTGATGTATTTGTAACATACGAGGAGTATAAAGACAGTACGGTATGTGTGAAGCTAAATGAAAGTATAGCCAAGGAGTATTGGAAGTGTTTAGAAGAACTGGCAGGACAGTTGAACATGAAAAACGATGTGTCCATTTTAGGTCTGTCTCGCTATCCTGAGGTAATTACACTGGAAGAACAAGCCATTGATGAGGATGCGATGTGGAAAGAACTTGAGGAGGCTGTAACAAGGGCTGCCGAAAAGTTTGTGGAAAGTCGCGTACTTGAGGGCGAACATTTAAAAAATGACATTATTGAAAAGACGGATAAGTTATTAGAACTTGTTTCCTATGTGGAAAAAAGATCGCCGGAGATGATGGAAGAGCGAAGAAACAAGCTTTCTGCAAAGCTTAAGGAAGTATTGGAAGATAAGCAGATTGATGAAGCTGTTCTGGCTACTGAGATGATTGTTTATGCAGATAAAGTATGCGTTGACGAAGAAACAGTAAGGCTTCGCAGTCATATTAACAATATGCGCGCTACCATGGATGAAGGTGAAAATGTAGGAAGAAAGCTGGATTTCATTGCTCAGGAGATGAATCGTGAGGCAAACACCATATTGTCAAAGGCAAATGATATAGAGATTTCTAATTGTGCCATTGATTTAAAGACTGAGATTGAGAAAATCAGAGAACAGATTCAAAATATAGAGTAAGGTGGGAGTTGCATGGGCAGTTTTGTTAGCATTGGATATGGTAATATTGTCAATGTGGAACGTGTAGTTTCAATTATAGGTACCGATGCAGCACCAATCAAACGAATGATACAAAGTGCAAAGGATAACGGAATGGCGGTAGATGCCACATGTGGAAGAAAGACAAAAGCAGTACTTGTGATGGACAGTGGTCATGTGGTTTTATCAGCGTTATTGCCGGAGACGATTGCGAAAAAGGTGGAAGAGTAATACTATGGGTAAACAAGGAATATTGACAGTGGTTTCAGGTTTTTCCGGAGCAGGAAAAGGAACCCTTATGAAAGCGTTGCTTGAAAAGTATGAGTACGGATTGTCAATTTCTGCTACTACCAGAGCACCTAGAGAAGGTGAGCAGAATGGAAGAGAGTATTTCTTCCTGACGAAAGAGCAGTTTGAGGACATGATTTCTAAAAATGAGCTGATTGAATATGCCCAGTATGTAGGAAATTATTATGGTACTCCGAAAAAGTATGTTCAGCAACAGCTTGATGCAGGAAAAAATGTAATTTTGGAGATTGAAATTCAGGGTGCATTAAACGTGAAAAAGATGTTTCCGAATGCATTACTTATTTTTGTAACTCCTCCAAGTGCAGCGGAACTTAAGTCCCGCTTGGTTGGCAGGGGAACGGAAGATATGGAGACAATCAACAAGCGTATGAAACGTGCAGCAGAGGAAAGTCAGTTTATGAATTCCTATGATTATATTGCTGTAAATGATAAGCTTGACGAATGTGTGGAAGAATTAAATGACACTATTCAAAGAGCCGCTTCTTTGTTAGCGGAAGGAAAGAAGTTTGATGCAGAAAAAGACTTTTCTGAGTTGATTGAAAAAACACAAAAAGAATTAGAGCTTTTATGATTTGACACAGAATACCTGCGACTTTAGTCGTGGGATAAATAGGCAGAACAAACTTGATTTGCCTGTTATACAAGTATCATGACATATGAAAAAAAACAATAGTAAAACTTAGTAATAGAAAGGAGAATGGATTATGTTACATCCATCGTATTCAGATTTAATGTCTGTAGTAAATAGTGAAGTTGAAGAAGGTATGGAGAAGGTAGTTAATAGTCGTTATTCTATTGTTTTGGCTACATCAAAAAGAGCTAGACAATTGATTGATCATGCTCAGCCTAAGTATGAAAATAGCAAGTGTCAGAAACCTTTGTCAATTGCTATTGATGAGTTACATTATTCTAAGATTAAAATCTTAGGTGATGATGAGGACGAAGAATAAAAGGTACTGTATATAGTGAACTGATGGTTTTGTTGTGAAGCCATCAGTTTCTTTGCAGAAAAGGTTTGATAGATTGGAAGTTGTAAAGAAAATTGTAAAAAGCAGAGCACTATGGTTTATCGTGATTTTTTCATGCATAGCTATTTGTGGTAAACATTTTGTTGGATTCCCGATGATGGTTTCAGGGGAATCTATGGAAAGAACATTAAATAACGGCGATTATGTGTGGTTAAATCGATTACATTATCGTACACAGAATCCAGAACGAAATGACATTATTGTATTACATGTGAAGAAAGAAAAAACATATCAATATGTAAAAAGAGTGATTGGTATGCCTGGGGAGAAAGTTCGGATCAAAGGTGGAAAGGTATTTATAAACGGAGAAGAACTAAAGGAAATAAAGTCGTTTGATTTGATTGAGGATGGCGGAATGGCAAGAGAAACCATTACTCTTGGAGAGGATGAATACTTTGTGTTAGGGGATAACCGTAACAATAGTAAAGATAGCAGAAATGTGGAAGTAGGCATTGTAAAAAGGAATCAAATCGAGGGAAAAGTAAGTTTTAAATTGGTTCCATTTGATGAAATTGGAAGCATTGAATAGGAAGGAGTCACCAAAATGAGTGAGGGAACAAAAAAAGAAGGAACAATAGAAGTTGAAAATAGTGCTGTGGAACATGAAATACAGGATGCAATTGTTAATTCAGGTGAAGCAGATTTAGAACCAAATATAGAGCAGGATAATTCCTCTGAAAGTTTGCCGGAGGAAAAAGAAGAAAAGAAGCCTTTAGCTAATAGAATATTTTCTGTTTTTATGGAACTGGCTTTGTATGTTGCTATTGCGCTGGTGTTTATGATTGTGGTTCCTAAATACGTAGTTCAGAGAACGGAAGTTAGTGGACCATCTATGGAGAATACATTAAAAAATAAAGATAATATTCTTGTTGAAAAGTTATCATATCGCCTTGATAATCCTAAGCGTTTTGATATTATTGTATTTTATCATTTTTACGATGAAAATAACCNNGGACCATCTATGGAGAATACATTAAAAAATAAAGATAACATTTTGGTTGAAAAGCTATCTTACCGTTTTGATAAACCAGATCGTTTTGACATTATTGTATTTTATCATTTTTATGATGAAAATGTCCGCGATAAAAAGGATGAAGAGTGTTATGATTACTATGTAAAACGTATTATTGGCTTACCGGGAGAAACTGTTCAAATCGTGGATGAAACTATTTATATCAACGGAAATCCGTTGAAAGAGAATTATGGAAAGGATCCAATCAACTATCAGGGGGTTGCTTCTGAACCATTTACTCTTGGAGATGATGAGTATTTTGTTCTAGGTGATAACAGAGAGGTAAGTCAGGATAGTAGATATGAAGAAGTTGGAAACATAAATAAAGAGGATATTGTTGGTAGAGCGTGGTTGAGAGTATATCCTTTTAAGAAGTTTGGCTTATTAAGTGACAAGTAATTGATTGTTATTGCGTAGTGTAATGAAAGTATGGTGTGATTGAAAATGAAAATTCAAAGAATAAGAATACACCTTACCTGCTTTCTTGTTTTATGTGTATTATTTGGACAACAGGGAATTATAAATACTGAAGCAAAAATAATACAACCTCAGTTGTCAAGTGAGTATAAACAATTACTAAGTTATGAAGTTGATAAAGAAATTAATTATCCGTGCGAGTATTTAGATACTGACGGAGATGGTATAGTAAATACTAAGATTAGTTCTATTACAAGAAATTCATATTCTGGTGTTTATGGTTATTCTTGCTTGCAAAATGATGAACAGAGATATGTTTACAGTGAATTGGAAGTTGCTGCTGAAAAATTTCATTATTCAAGTGATGATGTTATTGTGAAAGCAACAGCTGTACCAACAACTGCACCAACAACAGTACAGAAGCAGGGAAAGAGTAATAGTCAAAAAAGAAAAAATGCAATATCGGTGCTTTCGGAACAAAAGCAAGATATGAAAAAAAAGAATATCATTGATTGTCCCACCACTACTTCGATTCCGTATTCAAGTATAAGTGAGAAAAATAAAAGGAATTACAATTACTATGCCGTTGATGTAGAGCTTGAAGAAAATGTAAAGGCTAACAATGCTACAATTGCAACTGTTTCGTTCCTTTATGATCATCCGGAGTATTTTTGGTCAAAAGGTTATACATATAGTTGGATTAAGGAGGGTGATATAGTTACTCGTGTTTATTTGCATTGTCAGGAAGAATACTACGACGGTCAACTAAGAGCAGCTATGTGGGAGAAAATTGAAAATGGCATTAATGGTTATTTAAGATTGGTTTCTGGTGTAAAAAATGTTTGTGAAAAGGAAAGAATCATACATGATGCTTTAGCAGAAAACATGACATATGCATACAAAGAAGGAACTAATGAACCAGAAGATGAAAGATGGGCGCACACGATAGAAAGTGTTTTTTCAGGTGAACGTCCTGGAACCGTTTGTGAAGGGTATGCGAAAGCGTTTCAGTTGCTACTAAATGCTATAGGTATCGAATGCAATTACGTTGTTGGAAATGGTGCAAATGTTGGACATGCATGGAATCAGGTGAAATTGGATGGCGATTGGTACAATGTAGATTTAACATGGAATGATACCAGAAATAATTCCAGTCATCGGTATTTTAATGTGACAGACGAGTGCTTTGGAAATCACGTGGCTTACACGAATAGTGCGATGGTCTCTGTTGGAAGCTGGTGTTATCCGGTGCAACCATGTGTGGCAACAAAGTATGCATTTTCTAATTTGCCGAATAGTGAAAATGTTGCTTACTACAAAGTAATTATACCTCAGGTTGATTGGGGGAAAATTCAGATATACAATCAAGGTGTGGAAGTTGAGAGCGGAAGTTTAGTTGAGGAAGAAACAACATTAGATGTGGTAATCGTTCCAACAGTTTTAAATGTTTTTTCTGATATTTTGGTTGAATGGGAAGATGAAAAATTTCATTTTCAAAATATAGTTACGAGTAATGGTGTNNTCCCTGTCAATTTACTTATGATGAAGAAGACAGAATATAAGATTAATGGATATGGGAAAAAAATGAAGCTAAGTGCAGTTGCATTTCCTAAAAACCATACGGAAAAACTTCAGTGGAATAGTTCTAACAATGCAGTTGCTACTGTAAATAATGGAGTTGTGACTTCTGTGGGAGCAGGAAATGCAGTTATTACCGTAAGTAATGAAACAGGAACAGTAAGGGTAAAATGTGTTGTTAAAGTGACAGCTCCAAAGATAAAGATTGTCAGAAAAAAAACAAAAATGAAAGTCGGCAGTGTGTTTATGTTTGAGGCGAAAATGAGTGGAATAAAAGGAGATGTTTCATGGCGCCTGTCAAAGCGTGGTATAGCAACTATAGATCGAACAAGTGGTATTTTTACTGCCAAGAAAAGTGGAAAAGTCCGGGTATATGCATATAAAGGAAATATAGAAACGTCGATTTTAGTTACTATCAAGAAATAAGGAAGTGTTGAGGTTGAAAAAATTACGAATAATGGCATTTTTACCGATGCTTGCTATGATGATGATTATATGGGGATTTTCTGCAAACAATGGTGAAAAATCTTCAGAGCAAAGCATGGGAATAGTTGGAAGAGTTATTCTTACAATAGAGAACATTAGCGGTCAACACCTCAGTGATGAAGAACGAATGGTATGGGAAGATAGGATACACACACCTATTCGTAAATTGGCTCATATGACAGAATACTTTATTTTTGCCCTAACAGTTGCATTTCCGTTTATTTTATATATACGATCTAAAAGATGGATTAGTATTTTTACTATGTTGTATTGTGTGGGTTATGCGGCAATAGATGAAATACATCAATTGTTTGTCCCTAATCGCTTTGGTAAGTTTGGGGACGTATTAATTGATAGTATAGGAATTACATTAGGTGTTCTGTTTTTTCGTAAAGTTTATGGGCGGTTCCATTCTTCGGAAATCTGATTCCATTTCCAAAGATTTTGGCTGTTGTTGTAGTTTTGACAGACCAGATATTGATGCTCGGCGGATGTTTTTAAGGAATTAAAAATTGTTAATAGTGGCACTGTATCACGATTGTGGGAAATGTTTCCAGAATCAGTCAAAAATACAGTGTCATTTTCTTTGTCATAATTCCATATAGTAACGTAATGACCGGGGGTCTGTTGCCAATATTCATCGCTGTCACGGCTGGAAACAAGAACTACTGTTCCGATGGAGTTTTCTATATCTGATTGAAAATCTGAATAATTATCGGGCTTGTTTTTTGTATCTGTAGAAAAACCACAACAGTTTAGTGTAGTAGCCATTGCGTTCCAGTCAATGGCACCGTAACCATAGCTTGGCTGATAGTTAGAAACTTCTTTTGCGTAATTATACATATCAACAGGGGAACATTCGTATTCACTTAATGTACAGTATAAGTTTGCCATACAGCACAAACCGCACCCAAAGCTTCCAAATTTGTTTCCGTCATAGTATTCGTTTGCCCAATTGCCTGACCATTCGAGACCTTTTTCTAATGCTTTTGGCCCTTGGAAAAAGGAATAAATTTTGGTTGGGACATTTTGAGGTAAAGAAGTAGGAATGTTTGTTTTTGGGGGAGTTGTGATAAATGGAGTTGATTTAACTAATGCAACTGTCGGGATTTTTATAATGTTTTTATGATGAATATATAGCAATATTTCAGCAAAAAAAAGACATATTAATAATGTTGTGAAAAAAATGAGTTGATTTTTTTTCTTTTTCATGAAGCCTCCTAATATTAAAAAAGTTAGATATCATAGTCGTATTGGTAACATTATAGCAAATGTAACGGGACTTGTCCATTTATCTCGATCGGGATTAGAGTTGAGTGTTAACAGAAAATATGAACTTGCTCTTGCTAAATGTGAAGTTGTGTGTAATAATTGATAATTGATGAAGCGTTTAGGAGTGATTAAAAATGTTCGATAAATTGACAAAAAGTGATATAAAGAAAATGGAAGAAGAAATTGAACACAGAAAACTGGTTGTTAGAAAAGAGGCGATTGAAGCAGTAAAAGAGGCAAGAGCCCAAGGAGATCTTAGTGAAAATTTTGAGTATTATGCTGCGAAAAAACATAAAAACCAAAATGAGAGTAGAATAAGATATTTGGAGAAAATGATTAAAACAGCACAGATTGTAGATGATTCTTCAAATGAGGATGAAGTGGGAATGAATAATACAGTAGTTGTATATTTTGAAGAAGACGATGAATGTGAAACATATAGAATTGTTACAACGATACGTGGAAATTCCTTAAAAGGAATGATAAGTATAGATTCGCCATTGGGGGCAGCGTTGTTAGGAAAAAAGGTTGGAGACCGTGTTGAAGTAAAAGTGAATGATGATTATAGTTATTTCGTGCAGATCCGGGAGATACAGAATACGACGGATGACAGTCAGGATACGATACGAAAATTTTAACCGTGATATAGAAACTTTTTTTATCTAACCTAGAGGTTATGTTAGATGGTGGGTGAAAAAAGCCGTGAAATTAAATGCACTTTCGTTTTTTTTGCAAGAATTTCAAAAGAGCATTTCAATACTTAGGGGGAATTATAGGTGAAAATAGAAGGTCAGAGTAAGACTGAATTATTACTTAATTTGGTGAACGAAGGTAAAATGGATTGTGCTATATTTTCAAAGTTACAAAATTCGGAATTTGTTGTTCCTTTTTATCCGGATAAAAATGTAGATAACCGCATTTTGTATCATTTTGGAGAGTATATATCACTTGCAGAATATTTAAATGTGAAAACATTTGGTTTTGAAGATGCGAAAGAATTATTACTTTTATGTGCAAGGGGATTTTTGAGGATTCAGGAAGTCGGAGGGAATATTTCGAACATTATGCCGGATATAAANNTGATAAAACAGGTGTTATTTGTGGCAAAAATTGAAAACGCAGAGTACCTTTTAGGAACCGCGCTTAATGCATTAAAGAAAAACAGGGAACAAGAAAATGTTTTAGAAATTTTTATTGATGCTCTTCAAAATATTGACAGTAATGTCAATATTGTGGAGAAAGAGGTTAAGGTAGACCGTATTATTGAAAAAGTGATTGAAAAACCGGTAAAACAAAGAACAGATTTAGGTGGAAATTTGTTGTTTTTTACCTTTGTATATACCTTTACTATGATTTTAGTACCTTATGTTTTGTGTACGAAATTGGGTGGAGATTTGATTTCAGAACCTAAGCTTATAAATATTTCATTATGTTTGCTATCAATCTTAGTTACTGTGTTTTACTCTATGAAAAAAGAGAAAGAGAGAATTGATAATAAGACGGTAATTACCATGCAACCACAAGAAAGGAAAAAATAGGAAATAAGAAAAGTATACGTAAGGTAATTTTTGGTGTTTGTGAAAAATAAAAAATAAATTGTATTTTGTTGATTTTTTCTTTCGTAACATATATAATTTAATATGTGTATATCTATGTTGGAGAATAAGCTTCGGCTTTGATATATAGTAAAAAAATGCCTTTGGGCAATAAAAAAATGGAGGGCTGATAGAATGGGTAGTTCAGATCAAACAGCGATGAACCGCATCTTGAACCTGTTAGATGATAACAGTTTCGTAGAAATCGGTGCGAGAGTAACGAAAAGAAACACTGATTTCAACCTTGATGGAAAGGATGTTCCTGCAGATGGTGTTATTACCGGATATGGTATGATTGATGGAAATATCGTATATGTGTATAGCCAGGATGCAAGCATGCTGGGAGGAGCCATTGGCGAGATGCATGCAAAGAAGATTGTCAATGTATACAATTTGGCAAGAAAGATTGGGGTGCCTGTAATCGGATTAGTAGATTGTGCAGGTATGCGTTTGCAGGAAGCAACAGAT
>LXOW01144658.1_pt1 | contig 30723 bp, 22 predicted proteins | sample 1368591 | NCBI WGS metagenome assembly LXOW01 (sample SAMN04884650, study PRJNA319009) | bovine gut metagenome | isolation source: Cow rumen | host: Bos taurus | place: Italy: Legnaro (PD) | collected 2014-07-09
CACTGGCCTTTATCGTTTATCGATGGCCATTGGAGATGATGCGATTCGTGTCGAAAACCAATCAGTGGATAGTCACTAACTATTCGGCATTGTTCATCATCGTTGTCTCAGGCTGGTCGCTCTACGACCTACCCTATTTCGACTTCCGCCCCTACCATATAGGTTCCAACCTTCGTGAGGGATGGCAACTGATGCTGGAAGGAAACGATTCGCCCTATGCCGACTTTTTCATCGAGCAGATGAAGGACGGCGAGGATATTACCGATTCGGTGCTCAACCATAAGGGCTATACTTTCCTGCTGATATCGCCCCATCTGGAACAAGCCAACGACAGTCAGCTGGACCAGCTCAACGAGCTCTACGAATATGCCGACGACATGGGTTACCCCTTCTTCTGCCTGACGGCAAGCGGCACAAAGGGTATCCATCGGTGGAGGGACATTACAGGATGCGAATACCCCTTCTGTCAGACTGACGAAACCGTATTGCGCACCATTATTCGTAGCAATCCCGGCCTGCTGTTACTGAAAAACGGCAAAGTCATCGGAAAGTGGAGCCACAACCGTCTGCCCGTCATCCAGGAGGCACTGGAGTTCCAGCCGTTGGAGAAGCACGATTTCGGACGCATGCCCGAGGACTCCATCCCACAGAAGATACTCATCATCCTCTTGTGGTATGTGTTTCCCCTCCTACTGCTCACCATTGCCGACCGCCTTTGGGCCTGGTCTGGCTGGGTTAAGAAAAAAGGTACAACTTATAACATATATCAATTATTTAACAAAAAGAAAACAATGAGAAAGAAGATTGTAGCAGGCAACTGGAAGATGAACCTGAACCTGCAAGAAGGTGTAGCTCTGGCTAAGGAGCTGAATGAAGCCCTGAAGGCTGAGAAACCCAACTGCGATGTAGTAATCTGCACTCCGTTCATCCACCTTGCCTCTGTAGCACAGGTATTGGAAGGCAGCGTAATCGGTCTGGGTGCCGAGAACTGCGCTGACAAGGAGAAGGGCGCTTTTACCGGTGAGGTAAGTGCTGAGATGGTGAAATCTACTGGTGCCCAGTATGTCATCTTGGGCCACTCAGAGCGCCGCGAGTACTACAAGGAGACTCCTGAGATTCTGAAGGAGAAAGTGCAGCTGGCCCTGAAAAACGGCTTGAAAGTAATCTTCTGCATCGGCGAGACACTTGCCGAGCGCGAAGCCAACAAGCAGAACGAAGTAGTAAAGGCTGAGCTCGAGGGCTCTGTATTCAATCTCAGCGAAGAGGATTTCAAGAAGATCATCATCGCCTACGAGCCTATCTGGGCTATCGGTACCGGCAAGACCGCTACCGCCGAACAGGCAGAGGAGATCCACGCATACATCCGTTCTATCGTTGCCGAGAAGTACGGTCAGGCTGTAGCTGACGAGACCAGCATCCTCTACGGTGGTTCTTGCAAGGCATCAAACGCTCCTGAGCTGTTTGCCAAGGCCGACATCGACGGAGGTCTGATTGGTGGCGCATCGCTGAAGTGTGCTGACTTCAAGGGCATTATCGACGCATGGAAATAATGAGACGCCTCATTACCATCCTCATTCTGTGTATTGGTATTTTCACGAATGCCGATGCACAGACTTATACCCAGCGCATCCAGAAACAGGTAGCTGGGCAAGGAACGGTCACCATTCACCAAGATTCCGTCATCGACAACCTCGTGAACAATGCCACCCTGGGCATCAGATCAGCCGGACAATCTGCCAGCAAAGCCACTCCGGCAACAAGACCCCAGACAGGTCAAGTAAGTCAGACAACGAGCCCAACGAGTCAGGCAGTTCAACCCAGCCATACCAATACGGGTTCTGAATCAATTGACACCACAGACACCTCCAAGAAGCTGATGCGTAACAGCTACAAGGTCTCAGGCTATCGCGTACAGGCATTTGCTGGTGGCAACTCACGTGCCGATCGCATCAAAGCCGAACAGATAGGCAACAACATCAAGGCACAGTATGCCGATGTACCTGTCTATGTTCATTTCTATTCTCCCCGCTGGATTTGTCGAGTGGGCAACTATCGCACCTATGAGGAGGCTCATCAGATGCTGCTCAGTCTGCGCAAGATGGGCTACACACAGGCCACCATCGTAAAAGGGAAAATTACCGTGCCCTATTAATCAACAAGCTTTTTCAGCTTAATAAACAAAGAAATACCGTGTACCCAGAAAACGAAATATTCCGCGAAGGCCTCGACGAGTTGGCCTCACACTATAAGGACATCCTGCAATTGTTGGGCGAAGACCCCTCTCGTGAAGGATTGGAAAAAACACCCTTGCGTGTGGCCAAAGCCATGCAGGTGCTCACCCGAGGCTATGAAATGGACGCTCACAAGGTGTTGACCGATGCGCTGTTCAAGGAAGACTACAGCCAGATGGTCATTGTGAAAGATATTGATTTCTTCTCCCTCTGTGAACACCACATGCTGCCCTTCTACGGCAAGGTACACGTAGCCTACATTCCCAACGGCTACATCACAGGGCTCTCCAAGATAGCCCGTGTAGTCGATATCTACAGTCATCGCCTGCAAGTGCAGGAGCGCATGACTCTGCAAATCAAGGAAGCCATCCAGCAAACCCTGAAACCCCTGGGTGTTATGGTGGTTGTCGAAGCTCGCCACATGTGTATGCAAATGCGCGGTGTGGAGAAGCAGAACAGCATCACCACCACCAGCGACTTCAGCGGAGCCTTCAACCAAGCCAAGACCCGCCAAGAGTTCATGAACCTTATTCATAGCAATAAAATCTAAAGCTGTACGATTATGAGTCAGTTCAACAAAAACGTTTATAAAAAGCAAGGTCTCGTTGACGAATTTACTGGCAGTTGTCTGGGCAAGCTCATCATCTTGGGAGTCTTCATCCTCGGTCTCTGCTTCCTGGCCATGATTTCCGTGCCAAGTGAAGAAGAGATGTTCAACGAGACAGAGGACAACATTCGCCAATGTATACAAGACAACATTGATAAGAAAGGCGACATCGTCGATGAACTTGTATGGAACGTAGGACGCAGCTTCTCTGCTGCCGACTCTACGCTCGACAGCAAAGAAGCTTTGGACGCCTTCATAAAATACAACACCATAGACGTATTCCGTCACAGTCTCTATAGTACAGCCCGTCTAAGCAATAGCAGTCATCCGGAAGGTGTTCGTGTGTCCATCGGCATCTTCGGCTTCATCATCTCCACCGTTCATTACGACGACATCGTATTAGACTTCGGCCCCGTTCGTAACAACTACGACGATCAGTTGATTAAGCCCGAATATGTTCCTATAGATGTGAATGAAATAAATCCGGCTGACACGGCTAACACGCATACCCACCACGACAAAGACACACTAAAAAAATACTGACAGCAGAACTATTCTATTTAACTCCTTACCCCTCAACTCCTTACTCAACTTGCGAAAGTTGAGTTATATCACTTGTTTTTTGATGATCCTCCCTTTTCTTTTTTTACTGGTTCTTCTGCAATTCAGTTGAAATATCGTAATTCTTTACAAATTGAGAAAGTAGCTTTTTAGTGAAGCGACTCATTAAATCAATCCACTCGAGTCATTTTACCGATTGACTCGAGCTATTTCGTGATTTGACTCGAGTCATTTTTTTGAGGACCTTGGAGTACATGAATGCTGTCCCTCTGAAATCTTGACAAGACTTTCAACTAAATGGCAGAAGAACCATCAAAAAAAAGAGTTTTACCTTAATGAAAAAAAGACCAAGAATCATTTGACTCTTAGCCTTTTCCGTTCTGTCGGGATTACTGGACTCGAACCAGCGACCTCGCGCCCCCCAGACGTGTGCGCTACCAACTGCGCTAAATCCCGATCATTTTGCTCGTAAGCGGGTGCAAAGGTACGATGTTTTTTTGAATCCTGCAAATTTTCTCCCCACTTTTTACCCAAAAGTTTTATAATTAATGTTATTTCCTTGGTCAGTTATCAAATAATTCGTAACTTTGTCAGTTGTTATACACATATAATATATAAACGAAAACGACATGCAATACCAGATAAAGGCTCCAAGCCTGCTGAACCAGACAATCAAGCTACCAGCATCAAAGAGCATATCGAACCGCGCACTGATTATCCACGCCTTAACGGGAGGCACTATCCTGCCCGACAACCTGTCGGACTGCGACGACACCTCGGTCATCGTCAATGCGCTGCACAATAACCCCTACGAAATCAACATCAAAGCTGCAGGTACTGCCATGCGTTTCATGACAGCCTACCTGTCTGTCAAAGAGGGCGAAGAGCATGTGCTGACAGGAACAGAGCGCATGAAACACCGACCCATCGGCGTGCTGGTAGATGCCCTGCGCCACCTTGGGGCAGACATCAGCTATATCGGCGAAGAGGGGTTCCCTCCGCTACGCATCAGGGGCAAGAAACTGGAAGGCGGGCTGCTGGAAGTGCCTGGCAACATCAGTTCACAGTATATCTCTGCCCTGCTGATGATTGGTCCTGCCCTGAAAAACGGACTAACACTGAGGTTGACGGGTGATATCATTTCCCGTCCATACATCGACTTGACGCTATGGACCATGCGTGAATTCGGGGCTGATGCCGATTGGAGAGACTTTGAAACCATCAACGTAGAAGCGAAGCCATACCAGGAGCGTACCTACTATATAGAAAACGACTGGAGTGCAGCTTCCTACTGGTATGAGATGATGGCGCTAAGCACCCATGAGGACGACGAGATACGACTGGAAGGGTTGATGGACGGCTCGAAACAAGGCGACTCTTCCGTGCGCTATATCTTCAGTCTGTTGGGTGTGAAGACTATCTTCGGAAGCCGTGAGGAAGGCATCCCCACCACCGTGACGCTGCGCCACACGAACCGTTGTGTTCCACGACTGGAGTACGACTTTGTCAACTCACCCGACCTGGCACAGACTTTCGTAGTGTGCTGTGCGCTGAAGAACGTACACTTCCGATTCACAGGACTATCCACCCTGAAAATCAAGGAGACCGACCGCATAGAAGCCATGAAGAAAGAAATGAGGAAATTGGGCTACGTGATACACGATGTGAATAACAGTGAACTGATATGGGACGGTGAACGTTGCATACCCGCCATAGAAAGCGGCATAGACACCTACGAGGACCACCGCATGGCTCTGTCGTTTGCCCCTTCCTCACTTTGCATGGACGGTATCAAAATCAACAATCCTAACGTTGTCACCAAGTCATATCCACACTTCTGGGAGGATATGGGCAATGCCGGCTTTGGTATTGAAAGCATTGCCTGTGAAGAGTGAAAAGTAAAAAGAAAATATGGATTTCCTGCTGATAGTCATCGTCTCGCTGATAGCATTAGGCATCATTGCCGCCTTTTTTTCCATAGGCAGCAGTGACGACGAGCCTATTGTCAACAAAGAGGACGGTTGCGCCTCATGCACCAGCAGGAAGGACTGTAAACTGGCAGACTTAGCCGATAAGAGCAAGAAGGTTTGCCACTTGCTACTTATCATCTTGCTTCTCACTGGCTGCTCGACCAAGAAGAACACGCCACAGAGTCGCTTCTGGCAATCGTTTACCGCAAGATACAACACCTACTTCAACGGCTCTCAAGCATTCATAGAAGGCAACATAGAGAAAGAAAACGGCAACCGGGACAACTGTACGGAACTGATTCCGTTATACATGGTTGGCAATAAACAAAGCCGTAATCTGGGCGGAGGGAACTTCGACCGTGCCATCGAGAAATCGCAGAAAGCCATCAAGCAGCATAGCATCAAACGCCGTCCGGAATGGAATAAGGGACGCCGCAAGACGGCTAAGGACATCGAATGGCTGAGTCGTCGCGAGTATAACCCCTTCCTCTGGCGGGCATGGCTCCTAATGGGTAAGTCGCAGTTTCAGAAAGGCGAGTTTGAAGAGGCTGCTGCCACCTTCTCCTATATGACGCGCCTGTATCAGACGCAGCCTCCCATTCTTGGCATTGCCCGTGCCTGGTTGGCCAAAAGCTATACGGAACTGGACTGGTTGTATGATGCAGAGGACGTGATTACCAAACAACAACGCGACTCGATGGACTACCGGGCTGTAAAGGACTGGGACTACACGTATGCTGACTACTACATACACAGTCAACGCTACGAAGAGGCTGTGACCTATCTGCGGAAAGTCATTCGCCATGAAAGACGCAGGAAGCAGAGAGCCCGCGAATGGTTTCTGATGGGTCAGCTGCAAACCTTGTTGGGAAACCGCCAGCAGGCCTACGAAGCCTACAAGCACGTCATCAGGCTGAATCCTCCCTATGAGTTGGAGTTCAATGCCCGCATAGCCCAGACAGAGGTGTTACCCACTATGGACCTTCAGCGTAAAGTCAAGAAACTAAAACGGATGGCAGCATCGGACAACAACAAGGACTATCTGGACCAGGTTTACTATGCCATCGGCAATACCTATCTTACCCAAAAGGACACCTTGAATGCCATTGAAGCTTACGAGATGGGCTGTAAGAAGTCAACTCGCAACGGGGTGGAGAAAGGAGTACTGCTACTGACACTGGGTAACGTATATTGGCAAATGGAGAAATATGGCGATGCCCAGCGCTGCTACGGACAAGCCATTGGACTGCTTGACAAGGACCGTAAGGACTATGAGCAACTGTCGGAGCGTTCCAAGATATTGGACGAATTGGCTCCCCATACTGATGCCGTTGAGTTGCAAGACTCGCTGCAACGACTTGCCAACATGTCTGAAGACGAGCGCAACAAGGTGATAGACCAGATCATAGCCGAACTGATAGAGAAAGAAAAAGAGGAACAACGCAATCTGGAAGAAGCAGAGGCCGAAAGAATCAGTCAGCAACAGGCAGCAATGGGCGGGGTACAGCCCTTAACACCCTCGCCTCAGCCTTCCCTGCCGCAGACAACAGGGTCGAGCAGCTGGTATTTCTATAATCCACAAGCTGTCAATCAAGGAAAACAGGTGTTCCAAAGACTATGGGGCAAGCGTCAAAACGAAGACAACTGGCAGCGTATCAACAAGACGGTGGTGGAGAATACGGAGAAAACGGATAGCCCAGGCAGCTCGGGAACCCCTGACAAACCTGACGAGCAAGGAGGTTCTGAGATACCAGAAGAACTGGGCAACTCAGGAAAAGCCGATGAAAACCTGCCCGATTCCGCAGCCTTGAACGATCCCCACCAACGCGAATACTATCTTGCCCAAATACCCTTCACGGAGGAGCAACTGGCAGCCAGCGACAACCTCATCAAAGACGGCCTGTTCCATGCAGGCATCATCTTCAAAGACAAGCTGGACAACCTAAGGCTTAGCAAAAAGTACTTAGACCGCCTGACCACACAATATGCAGACTATGAGCACAACGACGAGGCGTGGTACCACCTGTTCCTACTCTACTCACGACAGGGGAACAAGGAGATGGCAGACCTGTGTGTAGAAAAGCTGAAACAAGACTTCCCTGAAAGTGAATGGACCATCCTGCTGAGCGATCCCTACTTTGCAGAAAACCAGCGTTTCGGCGTCCATCTGGAAGACTCGCTGTATGCTGCCACCTACAATGCTTTTAAGGAAAACAGGTACGAGGAGGTAAAGACGAACACGCAACTGTCGAAAAGCCGTTTCCCCCTGGGACAACATCGTCCGAAGTTCCTCTTCATCGAGGGACTGAGCCTGCTGAACGAAGGGGATTTCACCCAATGCACCGAGCGCATGAAACAGGTCGTAGAGAAATACCCGCAAAGCGAGGTTAGCGAAATGGCCGGCATGATTATACGCGGGGTACAACAAGGCAAGCAGCTGAATGGCGGCAAGTTTGACTTAGGAGATGTCTGGACCTTGCGCGATGCTGACAGAATGGCACAAGACTCCACGCACATCGACACGCTGAGCATAGAACTGGACGTGAAGCATGTGTTCCTGTTGGCCTATCAGCCCGATTCTGTCAATCAAAACCAGTTGCTCTACGAGATGGCGAAGCATAACTTCTCCAACTACTTAGTGCGAAACTTTGAGATTGTCACCGACCAAGACCAGCACGGTCTGAGCCGAATGATTATCAGCGGATTCCTCAGCTACGACGAGGCACGCCAATATGCCCGTCAACTGTATGGTGCCGGAGGCATGTTGGCAGACCTGCTGAAACATTGCAGAAGCCTCATCGTCAGCGAACAGAACCTGCCTTTGCTGGGAACAGCATTCAGCTATGCAGACTATGAACTGTTCTTCGAGAAACAGTTGGCACCTATCGAGATATCCAAGAAACCTCTGTTGGAAGAACCCGAAACAATTATCCAGAAAGAGGAAGAGGAGGTTGAGGATACTGAAGATACGGAGAATCCAGAGAACAATAACGGAAACAATGGTGGATACATTGAGTTCGACGATGATTTCTGGAGATAATTAAAAGAGGTGAGAAGTGAGAAACTTATATAATTGAGATATGACGAACGGACTATTACTTTGGGCTGACGATGAGATGGAACTGCTGCGTGCCCATCTGCTCTTTCTTGAGAAGAAAGGTTATGAGGTAGTTACCGTGACCAACGGCAATGATGCCATAGAAGAGTGCAGGAAGCGCACCTTCGACCTCGTATTACTCGACGAGATGATGCCTGGCTTGAGCGGACTGGAAACCCTTCAGCGCATCAAGGAGATTACTCCACAAGTACCTATCGTGATGGTGACCAAGAGCGAGGAAGAGGACATCATGAACCAAGCCATCGGACAGCAGATTGCCGACTACCTGATAAAGCCGGTGAATCCGAACCAGATACTCCTTTCGCTGAAAAAGAACATTCACCGCAAAGAGATTATAACAGAAACGGTTCAGGCCAGTTATCAACAGCAGTTTCAACAACTGTCGATGCAAATCATGGACTGCCGTACGTGGCAGGAATGGGTTGACATCTATAAACGACTGGTGCGCTGGGAACTGGAGTTGAGTGCTACCGATTCGCAGATGACAGAGATGCTGAATATGCAGAAAGAGGAAGCCAACCGTGGCTTTGGCAAGTATATCAAGCAGAACTACATGGACTGGATGAGCCGGTTTGACGGAAAGGGTGCGAAGGACGACAGCATGCCCATCCTCTCACCAGAGCTTTTCAAGACCAAGGTCTTTCCGCTGCTGAATGAAGGAGAGAAAGTATTCCTCATCGTACTGGACAATTTCCGCTACGACCAATGGAAGATGCTGGAAAAGGAGATTGGTGACCAGTTCGAGATTGACGAGGATTTGTATTGCAGCATCCTGCCCACCGCCACACAATATGCCCGCAATGCCATCTTCTCCGGACTGATGCCTGAGCAGATAGAAAAAATGTTCCCGGAATTATGGGTTGACGAGGACGAGGAAGAAGGCAAGAACCTGAACGAGGAACCGCTCATCAAGACACAGCTGGAACGCTATCGTCGGAAGAACACGTTCAGCTATCATAAAATCAACACGTCCACTGAGGCTGACAAGTTGATGAGCCAGTTGAACGAATGGCAGAAGAACGACCTGAACGTCGTAGTCTTCAACTTTATAGACATGCTCTCCCATGCCCGTACAGAATCCAAGATGGTACGTGAGCTGGCCAACAGCGAGTCTGCCTATCGAAGCATCACGCTCTCGTGGTTCCGTCATTCGGTGATAGCAGATCTGTTCCGTCAGTTGTCACAAAGCGACTACCGGGTTTTGATTACCACAGATCACGGTTCCATCAGGACTACCAACCCCGTAAAGATTGTTGGCGACCGTAACACGAACACTAATCTGCGCTATAAATTAGGCAAGAACCTGTCCTACGACTCCAAGGAATTGTTTGTCATCAAGGACCCACACAAGGCTCACCTGCCCTCCCCTAACCTGTCCACCAGTTATGTGATAGCCACAGGGGACGACTTCTTTGCCTATCCCAATAATTACAACTACTACGTCTCTTACTATCGTAACACTTTCCAGCATGGAGGCATTTCGATGGAAGAGATGATTATCCCCATCATTAACCTGAAAGGCAGAAAACGATAAGATATGGAAATCAGAATAGAAAACTTAGACAACATACGTGCTGCGGCACGTGAGTTTATCCAGAACATGGGAGATGCTCACGTCTTCGCCTTCTACGGCAAGATGGGAGCAGGAAAGACCACCTTCGTAAAGGCTATCTGCGAAGAGTTGGGCGTGGAGGATGTCATTACCAGCCCCACATTTGCCATTATCAATGAGTATGAGGGCGATGAGACCATCTACCACTTTGACTTCTATCGCATCAAGAAGCTGGAGGAGGTTTACGACATGGGCTATGAGGATTATTTCTACAGCGGTGCCCTCTGTTTCATTGAGTGGCCAGAGCTGATAGAAGAAATATTGCCCGATGATGCTGTACGTGTCAGCATCACCGAGCAACAAGACGGAAGCAGGCTCGTCAAGTTTTAAAGCGTCTGCTCCTGATAGTCTAAATCAGCCTGAACAACGAAGAACACCTCGTCGGCTTTATAGTCGCCCTGGCCTTCTTTCTTGGCTTTCTTGCAAACGGCTTCTGCCACTTGCTCCAAGTCAATCTCAACCTCATCGTCATCCAGATCGAGCACACCGCTCTCATAGTAATACTCAACGATAAGGTCCATCAGACGAAGGATATCGTCATGGGTATAACGCTCCTTCAGGTCTGCGGGTAATTGGCTAAGGATGAACTCCGCCTCGCGGGCATCTTCCTCGGCATCCATTCTCAATTCTTCGTCAAGACTGGCCATAGCTTAGAGTAATGACTGGAACTTCTCTTCAATCTTGGCCTTAGGCTGTGCACCTACCAGTTTGTCAACAACCTGACCGTTCTTAAAGAAAAGGATGGTAGGAATGTTACGAATACCGAACTCAACAGCCAGATCTTCGTTCTCCTCTACATCACACTTACCTACGTTAATCTTACCGTCGTATTGCTCTGCCAGTTCAGAAATGACTGGACCAACCATACGGCAGGGGCCACACCATGTTGCCCAGAAATCAACTACTAACGGCTGCTCGCCATTCTTCAGGCTCTCGAAATTCTCGTTTGTGATTGTTACTTCCATAATACTTAAAATTACAAATTAATGATTGATACCTTATTTATCTTTCTCGCTTTTCCTGCAACAAATATCGTGCCACTAATTAATCTTATAGTCCAGCGCATCCGTCTGTTCAATATATCGAATCAACTTGCTCTTCACATCGACAGCCTTCGTCGTACTCCGCAACAGAACATGGTTCTTACCCATAGAGTCGTGTAACTGGAAGAAGAGCTTAGTGCTTCCAGGATGCTCGGCAATCAGTTCACCCAGTTCCGTCACGATCTGGTCATCCAACAAATCAGTAGTCAACGAGATGGTAATGCGGTCAATGGCCTTGTCCTTCACTGTCTGTAAGTACTCGATGTTTTGTACCTTCAGCCCCATGATGTCACTAAACTGGAAGCGAGGTTGCACCTTGGCAGTGATATAGACCGAAGCACCATCGGTGAACATACCACTCCAACGACCCCACTCTTCGCCAAACAGCGCCAGTTCGCCACTTCCCTTAAAGTCCTCCAAGGTGACAAAGCCACAGGGGTTACCCCGTTTGTCAAAGCGGGTACGGACAGCCGTAACGATACCTCCGATGATCACATCCTCACGATCCTTCAGGCTATTGACATCTGCCAATTCGTCACATCGGGTGTTACAAAGGTTGTCCAGCACAATCTTATATTCGTCCAACGGATGAGCTGACAGGTAGATACCCACCAGTTCCCGTTCCTTATTCAAGCGTTCAATGTCACTCCACCGGCTTTCCGACTTCAACAAGGGCGGAGTCTGTATCTCAATATCACCGAAACCACCGAATAGCGAGGTTTGTGCCTCTTGTTGTTCAGCCTGGTAGGTCTGCCCGTAACGCATGATGGTATCGATAAAGGTCTCCCCCTTGTTGTTCTGTGCAAAGAAGTCCTCTCTGTTAATACCGAAGCTATCAAAGCCACCACTCAAGGCCAGAGACTCAAAGGCCTTACGGTTCACCTGACCGAAATTAATGCGCTGCACGAAATCGAAGATGTTCTTATAGGGTCCGTTAGCCTCTCGCTCATCAATGATAGACTGCGCCACACCATCACCTATACCCTTGATGGCAGCCAGTCCAAAGCGAATCTCACCCTTCTTGTTCACACCAAACTTCTGGTACGACTCGTTCACGTCAGGGCCCAGCGTATCGATGCCCATCGCCTTACATTCATCCATCAACTTGGTGATTTCAGTAATCTGGTCGCGACGACGGCTCATAATGGCAGCCATAAACTCTGCCGGATAGTTGGCTTTGAGGTAAGCTGTCTGGTATGCCACCCATGAATAGCAGGCGGCATGCGACTTGTTGAAGGCATAGGAGGCGAACTTCTCCCAGTCTGCCCATATCTTGTCAAGCACCTTCTCGTCATGTCCGTTTTTCTTGCCGCCTTCAATAAACTTAGGCTTCATGGCATCTACGATGTCCTTTTTCTTCTTACCCATCGCCTTACGGAGCGCGTCGCTCTCACCACGCGTAAAGTCAGCCAACTGACGTGACAGCAACATCACTTGCTCTTGATAGACAGTAATGCCATAGGTATCCTTCAGATACTTCTCCATACAGGGGATATCGTATTTGATTTCCTCCTTCCCGTTCTTTCGTGCGATGAAGGAAGGAATATAATCCATAGGTCCCGGGCGATAGAGCGCATTCATGGCTATCAGGTCTTCAAAAACCGTAGGATGCAACTCGCGCAGGTATTTCTGCATACCGTTCGACTCAAACTGGAAGGTACCAATGGTGCGTCCCTGCTGGTATAGCTCGAACGTCTTGGGATCGTCAATGGGGATATTGTCCAAGTCAACATCAATACCTCTTGTCTGCTTGATGACAGCACAAGCCTCCTTCATCTCCGAAAGGGTCTTCAGTCCCAGGAAGTCCATCTTGATCAGTCCCGTTGACTCAATCACGTGTCCGTCATACTGGGTACAGTTCGTCTTGGTATCCTTGAAGTCCGGATCGTCAGCAGTCGATACGGGGACCCAGTCACTAATCGGGTCGCGACAAATAATGAACCCACAAGCATGAATACCCGTTCCGCGGACGGTACCTTCAAGCATCTTGGCATATTTGATGGTATTACGCAAAGCGATATCATTGCTGGCCTCGGCATCGCGGAGTTCCTGCGTACATTTGATGGCGTTGGGCAGATTCATCTTCATACCCTCTGGCAACCGGTCTGGAATGGCCTTACAAAGCGCATTGGACACAGCAATAGGGACCTTCTCCACACGCGCCACATCCTTAATGGAGTTCTTGGTAGCCATCGTGGCATAGGTAATGATATGGGCACAGTTCTCATGACCATATTTATCTTCTACCCACTTCAGCACCCGTCCACGTCCGTCGTCATCGAAGTCGGTATCGATATCGGGCAACGAGATACGGTCAGGGTTGAGAAAACGCTCAAACAGCAAATCGTATTTCAACGGGTCAATCTTGGTGATGCCCAAGCAGTAAGCCACGACGGAGCCTGCTGCCGAGCCACGTCCCGGGCCCACCATCACGTCCAACTCATCGCGAGCGGAGTTGATAAAGTCCTGTACAATGAGGAAGTATCCCGGGAAACCCATCGTCTTCATGATATGCAACTCAAAGCGTACGCGGTCGTCCACCTCCTTCGGGACTGGATCTCCATAACGTTTCTTGGCACCCTTGTAGGCCAGCTCGGCCAGATAGTCTGCCTCAAACTTGATGCGGTACAGCTTGTCATAGCCACCCAGTTTCTTGATTTTCTTCTCGCCTTCCTCTTGTGGCAACTGGTTCTCTCCATTCTCGTCACAGGTAAATTCCTTGAACAGGTCTTCTTCTGTGAACTTCTTGCGCCATTCCTCTTCCGTGCCAAACGACTCGGGAATGGGGAAGAAAGGCATAATCGGGTCATGGTCCAGACTATATATCTCTACCTTATTTAATATATCCAAGGTATTCGTGAGAGATTCAGGTACGTCAGCAAACACCTCATTCATCTCCTCGCGCGTCTTAAACCATTCCTGCTTCGAGTAAAGCATACGGGTGGGATCGTCCAGATCCTTGCCAGTGGACAGACAGAGCAGATGGTCATGAGCCTCAGCATTCTCTTGGTCCACGAAATGGGCATCATTGGTGCAAACCAGCTTGATGCCATACTCATGAGCCAGTTCTATCATGACCTTGTTGGCTTTCTGTTGCAAGGGAAAAGTCTCACGATTGGCCCTGATGCTGGGGTCTTTCACCTCATGGCGCTGCAATTCCAAGTAATAGTCGTCGCCAAACACACGATGATACCACTCAATGGCCTCACGTGCTCCGGCAATATCACCCTCCAAAATCTTATGGGGAACCTCCCCGGCAATGCACGCCGAGCAGACGATCAAGCCCTCGTGATATTTCTCCAAGTCCTCACGATCGGTACGAGGGCGCATATAATAGCCGTCAATCCACGAATTGCTGACCAGTTTAATCAGGTTCTTGTAACCCTTATAGTTCTTGGCTAAAACGATAAGGTGATAACCGCTCTGATGCTTCTTGTCACCTTTCAGCGACTTGGAGCCATAGCGTGACACATACATCTCGCAACCGAAAATCGGCTTGAAAGGTTCAAGTCCGTCTTTTTTACGGCCCTTATTGATGCCGTTCACATAGTCGTGAAACTCTTTAATGCCAAACATGTCACCGTGGTCCGTAATGGCCATACCCTTCATGCCATTAGCCACCGCCTTGTCAACAAGCCGTTTGATACTCGATTGTCCGTCAAGAATCGAGTAATATGTATGTACATGCAAATGTATAAAATCTTCCATTTTTTTGCGATTTTGAGGTGTAAAGATACTACGAAAAGCTGAGAATACAAAAAAAATTCATAATTATTAAGGTGCATTCTCAAAATTCTTCACTTTTCACTTTTCTCTTTTCACTTTTTTTTGTACCTTTGCATCTGATAAATGCTAAAACTACTGATAAATACCATATGGGAGAAAGAATAAAAAAGCTCAAGAAAATAAGAATTCATCGTGAAGGCACCAACGAGTTGACACTTAGCATGATTGCTTTGGGCATTGTCGGTGCTTTGCTTTGGATCTATATCGACAACAAAATTCCATTCTGGGCATTCGTCCTCGTGTTCGGAACCATTTGGGCTATAGCCCTTAACTTCTATCGCTGTCCTATCCGCTACTTCAATGGCGATTCCGACAAGTTAGTCGTAGCCCCTGCTGATGGTAAGATTGTGGTGATTGAAGAAGTGGAGGAGAACACTTATTTCCATGACAAACGACTCATGATTTCCATCTTCATGAGCCCATGGAACGTTCACGCCAATTGGTTCCCCGTAGATGGCAAAGTGAAATTCGTAGAACACTTCAATGGCAATTACCATAAGGCCTGGTTGCCGAAAGCCAGCGAGGAGAACGAACATGCCGACATTATGATAGAGACTCCCGACGGACAAGAGGTGCTGGTACGACAGATTGCCGGAGCCCTCGCCCGCCGCATCGTCACCTATGCCAAGGCAGAAGAAGAGTGCTATATTGACGAGCATTTAGGTTTCATCAAACTGGGTTCTCGTGTAGATGTTTACCTGCCTCTGACAGCAAAGGCTTGCGTCACGATGGACCAGCCCACCACCGGCGATCAGACCGTTATCGCCAAGTTGGCGTAAGATGAAAGTGAAAAGTGAATAATGAAAAGTGAATATTTGCTACCGCACTATGATTAAGAAGCACATTCCCAATACCATCACCTGTCTGAATCTGATTTCAGGTTGCATAGCCACCTATTGGGCTTTTCAGGGTATCTATGAACTGGCATTGCTGTTTATTGTTATCGGTGCCGTGTTCGACTTCTTCGATGGTATGGTAGCACGGCTGCTTCATGTCAGTTCACCCATCGGCAAGGAACTGGATTCTTTAGCTGACGACATCACCTTCGGTTTTGCACCTTCAGCTATCGTGTTCGACTTTCTCTGCAAGTTCCACACACACTTGTTTTTCATCCCCTATTTGGCTTTCATTATGGCGGCTTTCTCTGCCTTGCGGTTGGCAAAATTCAACCTCGACGAGCGTCAGGCTTTAGGTTTTATCGGTCTGCCAACACCTGCCAACGCATTGTTCTGGGGAGCACTCATTTACAGGTTACAATGGAAAGAGTTATTAGAACCTTATCAGTTGCCAGAAATATACTTCTACGGAATACTGGTGCTGCTGCCCATCAGTTGCTACCTGTTGGTGTCTGAGGTTCCTATGTTTGCGCTAAAGTTTAAGACTTGGGGATGGAAAGGCAACGAGATTAAGTATATCTTCCTGATTACCTGCGTACCCCTTTTACTCTTTCTTGGAGTAAGTGGACTGGCTGCCATTATTGCCTGGTACGTCATCCTCTCGGTAGCCAACAGCTACCTTTCTAAATAACTTAAACAACTATGATTATGTTAAAAGGCATTTTGGGCTTTCTGCTCTTTCTCTTTTTCCTCTTCATCCTCATTTTGATGCTGACGGGCGGATTCATCCTTAAAAAGATAAGAGAATTCCGCAAAGCCGTCCAGGATGCAGCAGACCAGCAAGCTTTTAACTATCGTACGGAGACAGGCCGTAGGCGCCAGCAATACAGTAGTCGCACTCAAAACTCCCAACAGGCACAGGGTGCTCAACGGGAATACCAGTCAACCACCCGTCATACTCGGACAGAGACGGGCGAGACTATTATAGACAATCGCCATCAAGAGCGTGAAAACAAGAAGATTTTCGACGACTCTGATGGCGAATATGTTGACTTCGTTGAGGAATCTTAACTCAACTTTCGCAAGTTGAGTAAGGAGTTGAGCGAATGCGAAACTTAAATGAATTAATTATGCACTAACGTTCCTATCTCCTCTCCATCCATTACTTTCTTCAGGTTACCCACTACATCCATGTTAAACACATATATAGGCAGGTTGTTGTCTGAACACATACAGATAGCCGTGAGGTCCATCACCTTCAAGCCGCGTGCCAACACCTCCTTATAGGTAATCGCATCAAACTTAGTAGCTGTAGGATCCTTTTCAGGGTCAGCCGTATAGACACCATCAACACGGGTACCCTTCAGCATCACATCTGCCTCGATTTCGATACCACGCAGCGAAGAACCTGTATCTGTGGTGAAGTAAGGAGAACCCGTTCCTGCCGAGAAGATACAGACATAGCCTGCCTCCATAGCCTCAATGGCTTTCCACTTCGTATAAAACTCTCCGATAGGCTCCATACGGATAGCCGTCAACACCTTGTTTTTCACACCAATGGCTCCCAGGGCTGACGATAGTGCCAACGAGTTGATGACCGTCGCACACATACCCATCTGGTCACCCTTCACACGGTCAAAGCCTTTCTGCGAACCAGACAATCCTCGGAAGATGTTGCCACCACCGATAACGATGCCAATCTGTACACCCATCTCGCTCACCTCCTTAATCTGACGAGCATAGTCACTCAGGCGTTCTGGGTCAATGCCAAAGCCTTGCTTACCCATCAAGCTCTCACCCGAAAGCTTCAATAGAATTCTTTTAAATCGTGCCATATACCTTATTTATATAATAAATGAAACTTCTTTAAATGCATAGCGGCGCTCCTTGCCTTCTTCGTCTCGCAGCAACAAGTACCCATCATCCTCCACATCCATGATCTCTGCCATAAAAGCACCGTCCTTGTCGGCATACGGATGGAACCCCTTATGGCGATACAGCATGGACAGATACTGAGCCTTCACATCCTTGTTCCAATAGCGGTCCAATGCCTTCAAGATGTCGTTCAGCAACTGCTCGCGGTCTGTCGTCTGCTCACAAATCTGCCATAGCGACACCGGATTAGGTGCATCACTATGGAACTGGCGCTGGTTCACGTTCAGCCCCACCCCCACAATACTGTCGCGGATATGACTCCCCTTCAACCGGTTTTCTATCAATATCCCACCAATCTTGGCATTACGCCAATAGATATCATTAGGCCACTTGATGCTCAGGTCACCAATCCGTTCTCCCAAAGCCTCACAGATAGCCAAAGACACTTGCATGGAAATAGCGAATTGCCTGTTGGCAGGGATATTCCGGGGATGCAGCAAAAGGGAGAACAACAAGTTCTTTCCTCGCTCCGACTCCCACGTATTCTTTCCCTGCCCGCGGCCTGCCGTCTGGTAATCAGCCCATACCACCACATCATCCTCCCCACCCTGTTCACGAAGCCATCGGTTGGTAGAATCCGTCTCGTCGATATGGATAAGCTTCCATTCCATGTTGCAAAGTTACGAAAAAACAAGGGCAGAACAAAATTAATATATTTATTTTTTATGCCGAGTGTAAATAACTTCGCCATGAAATGACAGAATTACGAAAAAAATTCCGTACTTTTGCAACATGGAACAACAAAAAAAAGACGAGCAATACATGCGCAAGGCACTTGCCGAGGCGCAGCAGGCCTTCGATGAGGGTGAAATACCCATTGGTGCCGTGGTGGTTTGCCAAGACCACATCATTGCCCGTGCCCACAATCTGACAGAGACGCTCCACGACGTCACAGCCCATGCCGAGATGCAGGCCATCACGGCAGCAGCCAACGAACTAGGGGGGAAATACCTGACCGACTGTACCCTTTACGTCACGGTAGAGCCTTGCACCATGTGCGCCGGAGCCTTAGGGTGGAGCCAGATACCCCGTATTGTCTATGGCTGTCGCGACGAGAAGCGCGGCTATCACGACTATGCCCCTCATGCCCTACATCCCAAATGCAACGTAACAGGTGGCATCCTGGAAGAAGAATGCCGCCAGCTGATGCAAGACTTCTTCAGACAAAAGAGATAAATGTAACACGAATTTTAATTGGTGTCTCAAAACCAAATAGTGGTTACATTTTTACATCGCTCTTTGTATAATAATGTATAACTTTGCAGCACAAAACAAGTCATCATCAAAAAATGAAAAGAAACATTATCACTTGGCTGATGTTGCTGGGCTGCATCACCATTTGGGCTCAAGGAGTAAAGCCGTTACCTACACTACATGTTGAAGGTCGTTGGTTGGTTGACAAGCATGGCAACCAGGTTGTATTACATGGTGTAATGGACACACCCAGCAACTATTTTAACGGAGGAAGATGGGAAGGTTCAAAGGCACGAGGTTGGTGGGACCATTATAATGAAACAGGTCGTGTCAATTGCTTGAACTACTTTGAAAAGTTGTTTGCTGGAATGGAACAAGCCAAGTGCAACGTGTTCCGTTTGCACATGGATCCAGCATGGACCAATGATGATAACATCACTGCTACAGGATTTACGAAAAACAGCGAGAATAAGACCGTAGATCCAAATGGACAAGTAGTGGACGGCGAGGCCGATATCTCGCATTTCAACGAGACACTTTATAGACATTGGTTGCCTACACTCTATTTAGAACTGGCCAAAAAGGCTATGAATCATGGGCTGTATGTGGTAGTTCGCCCACCGGGTGTCTGTCCTCATGACCTGAAGGTAGGCGACTACTATAACCAATATCTGATGTTGATATGGGATATATTCTCTCAGAATGAATATGTCAAACAGCATGCTGGCCAAATCAGCATTGAGTTGGCCAATGAACCAGTCAGTGTCAAGAATGCACAGAACCAGGATGACCCCAAGGCGCTGCACGATTTCTTCCAGCCTATCGTTGACAAGATTCGCTCGAACGGATTCACGGGTATCATTTGGGTACCAGGAACAGGTTGGCAGGCCAACTATACCAGCTATGCCCAATATCCCATTACAGGTAACAACATCGGCTATGCCGTACATGACTACAATGGCTGGTACGGATGCGACGACAAGAACCTGAGTGCTTCTGACGTCCCTTCAGCCACACAACGCAAAATAGAACAGTTCCACAACCAAGTTCCCGTTGTTGGCACCAATCCCGTAATGATCACAGAGATTGACTGGAGTCCCTTTAAGCCAGGAACAGGTCACTACAACGAACACGGCGACTGGGTAGAATCCAATTATGGCACTTGGGCTACAGGCCGTACATCGGTATGGGGTACTATTACCAAAGGGGTTTACGACTATTTTGGCAACGTTTCCATGACCCTTTCAGGTACCGGATGTCTTTTGGATATTGACAATTTAATCAAAACAGGACAGGCTTCTCCCGCTTTTGACGGGTTGGAAGAAGCATGTGGTAAGGCCTGCATGGACTGGTATGCAGAATATTACAAAGTAAACTGGCCCCATGCTGACGACGAGGCTGAGACGGGCGATGCATACACCCTTCAGAAGATAGAGGTCGAGCCTAATGAGATAGAGTTGATGGTTGGCGGAGAGCAGCTTGTCAATTTGACAGCCACTTTTGTTGATGGACATACCAAGGACATTAGTGCTATTGCCACCTATACTGTCGATGATGCCACAGTGGCAAGTATCAGCAATGGAGTCATCAAGGCCCTGAAAGGTGGAAGCACCAAGATTACCGCTTCGTACAAGGCTCCTGTAGGCGACGAGAAACAGGTTGTTATCAATGTCAAGGTAAACAATTTTGACGATTGGGCTACACTTACAAGTGCAACCGATCTTAACGGAAAGAGCTTTGTCATCATGGGTGCCGAGGACAACAAGGTATTCTATGGTTCGGATAATCAAAACCTGAAATATGATGATGCAGGGGCTGTCCTCATGAACACCAATATTGTCGGTTACCAGTTTAAGGCAGAGAAAATAACAATAGCAGGACATAGCAATTGTTATCTGTTGCGTCTGATTACACTTACAGGTAGCGAATACTATGTATTTGGGAAACCTGGTTATCTAAACTCACAGGCGACAAAAGACTGGTGCTGCTTTATCCTTGGACTGACAAAGGGCAATGGTGAGGACATCGAGAATGGTGCTGTCTGGGACATTGACTATGTGGAAGGTAAGGGCTTTACCCTTAAGAATGTTGGAACAGGGCTTTACCTAAAGGATGCAACTCCTGCAAAATACGAAGCCCCAGCCTACTTCAACTTCCGCGTTGAGGGCTCCACATCTGGCATTACCACTATCCAGCGTGAGATAGAGAACGATGTGGTATATAACCTGCAGGGAGTCAAAGTCGGCACGCGCAGTCAACTGAAGTTACTTCCCCGTGGCATCTATATCATCGGAGGAAAGAAAGTGGTTATGAGATAAGTATATGAGTTATGACCAATAAGTATATGATTTATACTCTGTAAGTATATAGGTTATACTCTGTAAGTATATAGGTTACGAGGAGAAAGTATAATACTCCGAAAGAAAACAAAATTACTCCAAAAGAAAAAAAAATTAGTATCGTAGTAATTTTTGCTGCCACCTTGCTGCCACCGATTTTTCCTTTAAACAGGGCGTTTAACGCCATTTGGTGGCAGGATGGCAGCAAAATTTAAAAAAATAAAATTCCATATTTAAACCTAAAAATTGCAAGCATTAATGGTAACAATTGCAAGCATTAATGGTAGCAATTGTTAGACTTAATGTTTAATCTTAAGATTGCGCACCTCTGAAGTGAAACACAAACTGGTCTTATTCATCAGAAGTCTCTGAAATCATTGTTCGCCTTCTTCACGGCTATACACTCCATCTCGATAAGCCATGTAGGACGGCAGACGGGAGCCAATGTGAAAACAGTGGGGATACGAGGGAATTTCTGGTCGAACATACTTTTCACCATCTCATAGTCAGCACCGTCGCGCAGATAGACAATGATTTGCATCACATCCTCGTAACTCATACCTCCCTCGTTGAGCAATGTCTCCACGTTCTCCCACATCCGAAAGGTTTGCTGTTGCACATTACCTACATACATCACCTCACCTTTATGATTTATAGACGCGGTTCCTGAAATGAAAACATGATTGCGGTCACCATACTGCATCAGCGTAGCCCGTTCAAAGGTAACCCCATACTCGATAGTCCGGTTCAGGTGGGAAAGTCCATAGAGATAACGCTGCTGCTGGGGCTCAAAACCAGTCATCGCATAGCTGTCCAACTGGACAAGAGCCTTGGGGTCATAGGGCGACCCACCTATTCCGGTAGAGGCAATGTAATGGGTCTCTGGGGTAAGACCCTGTTCCACAAAACATTCCCTGCGCGACTTGACGAGTCCTCCGTATTGCGTATCCACATCACGAACGAAGAACCAGGTACGAACACAGTTCCCCTCTAACGTAGCCTGGAAAAGCTTCAATATGTCTATATAGATAAAAAGGGTCTGCCAAGTCTGCATATACGAGGTTGCAGAGGTAGAATCCATCAGTCCGAAGGTCCATATATGCTGATAGCCATTGTGCCTGACTATGGTTGAGTTATTCATAGGCTTCACCTCTGTACCCTTCTGCAGATAGAGCCATACCGCTACTTTAGAACCATCAAGGGGCGGTTGTTGGATATATGAGATGGTACAGGCATCATGCTCCTGGATAACAGGAACTTGATTAGTAGCATCACTCAGGAAAAAACGTTTGAAAACGATGCAGGAACCCTGCACATCCTCCATTTCCAGAAAGAATTTCTCTGCCTGCTGGATACGGGCTATCTGCCCTTCGAAAAGTTCACAGCGAGGCTCTACATGCAACATGGCATGCAACTCCTCCACTTCACCAGCCGTGAAGTGCGTCCACTCTATCCGAGCACCTATCTCTTCTATCTTCTTTGACTGATAAACAATCATAACGATTTTGCGAGCACAAAATTACAAAGAAATCCTTATCGCACCAAATTTTCCCATACAAAAGTATCGCTATATATTTAAAGCGAGACTTCATAAAGAAGCCCGCATCTTCTCAGACACGGGCTCCAACACATGTAAAGTTCTAAAAATTACCTTTTAGGGGTAATATCTTTATTTACCAGGCTCATAGGGCTTACCGGCAAGACCAGTAGCGAAGCCAGCATAAACATGCTTGCGATAATATTCACTATCCCAGAGACCAACGGGCTGGTTCTTACGCCAACCGCTATCGGCAGGAGCATCAGTGATACACCACTGGCAGATGCCCCACTGCTGATTGACAGGAATAATCTCAAAGTACTTCTGGATAATCCAGTTGTAGAGTGCAGCCATTTCCTTATGCTGATCCTCTGTCATTTCTGCTGTAATAACATCCTTACCATTAGCATCAACATAGCCCATATCGAGCTCAGAGATACGTACCAGCTTACCAGAAGCAGCCAGCAGCTTCAGCATATTCTCAATAGCAGCCTTCTTTCTCTCCTGAACAGCCTTGTCAGCATAGCAAGAGATGTGCATCTGACTTCCGATACCATCAATCTTGGTAATACCGTCAGACTCCCACTTACTAATCCAATTGATTAAGCTCTTTACCTTCAGGTTATCGTCCCAGTCGCTCTCAAGGTTATAGTCGTTGATGAACAACTTGATATCCTCAGGACCATACATACGGGCCAAAGCAACCGCAGTCTGAACATAGTCTAAGTCATTCATGTAGTCCTGCCAGAAGAAGTTCTCGGTATCGCCTTCTTTACCATGTTGCAGAGCATAGAAGCCATCCGTAAGCTTTTCACCTTGGCCAATAGCCTCGTTGACAACGTCCCAGGCCTTAACCTTACCATCGCAGGCTTCCATCATACCACTAATCCACTTGTCCATAGCCCAAGTCAGGGTATCCTTCTTCTCCTCAGGAGTCAAAGGAATAGAATTCATCTTCACAATTTCGCAGACCTGAACATCCTTAACAGTATAAGTACCAACATAGTCACCAGACTGTAACAGTATATGAACACCACTCAAATCACCGGTGCTAGTAAATCTTACTGTCTTAGTAGCCCATTCATCTTTGAAATCAAGAACACCAGTCTTGACATCATTGCCCCAAGCGCCTACAACATAGTGCAGGTTATCGCTTGCTGGATTACCCTTGACATTTATCTTTAGAACGTAATCAACACCTTCTTTGAACTGAATACCATCAGCCACCATATACTGAAGTTCCCAGAATCCAGAAGTGGTACCAGTAGAAGTCAATGTAAGACCATTATTATCGACAACCGGACCAGAAGTAACACCTGCAGGGAATTGTCCCCACATCGAGTAACCACCTGCTTTTGTCCAATCCTGATAGTAAATCTCTTGTTCAACTTCCATAGCAGGTGTCTCAAGCTTGTAAAGCGTTACACCTTTAATAGTATAAGAACCTGCATAGTCACCTGACTGTACCAGCATATGCACACCACCGACGGCAGCAGATGCCGTGAATTTAATGTCACGTGTTTCCAGATTTTCATTGAAGTCTATTACACCTGTCTTAATGTCATTACCCCAAGCACCTATAACAAAATGCAAGTTGTCGCTTTTTGGTGTTCCAGACAATTCAATGCGAAGCAAATATTCAGCACCTTCCTCCAAAGAAATGCCGTCAGCCACCATGTACTGTAATTCCCAAAAGTTAGGAATAGTACCTGAGGTAGTCAAAGTGAGACCTTTTCCATCTACAACAGGACCTGTTGTAATAGCTTCAGGGAACTGTCCCCACATCGAGTAGCCTCCAGCTTTTGTCCAGTCCTGCTTATAGACTTCAACCTCAATTTTTGCATCTGGATCAATGTCAAGTTCCTTGTCCTTCAACAGAGAGGTAAGCCACTTCACTGGCTGCTGAGCGTGCCAAGCCAAAGTATGTCCATAAACGGAGAGACCAGCGTCAGTAGCAGCATTCACATACTCGCTAACAGTACCGAAGTTCATTTCACCTCTATCATTTACGACAGATCCCATCTTCATACAATTGCCTGGCTCTGTCTCTTCAAAATTAGAATTGACGAGTGCGTACTCCAGTTGCTTCTTCAAATAGTTGCTGGCTGTAGTACCAACACCTAACTTGAAGTTAGCATTTTTATTATGATCAACATAACTCTTCAACGGCTGGTAATCGTTCAAGTAGGCATACTCTGCCAACCTAGCTGGACGATCAACAGGGTAGTTGTTCGTGTTGAACTCGTCGGCACACGAAGCCATAAGTATGGCTCCGAGTGCAGATATGATGATAGTTTTTTTCATTGTTCGTTAATTTTATAACGTTAGTTATTATATATAGGCTTGAATTCCTTCAAAGTCACACCACTGCGCTGCCATACGAGTTTCTCCTGGACGTTGGCATTGATGACGTTGCCCAGCTCGTCGGTGTCGATAGCGGAAAGTTGATAACTCAGTTCCATCAAGTCGCGGTCTTTGTCACCCCACGACTTCTTGGCACCGTCGTCCGACCATGAGCCAGAGCCGACGTTGACACCGGATGCGGTGATGATACACTTGTCGTTGCCATCGAAGGTGAGGACAAGGTCAAAGTTGTAGGACTTCGACACTTTCTCGATCTCGCTGGTCTTCTGACCACTTGCATCGCGCTTGTACTGACAGTAGTCATGGGTTGTCCATGTGGCGTGATAGACGCAGCCTGTCATTGACGTGGTTTCTATCAGGTACGGCTGAGCCTTCTCAATGTTATCAATAGAAGTCGTGCCATGGGTGAGCCAATAGCCAGAATACTTGTTCTGGTACTTTACACAGTAGAGTACGAAGTCCATAGGCTGTACTGTCCATTGAGAGGCATCTGTACGCACTTTCGTGCTACCCTCTATCGGCGTACCGCTAAGGATACGAGTAAAACCTGTCTGCTCTTCCATAACCACTGGAATAACAAAAGTATTCTTTACAGATCTTGGGTCGGCAAAGAACGCATCGGTCAACACTACCTCTGTGCCAGCATTAAATGTTCCGTTAAAAGGCCAGATATTAGGAGTCACTAAGTCATAATACTCATCAGGCATAAGCAGAACAGGAGAACCGTCCTCGAAAGTCAGGTTGTTAACCAGCGTGGGGTCAACATCTACTATAACACTACCATCGCTACCTTCACGCGCTCCGCCGAAAGTGGCCAGGATCTTGCACTTGTGTGCATGGTCAAGTGTCAGGTCATAATCATCGTCACCTAATACGATGGTGCGCACAGGATACTGATAGGCAAAATATACGCTTGTACCCTCTTCGTAATCATCAAATGTCGCATCGCCATTTTTACACGAGGTAAACAGCGTACCAGCCAACAGCAGGCTGAGCATATATGATAATTTCTTATTCATAGTCTTTTTAGAATTTTACATTGTTAATTATTTACTCCATCCATCGTTCTGCTTCAGATTGCTCCACTTCAGAACCTCAGAGTAAGGAATCGGACCATAATACATATAATCCATATACTTACGTTCTTCTACATTGATGAACCTGTAGTCTGTAACACCCGTACCGGGAGTCGTGATACTAACACCCTTTGCGCTTTCGGTGAGGCTATCCTTCCAACGACGTAAATCCCAGAAACGGTTGTTCTCGAAGCACAGCTCCAAACGACGTTCGTTGTGAATCAGTTCACGCATCTTGGCCTTGTCGTCCTTGATGCTCTCCAGATAGGGATCTGCCCAGTCCTCTCCGTCGTGAACACGGTAGCGAAGAGCCTTCATCACTTGGTATGCAGAGAAGTTTGCTCCACCCACGTTGGCAGTAGGACCTTGAGCCTCGTTGGCAGCCTCTGCATAGTCGAGCAAGAGCTCGGTGGTGCGGATGCGGATTCCGAAGTGTCTTTGGTCTGTTACGCTACCAGGAGTCAGGTTAACATCATCACGAAGCATCTTGCGCAGATAATAACCTGTTGTCGTCGATTTACCATTCTCCTTATTCAGAGCATCCAGTGTGCTTCCATCAGCCTGTGTATTGATAGCAGAACTTGAAACACCCATGGGGTCACCGTTCACAAGGATATAGGTACGCAGACGTGGGTCACGATTCTCATAAGGCTTGGTAGGATCATAACCAGAAGCACTGGCACTAATAGGATAACCGTTAGCGGCAGGGAAGGCGTCCACCAAATTCTGAGTCGGATTAACACGACCATTACCATAAAGTGAAGGAGGATAGTTGTCCTGCTCCAGATTGTGGCTGTCGCCTACTGTACCACGCCAAACAACCTCCTTAGAATCGGGATCAGCGAACTTGAAGTTCTTGATATAGTCTTTCAATGTAAACCATTTCCAACCTGTCGGATCAACACAATCCAAGCCACCGCGGAGCATCAGATAGTCTGCAGCATACTTGGCTGCCTGTTCCCAAGTCACAGCACCAGCAGACTGGTAAGCAGGAGAAGCGGCAAAAAGAGCCACCTGAGCCTTCATGGCCTTGATAATATAGCCATCAATCTTACCGCGCTGCAAGTTTCCGAAGGCACGATTGTACTCAGCGTCTGTAGCACCCTTTGACGCATACTTAGCAGGAACCTGAGCGGCAGAAACATCGCCATAGTGCTCTGGAACATACTTCAATGCCTCGTCGAAATCAGCCATAATCTGATCGTAACACTCCTTAAAGGTGTTACGAGGAAGGTTGAAATCAGAACTCTGGCCCTCTGAAGTCAGGTGAATGGGTACACCCATCAACTGGCCGTCAACCATACCGCAATGCGAACGCAACAGATAGAACAGGTGGAGAGCACGCAGGGCATAAGCCTGGCCGCGATACAAATCCATGTGCATCTGGTTCAGTACCTCACTGGTGTAATCCCACTTCACCTGATCAATATTCTCGAGGAAGAGGTTACAATACTGGATAGCGTGATAACGCGTCTCCCACTGGTTAATTGGGTTCGTCTGTGAAGTCCAGGTTCCCGTAGCCATCTGCTTATAACTGTTGCTATTATCATTAGACACAGCATCGTCTGTAGCAACGTCACTTTGCGGTGAACCTTCGTAAGGCAATACAAGGAAGGCATTGTCAATCAAACCACGGGCAAATGTGGGATCATTATACATCTCTGTGATGTCCTGAATGTTCTCCAATGCCGGTTTAGTCAAGTCGTCACAGGAGGTGAAGCCAATAGCGAATCCACAGCTCACTACACCAGCAACAAGTATCTTATTAATAAACTTAGTAATCATAATATCTAAATTTCTAATTTCTAATTACTCTTTTAGAATTTTACCTGAACACCCAGGTTGTAGAAACGGGTCTGTGGTGCAGAACCGACATTCATCTCTAAGAGTTCACGTTCCTTGGCAATAGTCAGCAGATTGCTGCCACTTACATAGGCAGAAGCACCCTTGATGAACTTCACGTTGTTGAACAACGACTTCGGGAAGTCGTAGGTCAGCTGTACCTTAGCCAGGTCGAAACGAGAGGTAGAATAAATCCAGAAGTCAGAGGTGGTGAAGTTGTTGGCACCACTCATAGTGGTCAGACGAGGATAAGTTGCTGTTGCAGCAGTCTCTGGTGTCCAGCGTCCGCGAACCACAGCACTGTATTTGTCAGCCTCGTCAATCCACCAATAACTGTTGTTCTTGACAGCTTTTCCACCGAAGCTTCCTGTACCGAGCATAAACAGCGTGAAGTTCTTATACTTCAGCGTAACATTGACACCCAATGTTGTAGGAGCACCATACCATCCAGCCTTGCCTAAGTCTATCTGGTCTTTGGTATCAATAACACCATCACCATTCTGATCCTTATACTTCAGGTCACCAGGACGCACTGTGGTACCACCAAGCTTCTGCTCAGGAGAGTTAGCGATATCGGCTTCATTCTGGAAGAAGCCTAAGCACTCATAACCCCAAATGGCATCGATTGCCTTACCCTGACGATGCTGATAGTCATCGGCGTAGCCAGAATCATCACGCTTGGAGGCATTAGTCGAATAGTAAGTCAAGTTTGCACCAACCTGCATACCGAAATCACCGAAGTTCTTCTTATACTTCACTGCAAGGTCAAAACCTGTACGGGTGTCATCGTTGTAATTGATGTAAGGCAGGAACGAAGATTCGGGATAATATACACGGAAGTAGCTGGGCATCTGGGTGGTTGCCAACATGATACCACCCTTCATCTTGTTGGTAAAGAATGAAAGATCGGCAGTCAATGAACGCTGCAGCATGGCGGCATGCAGGCTAACCGAGAATTCTTGACGCTGCAGGTAAGAGAAGTCATCGTTACCACCACGTTTTGACTGAACTGCGCTGTGACCAGTCTCACCATTCCAGTCCCACCAGCCGCCACTTGCATAAGTAGCCTGATACATGTAATATTCGTCAATACCCAAGTCCGTCTTCAGGTCGCTGTAGCTGGCACTAATCTTCAGTTCATCAAAGAAGTTCTGATTCTGCATAAAATTCTCCTTTGCAATGTTCCAACCCAAAGTGAAAGAGGGTGAGAATCCTGCACGATGACCTTCTGGCAGACGGGCAGACCAAGGTGTGGCGAAAGCAAAATCAGCATAGTACTTCTTAGCATAGTTATAAGAAGCCTGGAAACCTAAGTTGGCATTGCCCAGCTTATGATAGACGCCTGAGACGCTCTGCTGGAATCCGTTAACCACCGCAATGGCGCTTACATTGTGTACGTCATTAAACGTGCGGTTGTAATCGAAATGAGCATTGAAGGAAATCGTCTGATTGTCAGTAGAGCCGCTGATGTTCTGCACACCAGACTTCTTATCAACTGTATCATTGTTATACAAAGCTACAATAACATCTTGTCCATTATACTCACTCCAAACAGGCTGGAAAGTAGCATAGGTGTTGTTGAATGCTGTCGTATAGGTCGTAGCATAGTCAACGGCCACCTGTGCATGGAAGGACAGGCCTTTCAGCACTGAGCTAAGATCAAAGTTCACACCGGCATCGAACTGGAACTGGCGGCTGGTCCAGGTGTTATAACCGGCAGAATAGATATCGCCGATTACGTTGGTCAGGTCAGTCTGTGTACCACCTAAGAAGCATCCGTTGATGATGTTGGTGGTATTGGCCAGCATCGTCTGAGCTGAAGCAGCATTCGGATCCACATAGCTTTGTGGAATCAGCGGAGAAAGACGGTTCGGACGCAGTGTTGCTGCTGTCTGCCAGAAATTGGCACCGTTGGTACCGCGCGAATTATAATAGGTGGCATTGGCATTCACGAAAGCGGTGATGAAGTTGTTGATTTTCATATCCACGTTACCACGGACATTGAAACGGTCAACATGATTGTTCTTTGCTTCACCGAAATCCAGGAAATCACCCTGACGATAGTAGCTCACGTTTGCATAGAATTTTGCACGGTCGTTACCACCTTCAATCTCAGCCGTAACATCTGTACGATTATAGGCCTTCTTGATATAATCNNGCCACATTCCAACCCGTGTTGGCACGTACATTAACCTTCAGTCCATCGGTTACCTGACCACGCTTGGTGGTAATGAGCAGCACACCTTTGGCAGCACGGCTACCATAGAGAACCACAGCCTGAGCACCTTTCAGGAAAGTAACATCCTCAATCTCTGAAGGTGTGACATTATTGGCAGAACGGGGCACACCGTCGATGAGCACCAGCATACCATTGGGCACGTTGTCTGCCGAAAAGTCGGACGAACCATCCAAGCCCCACATGCCGTTGCCATTGAAGCCTGCTACATAGCCTTGCATATTGTCAAGACTGTACGTATTATAGTTTTTCTCCATCAGCTCACGGTAGTTGAGGGACGAGACGCCACCCATCACGTCATCGGCAGCAACTTTACGGAATGCCACATTGACGAGCGAATCCTGTCCTGTCTCAATCTGGGCAGCAGCAGGTGTAACTGTTGTTACTGCCAAGAGAGCTGACATATATAATATCTTATGTTTCATAGATCTTTTAT
>LXOW01419204.1_pt1 | contig 30721 bp, 28 predicted proteins | sample 1368591 | NCBI WGS metagenome assembly LXOW01 (sample SAMN04884650, study PRJNA319009) | bovine gut metagenome | isolation source: Cow rumen | host: Bos taurus | place: Italy: Legnaro (PD) | collected 2014-07-09
AAATTTTCAGGCCGAAATTTCAAAAATGAATTTTTTGTGCCTGTTTTTAAAAAATGTGATTTTAAACAACAAAATTTCAAAAATTGTTATTTAAAACAACATTCTTATCCGTCATGCTGAACTAGTTTCAGCATCTCTGATAAAAAAATATAAAATGGATAAATACAATTTATACTCATAACTTAAAAACAATAAAATCCAACTGTAAAAACTCCGTGAGTGTCCTTCTACTTACGGAGTTTTCAATTTAAAGAAAGACTGTTAAAGTCAATCTGCCTGTAAGGCAGGTCGTTCCTTGGAGGAATAATTAAGTTAGAGGCAAACATCAAAATGCTGTACTTTGCGGCGGCGTATATGGTATACTAGCCATAAAGGCGGCGTATACCAGCGCTTTTTATTTTTTCAATTAAGGGACAGACATGAGGAAAGGATTTACATTGATAGAATTATTGGTAGTTGTGCTTATAATGGGCATACTGGCCTCAGTGGCAATGCCGCAATACTTTAAATCCGTAGAAAAATCCAGAAGTGCGGAAGCAATAAATGCCCTTTCCGCCATGGTAGACGCACAGGAAAGATCATATATGCAGACAGGGTCTTATGTGACAAGGGTTGGATTGCTAAGTGATCTGGATATAGGAATTAGCAATTTAAGTTATTTCACAGCCGAAAGCCTTATGGCAGCCGTCAACTCCGGGGGATATTATGCAAGAATGAGGCGCAAGGACGCGGCAGGGGGAGGCCTAGGCAGTTATATTATTGACTTGCGTTATCCGGTATTGCCTGGGACAGGTTCTAGAACGTGGTTCTGTTCCCCATCATCAGCAGGCTGTAATTCATTCTTGCCACAATAAATAAGGAAACGTGGAAAAAGTCCCTTTTTCCACGTTTCCTTATTCATGCTTTAATGCGTCAACCGGGTTGAGCTTGGCGGCCTGCCAGGCCGGATAAAGCGCGAAAATGAAACTTGTAAACAACGCTATGATTATTGACCCGGCCACGACCCACCAGGAAAATGTCATCTGCCTTATGTTTTCCGCCATTTGCAGCACGGCGGCGTAGCCTAGGAACATTCCAGCAAAAGATCCGCAAAGACCCAGCAGCATTGCCTCTACGAGAAACTGTAGCAGGATGTCCTTTCTGGAAGCTCCCAAGGCACGGCGTATGCCAATTTCCTTTGTCCTGGAGGAAATCACCGCCATTGTCACATTCATAATGCCAATTCCGCCTGCTATCATGGCTATGATTCCCATGAAAAGCATATTGTTCAAGGATTTTCTGGCATCCTTCATGTTTTCCTGCAATCTCTCGTAGAAAAACTTTATAACAGGCTTTTCCTCCGTGCCAAATTGCGAACGTAGGAAGCTGTAAAGCGTTTTTGAAGCCGAATCCGCCAGGGATTCCTTGCCAGTTATTATGCGTATCTTTGTTGGATCTCTTCCGTTTTCAGAGGCATACAGATCCATCCATGTCGTATAAGGCAGATATATGAATGATGCGTGTTCCTGTTCATCGGGAAATCTGTAATCTTCCAGTCTCGTTGGAACGTGCAGCAGGCCTATCACTGTAAATGAATGTCCATGTAGCATAATCTGCTGTCCGAGCAGATGATTCCTTTCCGTAAAATCCTTAAGGCCTGTCTCCTTTTTTTGCTGTTCATTGGCGGCACGGCGATATCGTACCTTTGCGAGATTCCTTTCCTCTTTCTCATGTGGGAAAACAGTTATTATCGCCGCACGGTGTTTGTTCTCTATGTCCTGCCAGTTGAAAAAACGGCCTTCAAGCCTGTAAACGAAGTTTGAATCCTTCCAGGTCGGCATTATGCCAATAACCTGACCATCCACAATGGATTTGCCATTGTATTCCAATGGATTCCATCCACCAATCCACGAGGAATCCGAAATAAATGAAAGTGAGCTGCCTTCCGGCAGGCGTGCAAGCAGATCCTTGTACTGTATAAGCGTCAGAGTGTGTCTTGTAGACGTATCTATTCGTCCTGCACCGGAAAGGGCGGAACTGATGTTTATCTGTCTGTATTTCTGGCTAAGGACGCTCAAAGTGTAGAAAAATGTCGCTATTCCTATTGCAATGGCGAAAAAACTCAGAAAACTACGCATCTTGTGCGCCTTTATTTCCATCCAGCCAGTAATTGCAAGATCTGGCAGCCTCATTGTATCTTACCGTCCTTTATGCGTATTATTCTCTGTGTTCCGGCGGCTATTTTCGGGTCATGCGTGACCATTACAATCGTCATGCCGCCTTCATTCAGTTCCTTTAACAAGGTCAGAATGTCGGCACTTGACTTTGAATCAAGATTGCCAGTAGGCTCGTCGGCCAGTATTATTGACGGATTGTTCGCAAGCGAGCGTGCGCAGGCAACCCTCTGGCATTGCCCGCCGGAAAGCTGCAATGGGGTGTTGTTCAATTTCCCGCCGAGGCCGAATCTTTCCGCCAGTTCCCGTGCCTTTGGAAGTATCTTGCTACGAGGAATGTCAGAATAACGCATTGGCAGGGCAATGTTCTCCACCACGGAAAGTTTTGGCATCAGGTTGAATGACTGGAAGATAAAGCCTATGTGATTCCGTCTTAATTTTGTCAGTTCAGCGTCGGAAAGACCGGAAACCGCCTTGCCGTTGAGATAGTATTCTCCCCTGGTTGGCTTGTCAAGCAGTCCCAGAATATTGAGCAGCGTGCTTTTTCCGCAGCCGGAAGGACCCATTATTGATACGAACTCTCCCTCGCGTATCTCAACGGAAACGTCGTCCAAGGCACGAAATTCATTGGCGGCATTGTAAATCTTGAACAAATGCTCGCATCTCGCGGTTATGTTCATATTACCAGGATTCCCCATAAGGCAGTGTCGTAAGTACCTGATCGTTTTCCGCAAGACCCTGTCTTACCTCGACGTTCCTGTCGCTTGTAAGGCCTATCTGTATTTCCGTCTTTTCCGTCTTGTTTCCGCCGAGATATTTGAATACGTAGTTCTTTCCACCTTTCTCGAATAGGGCATTGGCTGGTATTGTAAGCACATCCTCTTTCTTGTCAATGGTTATGCTCATTTCCGCGGAAACTCCGAGAAGTATCTTGTGATCCGGGTTTTCAAGTTCCGTTATGATTAGGAATCCGGAAGAATCTCCCCAGCGTCCGGTTGTCTCTATCTGCGTGGAGATATAGGATAGCTTTCCCTTTGTCCTCGCTCCCATTCCGGATAGTGAATTGACCTTTACATCAACCGGCATACCTGTTTTCAGCTTCATTACCTCGTTTTCTGTCACATAAGCGGATATCAGCAGGGAATCCATATTCACAATACGCATAAAGCAGGTTGCGGAACTTACATTGTCATAAGTGCCTGTCAGGAATGTTCCCAGTCTTGGCAGGGACAGGTCCTTGTCGGACAATGTCTTGCGGTAATCCTCGGAGTTGACGCATTTTATCACCGTGCCTTCTGCCTCGGCGTATATAGGCATTGGCTTGTAATCCTCAAATTCGTTCTTGCCAGGCTTTATAAGGCCTAGTTTCTGCCCTTTTCTGACATGTTCGCCTTCCTTTACATAGACGGCCTTTAGTATTCCGCTGGGCTTGCTTGTCACCTTTATGTCCTGCTTGGCTGTTATCGTGCCGCTGGCGGAAAAAAGCACCTCGACACGGCCTTTTTTAACAGTATACACGTCGGAAGGATTTATTGTCTCACCTTTTAGTTTTGCTAACAGTGGGTTTGCAAAGTATTTCCATACCGCAAAACCAATTCCTATTAGTACAAGCAGCAAGACGAATTTTTTCCAATGGTTCCTTATAAATTTTTTCATTTAAAATCCTCCATGGAATACTCAAAGATATTCTCGCCTATGGCGTATCTGTATTTAAGTTTCATAACGGCAAGTTCCGTCATAAGTGTCGCATGGTTTACCTGTGCCGATGTCATTTCCTGCAAGGCGATTGTAAGATCCGTAGCGCTCATGAGGCCGTTCTTGTACTTGTTCTGCGTTGCCTCGAATTTCTGTGTGGCGGATTTCACCCGTAGTTCCGATATCTTCATGCTCTGCATTTTAAGTTCAAGCGAATTGCGGCTCTGCACAACATTGTCCCGTAGCGTACGCAGGAACTGCTCATGGCTTAACAGGGCATTCTCGTAATTGCGTTCCAATGTCTGCCGCTGCCTTGCCTTGTCCTTGTAGAAAAAGCCCAGATCAAATGATATTCCGGCGGAAATGCCATAACTGTATCCCCACTGGTCATGTGTGTCAAAACTGCGTCCAGTGCTTGCGTTCAATCCTGCATATAGCGACGGAAGAAGGCTCTTTTTGCCACGTCTTAGCGTTATTTCCTGCTGTTCCAGCTGTAGACGGCGTTTTCTGGCGTCATGTCTGCGTTCAAGTGCATGTGCCAGATCCTTGTCCAGTTTTGGCAGGGTTATAAGGGCCTGGTCAATCTTCTCGTCCAGTCTTATCTCTGTTTCCACAGGCTGGTTTAGCGAAATGTTGAAGGACGTAAGGGCGTTTGCGTAATTGTTCTGTGCCGTAAAAAGCGAAAGCTGGCTTGAACGGTAATTTGTCTCGCTTGAAAGCAGGTCTGAACGTGTCTTTAGGCCATTGTCGTAAAGCAGCTTGTCCTGCTCATAGCGTTTTTTTGAAATCTGCAGGTTTGAACGGTATACGTCCAGCATTTTCTTGTTAAGCAGAAGATTGTAGTAATTCTGCACGGCGGAAAGTACGGTTTCCTGTATGAATGCGTCAAAATCTATGAATGAGATCTTGTAATCAATAGATGAGCTTTTGTAGGAAAGCATATCCTTTCCACTGTTGAAAATGTTCCAGCTTGCGGATGCGCTGCCACTTGTCCTGAAATGGGACATTTCGTCCAGATTGCCTGGCTTGTTGTCCTGCGAGTAGCTTTTGCTGGCGGATGCTCCCATTGAGAAAGAAGGCATAAACGCGGAAAGAAAGGCGTTTTTGTAAGATGCTTCCGCATTTTCAAGGGTGTTTTTCTGCGATCTTACCTGCGGACTGTTCCTGATATATTCCGTCAGATAGCTTTGAAGATTGAATTTGTCCTGGGGCTTGTTCTGTGGCAACAGGGCTTCCGAGGCGGTAAATGTGGCTGCACGCACATAAGCGGCATTAAGGCTTATGAGACAAGTCAATGCGATAATGTGCGATAAGCCAAGCAATGCTTTTGCTTTCATAAGATTATTATAATAAATATCCGTAAAGCGAATGTAGATATTAGCGGAAATGAATTGTTATGAGAATTAAGCTGTTTTCAGGTATGACGTAGTGTTTTTTACCACTGGTTATAATAAATAGTTATAACCAGTGAATAATTATAACTTTTATCTATATCTGCAAGGCAAATTGTTGTTCCAGTAATGATTTTGAAATTAGGGAATTACCACAATTTCTAATTTCTAATTTCTAATTGCTAACTGCAAAAGTCATTCGCTTTTGCGAACGACTTTTGCTTTCTTCCCGTAGAATGCTGCTCCGTATCTGAATATCGGACTTGCACCGGCTTCTTTTAATTCCGTAAGATAGGCATTGCTCTCAATTTGTTTCAAGGCCTCTTCTGCGGATTTTGTTAATAATGATTCCAGTTTTGATTTGTCTGCCTTTACCGGCTTGCCTTCGTCGCAATTTTTCAGTTCAAATATGATTCCAGGAAGATTCTTTTTCTTCGGGAACATCGCTATGTCGTATCGGCCTTCGCCACTTTCACGGTTGCTTTTTATACTGTAATTGTCAGTCGCTATGTATACAAGTCCTAGAAAGACATTGTGATAATCCTTTTCCTCGGTAAGGTCATGGAAACTTAACGAAGACATCAGGTAATCCTGAACGAGCTGCTCTATCTTCTCCGCATTTCCTTTTGTTATAGCACGACGCAGCTCGCCTGCCTTCCTGCCTGCCGTCTTGTCCTTGACAAAGCGTTTTATTATCTCGTCAAAATATATCCTTCGCAATTCACGGTTTGGAATTTTGAGTGTGCAGATCAACGCACCATCGTCTATCTCATTGTTTATGCTTTTCAAATATCCCGTCTGGGCTAGCAGACTGTATGCGATATTTACATCTGATGATATTTCAGTATATACGGTGTTTGTGTTTATTTCTGCCTCAACGGTGCCGCCATTGACGAGGCTTTCAAGCACATTGCTGTCAACAGAATCTGCGACTTCAAGAGCCTGGCCTACAAGCTCGTTTGCCGACGTGTTCAACCAATAAGGTTGTGCTATGCAGTCATTATCCAGGTATGCTATGACAGACCATGGATTGTATATCTCGGTACTTCCGAACATATATCCGTCGTACCAGTGAGCGACTTCTTCCTTTTTTTCAGGTATGCCGTAAAAGTCAAGCATATCCGATACTTCTTTCTTTGTAAGGCCGAAATACTCGCTGAAATCCTTGTTAAATATTGTGTCAACCTTTATATTGTTCAGCCCGCTAAAAATTGATTCCTTGGAAACTCTCGTGACCCCTGTCAGAATACCCTTGTAAAGACTGGAATTTGTTTTTAATGCGGCAGAGAACAGGTTTTTTATGAAAGCCGCCATTTCCTTGAAATAATTGTCATTGGCAAGCCATGCGTTCTGTAATGGAACGTCGTACTCGTCTATGAGCAATAGCGGCTTTTCTCCGTGATGTTTTTCCAGCATTGAGCATAGAAACTTCAAAGATGTCTCCCATTCAGGACAATCTATGGAATTTAGCGATATGTCCGAGTATATCTTTTTTTCGTATTTGTCCAGCTTTGAACTTTCCTTAAGTTCACCGTGCCTGCGGTATTCCGCCGCTATCTTGCTATAAATTTTATTTCTGGCAGTCTCAAACGTGGGACAGTCCATTTCCTTTAATGAAAGCGAAATCACCGGTCTTTTGCCTTGCTCCGAAGTGTATTTTTCACCTTCCTGCCAGATTTTAAGGTTCTTGAAATAATGGGATGTCTCCTTGCTGTCCAAGTGTTTTTCAAAAAACAATTGCAACATTGACATATTCAATGTCTTGCCAAAACGACGAGGACGTGTGAAAAGAACTGCGTCATACGATGAATCCATTATATCCTTTATGAACAATGTCTTGTCAACGTAATAACGTCCAAAATCCATAAGACGGCGGAAATCCTCGGTGTTTCCTGGCAATGGATGCTGGCGTATTCTTTCTTTCAGGGTCATAAGGCAATAAATTGAATCAATTGCTCCAGGACGGTGTATACGAGCTGCCAGGAATGTCTACTAGGGCGTGTGGGGCGCTGCCGTCGGCATCCATGACGAATACCTGTTTCCTGCCATTCCGGGTGGATGTGAACGCTATGAACCGTCCGTCGGGAGACCATACCGGGTTTTCATTGTTTCCGGCCTTTACCGTCAGGCGTACGATCTTGCTGCCCGTCAGATCGCTTACGAAGATGTTGAACTTTTCCTTGACTGTTTCCCTGCCTGAAAATACGATCTTGCTTCCGTCGGGAGACCACGCCGGGGAGTCGCACCAGTTCATCCTTGTCAGCTTGCGTATCTTTTTTGTCTCAACGTTCAGAATATGTATCTGTGGGTTGCCTGAACGGTCAGACACGAATGCCACCTCCTTGCCATCGGGCGACCATGTCGGAGATGATGTTATTCCGTATCTCTGTTCAAGGAGTGGCTTTACGGATTTTGTCACAATGTCAAGGGCGTAGATATTCGGATCCTTGCCCCTGGATGCCGTCATTACCAGAGTAAGTCCGTCGGGGGACACACCACCCGGTATGTTAAGCCCCTGGAATGTTGAGAATGGCTGTATCTTGCCGGTTTTAAGATTTGCCTCGTACATGTCTGGATTGCCATACCGATATGTGGTATAGTAGATGCGTGAGCCGTCCGCAGACCATTTTGGCAGAAGATTTATGCTTTTGTCCGAAGTAACCTTTTTTACATTCTCACCGTCGTAATCCGCAATATATATTTCCTTTTTGCCAGTGCCGTTGTTTGCAAAGGCAATCCTTGTGTGGGCTATTCCCTTGTTCCCCGTAGCCTTGAAGATGATCTCGTCAGCAAAAAGATGGGCTGAGCGACGCAGTCCCTTTTCATCGCTTTTGTAGCTTTTGCGAAAGACAGGTTTCTTTCCTTTTTCCGCCTTTTCATACAGTGTGCCTGTAAAAAGCCATTTCTTGTCGTCGGCTGGCCGGATCTCCCCGTCTGCCACAAAGTCAGATGTGACAGATGGTGTCTGATCCTCGTTTATGTTGAAATAACGGGAATTGTACAGATCCGACCTTACCGCGTCGTAGAAAATATCGGCCTGCATGGAATCCTTTTCCGCACTTTTGAAGGCCTCCAGGCTTATTGTAGGCTTCCTTATCTCCGCCTGTGCCTCAACTCCTATGAAAACATCGGCACAGAATGCGGTTCCTGTGAAAAATAGCAGTAAAAGCGATAATGCGGTCTTATTCATTTTTTCTTTTGTGATGTCTTTGACGAGGATTTCTTGTTCTCACTGCCAGACTTTTTTTCGTTTCCGGCATTGCTTTCCGGGGCATATTTTGCAAGATGTGTCTTTGCCGTCTCTGCCTCGGGGGACGTAGGATAATCCCTTACTATGGACTTGAGGTATTTTATGGCCTCGTCCTTTTTCGGTTTGGGCATTTTTAGCAGGCATTGCGCGTATTTCAGCCTTGCCGCAGCGGTCCTGCCGGATTTCGGGAATTTTTCAAGCATACTCGCATAGGACCAGGCAGCCTGCTCCCATTCCGTCTTCAGATACAGTGATTCACCGAGGAAGAAATATGCACCCTCTGTAAGATCCCCATTTGGAAATTCCACTAAATATTTCTTGAATCCNNTTCTCCACGCTTTCCTGCTGCTTTTTTATGGTCTGCCCTATCGCATTGACACGCTTGTTCATGGAATTGTCAAGATTTTCCAACTGTTCAGAAAGCGTAGTCATCTGCGAGGAAATATCCTTCATGTTCTCGGAAGAGGCGTTAAGATCCTTGGAAAGCTCCTCCATCTTTACTGCGAGATCTGCCTGGTTCTTCTGCATGGTAAGAATGGTCTCGCTTAGCTTTTCCATCTGCCCCTGCACGAGAAGCACGTCCTGCTGTGTCGCAACACAGCAGGACAATGAGGCGGAAAGTACCAGTAGGGCGTATATTTTTGGCATTTACTTTACCTTTGTCTCCGCACGGCGGTTCATCTGCCAACACTCCTCTGTATCCTCATCGCAAAGAGGATTTTCCACGCCGTATGAGATCGTTCCTATGCGGTATGGCTGTACGCCAAGACGTACGTAATAATCCCTTACGGAGTTGGCACGTTTCTGTCCCAGAGAGAGATTGTATTCCGCTGTTCCACGGTTGTCGCAGTAGCCCTCTATGCGTATTGACCACATCTTGTTTGAATTGAGCACTTCGGCGTTTTCCCTTATTATTTCACGGGCTTCTTCGGATAAATCATATTTGTCATAATTGAAAGGTACTGCCTTTAATCCGCTGTTTGACACGAATGACTGATAGTCCCGTATGTCTGTTTCCGTGTCTGGAAGGTTTTCATCTGTGACATCTGTCTGTGAATCTTTTTCCGCGTCTGACACCGCTGTCTGTGCCTGCGAGGCGGAATTGTCATTCTTTACGTTCTTGTTGCAGGCTGCCATTACAAGTGATGATACGAGTATGGCGATAGCCAAAAGGTTTATTTTCTTCATATAAGCCTCCAAAACAAATATTTTGTTTAATTATAATTTATAAAATATGGTACTCTTTTGCAAATTTGGGCGTAAATGGAATGAAAAAGGCTCTTTTGAAAGAGCCTTTTCCGTTTTCCATACTAAAATGACGGAGGTGGTGGGGGATTGTTGATTGGATTGCTGGCTATATTTTGCTGTGGCTTGTAAATCATGTCAGGTTCTGGCATATTCGCCATATTCTCGCTTTCAATGATCGCGGCAGACTTCTTGCGAAGCCTGTTCGCGGTGACCAGTGTCAGGATTGTAAGCAATGCCCCGCCAAACATTGACGCTATGCCGTATTGCGTATTCCATTCCATTATCATGAATGATATTCCGAAAGGATAGAATGAAAGCATAAGGGCGCAGCCTGTAATGAATCCCCTTGCGACCACTGCCTGCTTTGTTTCCGATGGGGACAGGGAGACAATCAGAATAAGGATAAGGGCTATTACGCCGCTCATTGCCGCCCTCGTTCCCCAGAGAATGTCAAGATTCGTTAGCTGGAATGCCTTTTCGCCACGTTTGTTTATGATGATTTTGATCTCGTCGCTGTCAATCATCGTTATCGTATTGATTTCTGTTTCCTGGGAACGTGATGGCCTGACATCTTCCTCCTCGGCAATGGGAGCGATGGCCTCTTCATTCTGCACAGGTTGTTCTATCTTTGTGGCGTTTTTCCTGTTTTTGTCAGACTTGCCAAAGGAAGTTGGCTGTGCGAACAGGTTGCTTGCCGCGAATACGCACAAGAAAAGCGATATAGCCAAAAGGCAGATTGTTTTGCAAGTTCTCATTTTCCACCTCCTGAAAGGCCTGCCGTATTGGGTTTTTCCATATTGTAATAGCTTTTTGCCTTCTTTTTTGTGGAATTGGTATCCGAATAGCTTTTTACATCCTGTAGCAATGTTGATGTTTGTGATGTTATGGCACTATGCTCCCTGGGCAGGTCAGACGGAACGGCAAGCCTGGGCTTGTTCTGTTCTATCTGATAACTGTGTATGTGTGAACGCAGAAGCGCCATATCGTCCCTGTTCCATGACTGGCCTAGGAAATACATTATGTAGCCTGTCAGAAGAACGCCCAAAGTAAATGCTAGTGGAAAATAATCCTTGGAGCTTTCTTTTCGCATTGTTTTCTCCTCTATAATAATTCTATGAACAGCCTGTTTGCCAGATACTCCTTGCCAGGCCTTATCCTGATGTGGTTTCCGTCATACACAAGAAGTTCCTTTGCGGCATCGGAGCAAAGCCCTTTTTCTAATTTTATAATTATATCGCTGTCAATTTCAATTCCTTTTGTGAGACGCAGGCCAAGAATTACCTTTTCGGCCAGCTTTTCACGTCCTTGCAGTGTTTCTCTTGATATGTTTTCCGGTTTTCTTCCTGCCGACAATGACCTGATCCAGCTGTCTATTGATCCGTCCGTAGTGCGTCTTTCGCCGTCTATATATGATGCTGCTCCAGGTCCAAGTCCTAAATATTCCTCCTGAAGCCAATAATGCATGTTATGCCGGCTTTCCATGCCCGGTTTTGAGAAATTGGAAATCTCATATTTCTCATATCCCTTTTTTGGAAAGAATGAGCAGGCCTCATCGTACATATCTGCGGCCTCGTTGGGATTTTCCTCAATTCCCTGTCTTCCCAAAGGCGTTTCCTGGTGTATTTCAAGTGGATAAAGAGATATATGATCGGGATTCATTGCCGTCAGAAAATCCATGGATTCCCAGAAATCCCGCAAGGACTGTCCCGGAAGCCCCGTCATAAGGTCTGCATTTATGTTTTTGAATCCTGCGGAACGCAGAATGTCCCATGCGGCAGCAAAATCCTGCGGCGTTGTTATACGTCCCAATCTTCTGAGCAGATCTGGCTTGTGGCTTTGCAGTCCCATGCTTATCCTGTCAACGTCGCAGGATTTCAGAACGGCGGCCTTTTCCACGGTCATGCTTTCCGGGTTTGCCTCAACGGTAAATTCCCTGATCCCGTCATTCCTAGTAAGGCCGCCTATTATGCCGCAAAGTGTTTCAAGTTGCCGGGGGGAAAGCAGGCTCGGCGTTCCGCCACCGATGTATACTGTATCAAAAGTTCCGGCTATATCCGTGTAGAAATCCGCCTCTCTTCTCAATGCCGCAAGATAGCTGTCTATTTCCGTTTCCCTGCCCTGATATGATACAAAGTCGCAGTATCCGCATTTTTTGCGGCAAAATGGTACATGGATATAAAGGCCTCTTTTGCTTCCTGAATTGCTCATTGCTAATTTCATTAAAAAAGCCCCCGAAGGGGCTTTTCATTATTTTGCCTTCTCTATGGCCTTGCTTTCCGCAGACTGGTTTTTCCTGTCAAGGAATATGTTTATCAGATCCATTGGCAGTGGGAATATCGTAGTGGAGTTTTTGTCCGTGGCTATTTCCGTCAAGGTCTGCAGATATCGCAGCTGCAATGTGGCCGGCTGACGGCCTATGATGGCGGCGGCATCGCTCAGTTTTTCCGCGGCCTGCAATTCGCCTTCGGCGTGTATTATCTTCGCACGGCGTTCGCGTTCCGCCTCGGCCTGTTTTGCCATGGCACGCTGCATTTCCTGCGGTATGTCTACATTCTTTACCTCTACGCTGGAAACCTTTATTCCCCACGGCTCGGTGTGCTGGTCAAGTATTTCCTGCAGATTCTGGTTTATCTTGTCCCTGTTGGTGAGCAGGTCGTCCAGTTCCTGCTGTCCCAGGGCGCTTCTCAACGTGGTCTGGGCGAGCTGGCTTGTAGCGTACATATAGTCCTCGACGTTGAGTATTGCCTTGTCCGGATTGATGACACGGAAATACACCACGGCGTTTACCTTTACGGAAACATTGTCCCGTGTTATTATGTCCTGCGGAGGAACATCAAGCACCATTACGCGTGTGCTTACACGGAACATCTGCTGTATTCCGGGAATGAGTATTATCAGACCTGGGCCTTTCACGCCGGAAAAACGTCCGAGTGTAAGTATCACGCCACGCTCGTATTCTTTCAGAATGTGTATACATGAAAAGAGAATGACTACGACTATGATAATGATTGGTGATAATGTGGAAAACATTTCTTTCTCCTTGTTTTCATTAAGTTAACTATAGTATACAAAAATCATGCTATATTCCGACAAGTATTGCATTTATTCGTCAGTACCACGTATTCCGGCCCTTGTGAGTGCGAAATCGTATTTTATCGGGTCGGCAGGATTTATGGCACGGAATGACGCTGTTATTTCCAATGCGGTCTTCATGCTGGTATCCTTCCTCTTGGTAAGTCCGAGGGAGAGGGCCACCTGTCTCATGTGCGTATCCAGAGGCACTATCAGTTTTGACGGGGAAACCTTTTTCCATATTCCCAGGTCAACATTGTCATGCCTGACCATCCAACGCAGGAAAAGACAGATTCTCTTGAAGGAGCTTTTCAATGCCGGGTCTGGTGTAAGGGATGGTGGTCTTCCGAATTTGTTCAGATTGCTTACAAACCTGTAAAGTGCGTTTTCTATTGTTTCCTCATTGTCGTCATACCCTTTGAGGAACAGTTTTTCCAACGAGCCATGTTCCATTATGGCATATTTTATGTTAAGCAGGAATATGACGAGTTCGTCAGAGGTTGTAAAGCGATGCTTGAAGCCAGCATATCCCTTGCGTAGCTCTTTCTCGTCAAGGTTTATAAGCTGTCTTCTTGGACTTTCCCTTATCATGAAGATGGCATTGTTGACGCTTCTGAGTATCTGCCTGACATTTCCATAAGCCAGACAGGCGGCAATCAGGGCTATTATTTCCTGATCTTCCGGTTTTTCGTAGTGACGTAGGAACTCCAGCGGGTCGGGATGTATGTATTCCGGCTTGTTCCAGTGAGAGTATTCCTTCTCAAAAAAATTCAGGTCATATATGTTTTTTTGGGGCATAAAATCAATATACAAAATTTTGTATAGTTTATGTATGCTCCGTAAATTTGCCTTAATGCTTTTTGCAGTTTTTTTTATGTACAATTGCGAAGGAAAAGATCCATTTTCCTTTGTGCAGGGGCTACTATTTCAGAAAAAACAGGAAAAATTGCGTATAGGCGTATCATTCCCGACCAAATACGAGACAAGGTGGAACAAGGATCTGGAATATCTGATCAAGGCCGCTGATGAGGCCGGTGTGGATCTTTATTATGATTCTGTTGACAAGAATGCCCGGGAGCAGGAAGCCCAGTGCGATGCCCTTCTTCAAAAAAAACTGAATGTGCTGATACTTGCCCCACGTGACGCGCGTGCAGCCGGCACTATAGTGGAAAAGGCCAAATCCGCAGGCGTAAAGGTAATTTCCTATGACAGGCTTGTCCTTGGTGCGGACGTGGATTTCTACATTTCCTTTGATAATGTGCGGGTGGGGGAATTGCAGGCGGAATACATAACAAGGAAAGTTCCGACTGGAAACTACATCGTACTTTCCGGCGCGCCAACGGACAACAATTCAAAGATGTTTCACAGCGGGGCAATGAATGTGCTGATGCCTCTTGCGGACGCAGGGAAAATAAGGATTGTGGCTGATTCCCCGATAGACAACTGGGATGCCGAGGTTGCGGAAAACATAACAAATGACATTTTGAACAAATACGGAACGGAGATCGGCGCGGTAATTGCCCCGAATGACCGTACTGCTGGCGGCGTGATAAACGCTTTGAAAAGCCATCATCTTGCCGGATATGTGGCAGTAAGCGGACAGGATGCGGATATTGAGGCCGCAGTACGGGTAATGTCCGGATTGCAGTCCATGACCGTATTCAAGGATTCCCGCAACCTCGCCAATGCCGCGGTAGGCGCGGCAATAAACATGGCACTGGGGCAGCCCCCTCCGTCTTCCGGCAGGTTTGTTTATAATGGCAAGGGACAGATACCGTCCATGTTGCTGGAGCCAATAACACTGGACAAGGACAACATTGTTCAGATACTGGAACAGACGGGTTATATCAGCATGGAGCAGGCCAGGGAGCTGCTTTCCACGGAAAGCATCGTATTTGGCAACGTGGATGAAGCTGTTATGATGCCTGCCCCTACAGGCGGACACTGATTTTATCTGGAGCAAAATAATGAGAACATACAAACTGGCATTGATTTCAACACATGGGACAGGAAAGACAACCCTTTGCTTTGAGGTTGCCGCCCTTCTGAAAAAACTGGGATTGAAGGTGAAGGTCTTTTCCGAGATAGCCACCCAGGCATTTGAGCAGGGAATACCGATAAACGAAAAGACCACCCTTCCGGCACAGATGTTCATAATGATGCAGCATATCGCCGAGGAACTGCGTGCGGACATACGGGAATACCAGGTAGTCATTTGCGACAGGAGCGTGTATGACAATCTCGTATACATGGAACGCCGTTGCGGACGGCAGGATTTCGTCAGGAGCTTTATAAGGGATTATGCCGAAAAGTTTCCTTATGACGCTATTTACAAGCTGCCACTGGTCGGTGAACTGGTTGACGACGGTATAAGGGAGGTTGAAAACCAGCAGTTTCAAAAGGATATTTATGATATGCTTAATGATGTCCTTGATGAAATGCATGTGGAGCATATAACGCTTGACAAGCCGACGAGCGAGATGAGACGTGAATGGGCGGAAAGAATAGTCAATGACACTCTCAAGGCAATAGGATGGGAAGAACCCGCAAAACAGCTGGCTCTTTTTAAAAGCATTTAAAAAAGGTACAATATAGATTACATACCAAGGAGAGGTGTGTGAGCGGTTGAAACAGCAGGTCTCGAAAACCTGTAAGGGGCAACTCTTCGAGGGTTCGAATCCCTCCCTCTCCGAAAAACAAGCTCCGGTTAACCGGAGCTTGTTTTTTGAGAGGTTCAAGGACACGGTGTGTCCTTGAAGGGATTCGAAAGGCGGAAAAGCGTTTTCTGGCAAAAAAAACGCTTTGAGCCCGGCCTGCAGAAAAATTGCCCAGAAGCAATTTTATCGGAAGGCGAACCCTCCCTCTCCGACGAAAAAAAGCCTCAGTAGTATGAGGCTTTTTTTATGTGGAAGAAAGACACGGTGTGTCCCGCCGCTACGCTGTACGCGATGCTACAGCTCCGCGTTTTCCCGCCCTAAAAACGACATACTATGTCGTTTTTGCCCTAAAGGGACGGGCACCAGGATTCGAAAGGCGGAAAAGCGTTTTCTGGCAAAAAAAACACTTTGAGGCCAGCCTGTAGGAAAATTGCACGGGAGCAATTTGTTTTTCTTTTTTGTTGTTTCAGACNNTAACATTTTTGAAAAAACAGGGTAAAAAATTCAAATTTGAAAAATAGCCTTGAAAATTTCACTTTTGAAAAAATTGCTCCTTTTTTTCTGTTTTTTACAAAAACGCCTGAAATTTTCAAAATTTTAAAATTGCCTTTTTTTTTCAAAAGTTCTGATGTTGATAAAAATTTATATTCCGACGAGGATTCCAACTTGTTTTACAAGAATTTTACACAATTGCTCCTTGATAATTGCTAAGGAAACACGGAAAAAGACTCATATTCGTCATTCCCGCAGGTTGTTGGCGGGAATCTCTGCAGTATTTACCGACGAGATGCCCGACTACTAATTTTCGCTCTTTCGATGTACGCGCTGCTACAACCTTTTTTTAAGGTATGCCGCTCTGCTGCATGCAAGCGAGCAGCTTCGCGTTTTCCCGTTCTAAAATCAGCATACTATGCTGATTTTGCCTTTCAGGCCGAACACCACGTCCTTAAAAACGACACACTGTGTCGTTTTTGCCCTAAAGGGACAGGCACCAGGGCATGACGGAGTATCTTTCAAAAACAGGCACTTTTTCTGCGTTTCCCCAATTGTTTTGAAAAATTTTGTTTTTTTGCCAAAAAATGCTACAATATAAACAGTGATGTTAAGTTGCCGCGGTAGCTCAGTGGTAGAGCACTGGTCTGAAAAACCAGGTGTCGATGGTTCGATCCCATCCCGCGGCAGCTTTTTTTTGCCTTTTTTCAACAAAATCCCCTAAAAAACTGAATTTTTTGTAAAATCTTACTGTAAGCAGGCTATTTTATGCCAAAAAGGAGAAAATAATGGAAGAAACAGACATTTTTCAGTTGATAATGGATGGAAACACGTCGGAGGCGGAGAAATTCATATCAGATTGCGATAACCTTGATATTTGCGACGAGGACGGCAATACCCCGCTGATTTGTGCGGCATATTATGGAAAGACGGAAATAGCCGCAATGCTGCTTGCAAAAAAACCTTCTCTTGACGTAAGAAACGATGACGGATTCTCCGCCCTGCATATTGCGGCAATCAGTGGCAGTACGGAAATTGCAGGAATGTTGTTGAACGCAGGTGCGGAAAAGGAAATCACGGACGAGAGAGGCCGCACACCTCTGCTCACGGCGGCAGCCAATCTTAATGCGGACATAATAAGGATGCTGATTGCGGAAGGTGCGGATAAAACCGTAAAGGATTCCGACGGAAAAACGGCAGCAATCCTGCTACGGGAAGCTGTTGAAGGCCTTATCAGGGAATCTGGGATTCAATAATTGAAAAATCTTATTTGCGAATATGCAGACAACAAAAAAAGGAGGGAGAGCAGCCTTTGCGGATCTATCTCCGTGGGTTGCTTCCCTCAATTCAAGTATATCAGGTGCAATAAGAATTGTCAACAGGGAATTATGTAAATTTCAATACTGTTGAGATGCTGAAACAAGTTCAGCATGACGATAAATTAGGAACTTTCCGCAATTGCTCATTTCTCACTGCTAATTGCTAATTGGAAATGCGGAAAAAGGCTCTTTTTCCGTATTTCCCTGATAATTATGATATAATTATTTTATTCAGCTTGTCTTTTTTTTCAAAGGAGAATAACCTGTATGAAAACCTTATTGACAAAATTTATCCTGGCAACATTCGCATTTATGCCAATGCTTGTCATGCCATTGGCGGCACAGACAGCACAACAGAAAGCCGACGAAATAAACGCATCAGGACAGGCCGCGGAACAAACGCAGTCCGCAACTGATTCCAGAGCGATAGACAATGCCGCATGGGATAGTGCTCAGGGAGGCCCATCTGAGGATATATCCAGCGGAACAACAGACATTATCGGAGGAGATTCAACAGTACAGAATGATGAGGAAAAATCCACTTTTGATTCAATCAATCCCGAAGATGTCACTCCATGGAAAGCAGAACTGGAACTGATACATCAGATTGTGATGTATGCCCTTTCTGCGATGATGGTGGGGGCCTTTATTCTGACGGCAGGCGAGAGAAGTGCCAGAACCGTTATTGGAACAGCCATTATTTTTGCTGCGGCAGCCGCATGTGCGGTAGCAATGGCCCTTTCAATAGTCGTTATGGCAAAGTACAAACAATATGCCCTTGGCGGATTGTGGCTCGGAATATGTACCCTTTGCACTGGAATGTGCGTCTCCGCGGCTTTATGTGGCATAGATGAGTTCAGGAATGCCGCAACCTCCACAAGGCATTACATGACAACCAAAATCGCACTGTTCGCCTCATTGATGGCAGTAGGTGGAATGATAGGAGCTTTTGTTTCCAGTAATAAGACCGAGGAAACCGTGCAGCAACAGCAGCGTGATGCTATATGCCCCCAGGATTCTGACAATCAGATCTGCGATAAAGGTGATGATGGAAACACAGGATCGCTGCCGCATTATTTGCGTTCCAATATAGCGGAAATAGAAACAATGGACTGCTGAAACAGAAAAAAACAAGGATAAAGTCTCACATCCGTAAGTCCAGCAGTTTGCAATCGGGCATCTCTACAGTTTTTACTGACGAGATGCCCGATTTGTTTGTGTTTCCTTTACATTGGCAGATGCTATTTTTGTCAAAAATGTGATAAAATCTCTCAAAACTCATGTAAAATATGTGTGGATTTTGTTTAAAAGTCGTGTCAAAAATGTGTAAAATATAGTAAAAAGTCGTGTAAATAATGTGAAAGAGGCTTGATTATGGAACGCAAGGCAATGCGGCAGCTTATAAATTGGAAAAACAAAAAAGATCATAAGCCGTTAATAATACAGGGAGCAAGGCAGGTGGGCAAAACCTATCTTATGCTGGAATTTGCAAAAAAACATTACAGACAATATGCCTATATAAATTTTGACATAGATAGAAGGCTCCGAGAAATCTTTGAAAATGACTATGAAACAGACCGCCTGATTATGGAAATAGGCATTGCGGCGGGAATAAGGATAAATCCGGAAGACACGCTCATAATTTTTGACGAAATACAGGAATGCCCAAGGGCTTTGACCTCTCTTAAATACTTTAGGGAAAATGCTCCGCAGTATGACATTGTCGCGGCAGGCAGTCTGCTGGGCGTGGCAAGTCATGAAGGCACTGGCTTCCCAGTAGGCAAGGTTTCCTTTATGGATTTATATCCCTTTGATTTTGAAGAATTTTTGCTTGCAATGGGGAAAAAACAGTTTGCCGAACTCCTTGAAAGACAGGACTATGATACAATAAAGATATTCAGCAATAAATACGAAAAACTCCTTAAACAGTATTGCTACATAGGCGGAATGCCAGAAGTGGTAAAGGATTTTGTGGAAAACAAGGATTTTATTTCCGCAAGGGAGATTCAAAAGGAAATACTTGCATCTTATGAAGAAGATTTTGCCAAGCATATACCTTCCGGAACTGTATCCAGGACAAGGCTTCTGTGGAAGTCCGTTCCGGCACAATTAAGCAAGGAAAACAAAAAATTCATTTATGGAGCGGTTAAGGACGGTGCAAGGGCAAGGGAATTTGAGGCTGCACTGTCATGGCTGATAAACAGCGGACTTATTTACAAGATCAACAAGATAAGCAAGCCGGATATTCCTCTTTCGGCTTATGAGGATTTCAGCGCATTTAAGATTTATATGCTGGACGTGGGGCTTCTGGGGGCAATGTCAGGTCTTGAAGCAAAAACCATCATAGACGGCAACCGGATTTTTGAAGAATTCAAAGGTGCGATAGCGGAACAGTATGTCTTTCAGCAGTTTAAGGCAATGGATGACATTCCTGTTTTTTACTGGACAAACGACACAAGCCGTGCGGAAGTTGATTTCATAATACAGATAGGCAGCAATGCCGTGCCTGTTGAGGTAAAATCTTCAACAAATCTGCAGGCAAAAAGCCTGAAAGGATATATGCAAAAATACAGTCCGCAGTTTGCCATAAGGACATCAAACGCAAATTACAAAAAGACAGAAAACTTGACAGATTTGCCTCTGTACGCAATATGCAATGCCAGGCAGGCTGCTGAATGATGAATTTTATGTGTTTCCCTAACTGTAAATTTCCCTAAAGTTGAGATGCTGAAACAAGTTCAGCATGACGGCATAAGGAAATTTCCACAACTACTCACTACTAACTCCTAAGGAAACGCAGATAAAGTCAATATTCTGCGATTTTTGCAAAAATCTCTCGTCGTTATATTTTTTGCATTTTGCCAAAAATGGCACTTAATCTGCGTTTCCCTAACTTCTAACTTGAAAAACGGAAAAATCATTTTTTCGTTTTTCACTAACTGCTCATTAAAAAAACAGCCCCGGATTTCTCCGGGGCTGGTTTTATTTATTACGGATTTTCCTTATTTCTTCAGCTGTTTCTTGATCTGCTCATAAACCTTGTCAGGCGTGTAAGGAGCGGTTATCATCCTTACGCCTATGGCATTGTATATGGCGTTGGAAATGGCCGGAAGCGGGCCGTTTATGCCGATTTCAGACACGGATTTCGCACCGAACGGGCCGTTTGGCTCCCATGTCGGTATGAAGAATGTCTTGACAAGAGCGGTGTCGTTCATTGACAGCATCTTGTACCGGCGGAAGCTGGCATTCAGAGGAGTGCCGTTCTCGGAAAATTCCAGACCCTCGCAGAGTGTATGGCTTATTCCATTCGTGCAGGCACCGTCATTCTGTCCCTGTGCGAGCTGCGTGTTCACGGCAGTTCCGCAGTCTATGCAGCTGACATATTCAAGCAGATTTACCTTGCCTGTGGCCATGTCAACCTCAACCTCGGCGAAATTCGCCTGGAAGGGTGGCGGAGATGTCTGTGCGTAATGTGAGGCGGATGCGATTATCTGATGCTGGTCATAGTAGTACAGCGATGTGTTCGCAACCTCGGAGAGCGTGCAGGAAACGCCGCTTTCGGCGACTACCTTTCCGTCTGCAAGATGCAATTTCTCTATTGGCTCGTCCAGAATCTTCGCACCAACCTTTAGAATCATGTCGCGCACTTTCTCGGCGGTTTTCTTTGCGGCATTGCCGGAAATGAATGTCGTTGATGAGGCATAAGCGCCCACGTCAAACGGCGTTATGTCCGTATCTGCGGAAAGAACAACGATGTCCGTATGCTTTACTCCGAGAACCTCCGCGGCAATCTGTGCAAGCACTGTGTCCGCACCTGTTCCGAGGTCGGCACATCCTGCGAGCATATTGAAGGAGCCGTCCTCATTCAGCTTGATTGTGCAACTGGCCATATCCACTTCGGGAATACCTGAGCCCTGCATCATGCAGGACATTCCAATTCCACGGCGTATATTGCCTTTCTGATTCTTGTACTTCTCGGCCTTCTCGTACCATTTGAACTCTTTGAGGCCTTTCTCTATGCCTTCCATGAGGCCGGTTGAGGTTATGTACTGGTCAACGCCTTCGCGTCCCTCGCCCATTGCCTTGAACACTGGAGAACCCTCGCCGAGACGTATGTAATTCTTCTTGCGGAATTCCACCTTGTCCATGCCAATCTTCTCGGCCATCATGTCCATCATACATTCAAGTCCGAAGAATGACTGCGTAGCACCGTATCCCCTGTACGCTCCTGCGACTGGCAGATTTGTATATACGCTGCGGCCTATGAACTTGATATTGTTCTTCACATGGTACATCGGAATCACATGTGAGCCAGCACACATCATGACTGTCAATGCGTGTGAACCATAAGCACCTGTGTTCAGGTAAATACCGAGTTCCAAATCGGTAATAGTGCCGTCCTTCTTGACACCAGTGCGTATGCGGCATATAGACGGATGACGTGTTCTGGAGGAAATGAAAACTTCCTTCCTTGTATATTCCAGCTTTACAGGCCTGTTAGTCTTCAATGCCAGTGCGGCAACGATGTCTTCAAGTATTTCCTGCTTTGAGCCGAATCCGCCGCCTATGCGTGGCTTGATTACACGGATTTTTTTTACAGGAATCTGCAAGGCCTGTGCGACTATTCGGCGGACATGGAACGGAACCTGTGTCGAAGTGCGTATCACAAGACGGCCATTGTCGTCAAAATAGCATATAGTCGTATGCGGTTCAAGAGCGCAATGCTGCAAATAAGGAATGGTGAACGATTCGTCAAACGTGTAGTCCGCTTCCTCAAACCATTTTTCCTTGTTCTTTATTTCAAAGTCAAACTTCGCAGCTATGTTGTGCTTTGCGTCAGGAATGTTCTTTGAGTCGGTCTCCGTGTGAACCTGCGGAGCGCCTTCCTCCATTGCCTCGTAAATGCCGAAAACAGGCTTCAAAACCTCGTAGTCAACCTTTATCTTGGAAACGGCTTCCATCGCGGCTTCCAAAGTCTCGGCGGCAACAGCTGCGACACGGTCGCCCACATAGCGGACTGTGTCGTCAAGCGTATATGTGTCATAGGGTGAAGGCTCAGGATAGCCCTGTCCTGCCGTGGTATGCGGAACACGCGGAACATCCTTGTATGTCAGAATGGCTTTTACGCCGGGAACTTTCCATGCCTCGCTTGTGTCTATGTTCTTTATCTTCGCATAGGCATGAGGACTCCACAGCATTTTTGCGTAAAGCATATTCGGAAAATCCACGTCGCCGGCATAGGCAGGGTTTCCGCAGGCCAGCCCCATGGCATCAAGTTTTACGCCGGGGGTGTGAACAACTTTCAAGTCTTTTGCATCTTTGATTTCTTCCATGGCCTTCTCCTTACTCTGCCTCGCCTCTGGGCTTGCCCATATATGCGGCATTGGGATTTGTCCCTGCCTGATCCTTCATTTCCTTCATTTTCCTTGCGGCAATGTTCACGGCGTTGATCTGCGTCACATATCCTGTGCAGCGGCAGAGATTGCCGTCAAGAGCCTTGCGTATCTCGGCTTCAGTCGGTTCAGGGTTCTTGTCAAGCAGGGCCTTTGTTGAAAGAATCATTCCGGGAATGCAGAAACCGCACTGTACGGCTCCGGCTTCCACGAATGCCTGCTGAATGGGATGAGGATTCCTTACTGTTCCGAGACCCTCAATCGTGGTTATATTGCCTCCGTGGGCAGAAACGGCGGGCATCATGCAGCCCAGTACCGGCTTGCCATTGAAGATTATCGTGCAGGATCCGCAGTCTCCGGTGTCGCAGCCTTTCTTTGTGCCTTTCCAGCCGTAGCTGCGAAGTGCTTCCAGAAGTGTCTCGTCCTTGGAAACAATGAGATTGCCCATTTCGCCGTTTATGTTAACGCAGATTTCAAACATTCCGTTCGGGTCGGCATCCAGCATTATCTCTTCCATTGGATCGCAGCAGCAGTCTTCGTCGCAGCAATTCTGCTCCTCGTGAAGATTTTCATCGTGGCAACCGCATCCACATTCATCTTTTTTCATTTTTTCTTCCTCGTTAATCATTCCGCCCCCAAAAAACGCCTTAAAAGATTTGTAGCGGCCTCTGCCCTGTATCCTGGGCCCTTGGCTGCCTCCGCCTCTGTCTTGAATGTGGCAAGCACTTCCTCGACAGGGGCATTTTCCCTATATGCCTTGCAGGCCTTTTCGGCATTGAACGGCCTTGGGGTCAATGCTCCGACGACAAATTTTGGATTATCCTTGTCATTGGAGAAGAAAAGGTTTACATAGGATTCCCAGCTGGAATTGGTCTTTGCCAGCTTTATGAACTCGTATTTCCTTCCTTTTGTCTCCGCCGGGAAAAGCACTTCCAGTATTATGCAGTTCGCGCCTGGATTGAGTTCCTTGTGGTCAGGCAGATCCGCATATTTCAGGGTTTTCTGTCCTTCGCCTGTGGCAACAACCACTTCCGCATCCATGCCGAGAAGAAGCAGCGGGAATATGTTGAAAGCGTGGGGCTTTGCTATATTGCCGCCCATTGTGGCCATGTTGCGTACAAGCTGACTGGAGCATTTTGACGCGGCCTGCGATATTATGCCGCCTGCCCATTCCCTGCAAAGCGGGGAATTGTCTATCTCGTCAAAGGTTGCACAGGCACCTATTGAGAGCCTGCCGCCCTTTTCCTTTATCTCTTTCAGCGGCAGGTTCCGTATGTCAAGATAGGTTTCCGCCGAGGCAGGTATGGTTTTTCCTACTAATGTTCCTCCTGCCATGACGAGTGCCTTGTAATCCTCGTCTAACAGGATTGCCATCGCGTCTTCTATTTCAGACGGAAAGGCATAATGCTTAATGTTTTTCACGGTACCTCCGGTTTGTTTGGTTTTAAATTTACATCTTCTGCCAATATATCGTCTATCAGCAGATTAAATCCGTATGTGTTTACAAAATAATTTTGTCCGTCATGATTTTTCAATGCAGACACAATGTCCTTGTACTGCGACAGCTGTTTGCCTGTGGCATTTGCGTTTATTCCGTTAAAATAAACGCCGTCCATGTATGTTATATAATGAAGCCCGTCAAATTCCGGTTTTCTGTTGATAAAATCCGTAATTTCCAAAGTCTGCTTGTCCTGGCCTCCGCCTATTTCTTTCATGTTTTTATGTTCAACTATGAAATAATTTTTATTCAGCCTTATGAAAGCATCGGGAAATTTTTCCGTCGTCTGTCCGTCTTTGGCAAGGCTTATTTTATGTTTTTCAGCCAAAATGCGGAAAAGTTTTTTTCCTGTCTTATCGCTGAGCATAAAATATGTTTCAGGCTCTTCGTCGGCATTTCCACAAGACCATTCGCAGATATTATGTTCAGACAAAACCGCCTTTATTTTTTCTGCTCCATAGCTGCCTTTTCTTTTATGGGAATAATTATCGCTCATCACCTGCATAACTATGTCAGAATATCCGTGCGATAAGTACATATCATGCCTTTCTTCTATGTACTGTTTGACAACAATTTTTAATATTTCGGCCTGTTCTTTTTCAGGCAGTTTTGACAGCAGCGAATAATTGACATTATGCACATTCAGATATTGGCAGAAAGCAGTCAGGTTCATTCCTTCCGTATGAAGTTCTTTTATGATAAGGCTTATTATTTCATTTATCTTCTGTCCGTCAAAATTATCGTGCAAATCTTTTGAAAGCGTCTCTATTGAAGAAATATAGCGTATTACTTTAGCATTAGACGAAATAAGGTCATTTTGAATACCCTTTTTTTCAGGTATTACGCGACGGCTTACTATTTTAGAATAAGCCAAATCTATGGTAGGCTCTTGATGTGCTACGGATTCATTGAAATAATAAATGCTGTCTTTCATTTTCAATTCCTCCGTATATTTTTTTCCACGCCTGCTCCATTATGGCTCTTGCGGCACGGTAGTCAAGCCGTCTGCGCCTTTTGCCGTTTTTCATGTTTCCCTTGAAAGGGGACAGTATTATGTCGCCTGTTTTTGTCCTCAAATCCTCCAGAATCTTATTACATTCATCTATAAAATTTTTCTGCTGCTCTTTTTTGACATCAATCTGTATCACCGTCAGCAGCCTGGAAGTGTTTTTTATGCCTTTTTCCCAGTCGTAAGAAAAATCTTCCTTTAAGCCGAACCTGATTTTTTCAGCAGGATTTGTCGTGTCAACGCCGCGCAATGCGAGCCAGCCTGAAAGCACATTGAATTTTATGTTTATGCCATTATCCGGACATGGACGCATTTTATATATTTCGCCTAGGCTTGCGGCATATTCGCAGTTCTTGTATACTGCAACCCCATCAAGAGGCTTGATTCTGCCGTCAAAACAGGCAACGCATACAGGGACTTCCGTATCTTTGAAAGGATTTTCTTCTAGAACAGTTATGGAATTTAGCCTACACATCTGCCTGTAATTTGAGTTTATGAAAGTTTCAGGAATTATCGCCACGGCATACTGCTGGGCCTGCAAAACGCTGTCAAGGGCAATCAGATATAAATCGTCATAAGGCGAGGCCTCAAAATACTTTTCAAGGCCTGATATTTTTTTGCGGCTTGCGGAATATTTAGACAGATACGGAGGATTTGTTATTATTATGGCGTTTTCAACGTGCGGAATGTGCAAAAGGCTGTCGTTTGTTTCCCAGTTAAGGGATTTGTCTATGTCAAGGCCTTTTGTGCGGTTTATGCCATATTCATGAGCGTTTGACAGCAAATCCCCTGCCCCGGCGAAAGGGTCATAAGCAATTGCGCAGCCTGAATTTTTTATGAAAGAGACAATATGCGGCTGAAGCCATGAGCGTCCCTTTGTAAAGAACTGCCCCATGGCTATTTTGCCTGATGCCGGAATTAGTCCATCATTCCGCACAGTCTTTTCTGCTGTCGCCGCAAAAAGCTGCATAAAAACTTTTCTCTCAAAACTCAAAATTAGACATTGCCCAACTGCTAAGGAAACACTGAAAAAGCCAATATTTATGCGTTTCTAATGAGCAATTACAGTGCTTTTACTCATATTCCACTCAACCCATAGATGTCCCCTTCTCCCACAAGGGTAGAAGGGTGGAATATTTCAAATTCTTCCCTTCGCCCCTTGCGGGAGAGGGAAAGAGGGTGAGGGGTATGGCAGTTAAAGAACTACAATAACTGCTAAGGAAACGCAGATTAAGTGCCATTTTTGGCAAAATGCAAAAAATATCACGACGAGAGATTTTTGCAAAAATCGCAGAATATTGACTTTATCTGCGTTTCCCTAACTACTCACTACTAGCTTCTAACTTCCCTTAATGCCCTTTCAAGCAGAATGCCGCTCATGTCGCGGCGGTAGTCAGCCTCGCTGCGGGCATCTGTTATCGGGGAAACCTCTCCCCTTGCCAGGTCCGCCGCTTTCAGGATTGTATCTTCAGTCAATTCCTTGCCAGTAAGATATTCCGATGTCTTTGTGGCATAAAGCGGAACAGGAGCGACCGACGCTATTGCCACAGAGGCGTATTTTACCCTGTTTCCATCCATTGCGGCAGACAGTGCCACGGCAACCTTGGATATGCCGAAAAACGCCCTCGGGCCAAGTTTGAAATACTGTCCAAGCAGGTTTTCCTTTTTGGGAATCTCAAAGCCGTAAATAAGCTCATCTTTTTCCAGCTTTGTTCTCTTCGGGCCGGTGAAAAAATCCCTTAACGGCATTTTTCTTTCAGCATTTCCCTTGCGGAGAACTATTGTCGCTTCAAGTGAGACAAGTGCGCATACGCCATCGGCACATGGACTGGCATTGCCGGCGTTTCCACCGAGCGTAGCCATATTGCGAAGACTTGGACTTGCGAAATCATGCACCGCCGCAAGAAGTGCCGGGCAGTACTTCTTTATAAAAGGATATTTTTCAAGGTCGTTCAGCTTTACGCATGCACCTATGAAAACATGATCTTTTTCCTCTCTGACTATGGCAAGTGCCGGAATGTCGCTTATATCTATCCAACATTCTGCGGAAGGGAATCCAGCGTTCTCAACCGTAACAACGTCCGTACCGCCTGCCATGTATTTGCGGCTTTCCGGCAGATTTGGCATTTCCGCCCACATTTCTTCCAAAGAGCAAGGCTTGAAAATCAATTCTGACATTATTTTGCCTCCTTGTAATCCGGATCCGCAGCCATTTTGTCTCTTGCGGTTTCAACCGCGGAAAGGACTTTCTCATAGCCAGTGCAGCGGCACAGATTACCGGTAAGCTCCAGCTTTATGTCCTCCAGCGTGGCATCAGGCTTTCTTCTTAAAAGAGCCTCGGAAGCTATTATTATTCCCGGCGTGCAGAAGCCGCACTGTATCGCGCCTTCCTTCATAAATGTTTCCTGAAGTGGATGCAGACCGCCCTTCCTGCCTCTTATGCCCTCTATGGTGATTAGTTCCTTGCCCTGTATATGGCTTACAGTCATAAGGCAGGAATTTACCGCCCTTCCGTTAAGAAGGACAAGACAAGCTCCGCACTCGCCCTCGCCGCAGCCTTCCTTTGTGCCGGTAAGGCCAAGATCAAGGCGTATGAAGTCCAGCAATGCCCTGTTGGAAGGAACATCACGCTGAATATGCTTTCCGTTAACAGTGCAGTCCAGGTGCAGAACGGAAAAATCCTTTTTCATTGTTTCATTGCAAGGCATTATTTGGCCTCCTTTGCGGCATCTTTCTGTTTGATAGCCCGCCATACCTTTTCAGGCAGAAGCGGCACGGAATCAATCCTTACTCCGCAGGCATTCTTTATGGCATTGGCTACGGCAGGTGCTACACCGATGAGAGGAACNNCCGCAGGCATTCTTTATGGCATTGGCTACGGCAGGTGCTACACCGATGAGAGGAACCTCTCCCATGCCTTTTGCCTGATAAGGGCCTTCATCATAAAGTTTCTCTATGAAGGTTATGTCGTATTCAGGCTTGTCCTTCGTGGTGGCACATACATAGTCGGTGAAATTGGGGTTTACCATTATGCCATTCTTGTATTGCAGGTTTTCAAACAGGGACCAGCTCATGCCCTGCAATATTCCGCCTTGTGCCTGGCCTGTGGCAAGCATGGGATTTACTATGCGGCCAACGTCGTAGGCTGCCCATATCTTGTCAACCTTGGTCACGCCTGTCTGTGTGTCAACGGAAACTTCCGCTATGTCCGCAGAATATGAATAAACCACATAGGCATCGCCCTGTCCGTTATCCAACTTGAATGACACATGCGGAGCGACATACCAGCCTTCCTCGCACATTTTCAGACGGCGATTCCAGCCTTCCTTTGCAACATCTATGAATGAGACGGTAATGCCGTCCATTTCAAATATTCCGTCGTGGGCAATCATCTTGCCGGAAGTTCCGCCCTTGTCAATGATCATATCAAGTGCGACCTTGAAAAGGCGTTCGCGTAGCGGCTTTGCGGCCTCTATTATCGCATTTCCGCCCATAAGTGTGCCGCGGCTTGCGACTGTCGGGCCTGAATCCGGCACTTTGGAACTGTCAACCTCTTCGGTTTTGACAAGATCCATCGGGGCATTCAGAGTTTCAGACGCTATCTGCGCGAATACTGTCAATGCTCCCTGTCCCATTTCGGCATTTCCAACGCTTACGCCGACTGAGCCGTCCTTGTAAATGTTTACCATTGCCCCGGCCCTGTCAAGGAAGCGGCCTTTCGCACCAAGTCCAACGCCGTAATAGCAGGTTGAAATTCCTATGCCTTTGGCGATATGGCCTTTCTTCTCATGCAGATTTACTTTCTTGTCCCAGCCGGACTTTGTCCTTACGGCTTCCACAAGCTCGCTAAGTCCGCATGATGAAGTAAGTTTCTGTCCTGTCGCGGTCATTTCTCCGGGATTAAGCAGGTTTTTAAGCCTGAAATCAACCGGATCCATGCCTATTTTTTCGGCAAGCTCATCTATAAGGGATTCCTGTGCGAAATTAATCTGTGGCTGACCGAAGCCCCTGAAAGCTCCGCATGGGACCTTGCTCGTGGCTGCCCCATAGGTATTGACGTCAACATTCGGTATCTTGTAAGGGCCAGTTGAATGAACAGTTCCACGGAAAAGCACGATTGAAGTTATTGTTGAATAAGCTCCTGCGTCAAGAACGTATTTTACACGGCAGCCAGTAAGATGGCCTTCCTTGTCAGCCGAGTATTCTATGTGGGCCCAGCCTGGATGGCGTTTTGACATGCATTGGAAATCTTCCTTGCGGGTGTAAATCAGTTTTACTGGACGGCCAACTTTTGCGGCACATATAGCCGCATGTGAGGCAACAAGTGCTGGAACTTCCTCTTTTCCGCCAAATCCGCCGCCTGTGACAGTCTGTATTACCTTTACCTTGTTATATGTAATGCCCAATGCTGCGGCGACACCGTCAACCACATAATACGGGCATTGTGTCGTGCTGTGTATTGTCACACCGCCATCTGTTTCAGGGATTGCTATTGAACCCTGTGTTTCAAGATAGCCGTGAACCTGATAATTTGTCTTGAATGTTCCCTCAACCTTGTAGGCGGCTTCTTCAAATGCCTTGTCAACATCGCCCTTCTGAATGGTAAAATGGGCAAAGACATTCTTCATGTCCGTTGTGCCGCCGATTTCCGGCGCGTCAGGCTTTAGGGCTTCCAACGGATCCTGTATGTTGGGCAATTCCTCGTATTCTATTTCAACCAGGGAAGCCGCCTTTTTTGCCGCCCGCTGCGTTTCCGCAACCACGAGGGCGACAGTCTCTCCAGCGAAACGTGCTATTTTTTCCGGCAGGAAAGGATAGTCCAGGTCAAGCACAGGCCATGCGTTCTGGCCTTTGATGTCCTTGTAAGTGACAAGTGTCACATATCCGGGAACTTTTTTTGCCTTTTCGTCAGAAATGCCCAGTATCCTTATTCTCGGTCGGGGATTCCTTACGGCTGCCGCATAGAGCATGTGGGCAAATTCCCTGTCCGCGGCATACATGGCACGACCTTCCGCCTTTATAAGGCCGTCCTTGCGCTCAAACGATTTTCCTACAAAGGATAGTTTCTGTTCTTCCATCAGAGCCTCTTAAATTTTTATTCAAGAAAAATACAAAACTTCCAAATCTTATCACTACTCATTAAAAAAGTCAATATTTTTCGTTATTACATATTATTTTGAGCCATTCTAAAAATATTTTTAATCAAAATCAATTTTACGACGAAAAATTTAACTTATTTCATAAAGAATTTCCTGAACTACTCACTACTAACTCCTAACTTCTAGCTTGAAAAGCAGGAAAAGACACTTTTCCGCGTCTCCCCTATTTATATTCTTAAAAATTATATAAAAATATGTCAATTCATACTAATTTGCGATTTTTTATGAATAAACTTGGACTTAGTATTCATTCATACAGTTATATCATAGCATGTCAATGCGACAGCATATTGTCGCATTATCTTTCAAACACATAAAAAAAGCGTGGAATGGGAATTTCCGTACTATATAATATCTTTTTGCATCTCCGCCGCTATTTTGATTG
>LXOW01283722.1_pt1 | contig 30672 bp, 57 predicted proteins | sample 1368591 | NCBI WGS metagenome assembly LXOW01 (sample SAMN04884650, study PRJNA319009) | bovine gut metagenome | isolation source: Cow rumen | host: Bos taurus | place: Italy: Legnaro (PD) | collected 2014-07-09
CATGTCCGAGGGCGCTGATGATAAAACTGAGGTCTGTTGTGGACTTGCGGTTCCTGCTCATCACTCGCTTGGCAAGATATATGGCATAGTCGTATTCCGTATCGAATACAAGGTTCTTCTTCTCGTCGACAAAATACGGGTTGCCGACAAGGTCCAACTGATGTTTGGCTTTTTTCATGTGAAATCCTTTTATGTTTCCATTAAATATAGAAAATAAAAAGACGGTTGTCAACTCATTAGATTGAACCTACGGAATCATTCTTAAATACAGCGTATTCTCCGTGCAGCCCGTCGAGTTTCCATGATGTGACAANNGCTTTGTTGTGGCCCCAAGAATAACGAAATATTTAGACCCAGTATCTAGCAAATTTCCTTTGCTCATGTCAGCCTCCTTATATTGTTAGTATTATAGACTTTCCCTTATGTTTTCCAGGCACTCGTCGATACTCTTCATATACCTTCGTATATTCGTAATCGCCATGCTTTTTCTTCCCATAGGGTTCCTAGCTATGAACGCATAATTAGGGTCGATTCGGCAGAAGCCTTCATCCCGTTTAGCCTTTCTTAACTGGATTACTGCATCGTCAATCAACCTCATCGCCGTACACAGGGCATTTACTTCGGCCCCGAGTCCTATACCTTGTAGCATGTCTCTAAGCTCTGTCATCAGATATGTTCCGTTAGGACTATTCGACAAATTAGAATGCTCGGTTGCCATCCTGAACTGGTTAAGCATGGAGTCCACCTTATCCAGCATCCGCTTGATTCTCTGCTTCTTCAGGTCTTCTTCCTTGGGCGCTTCCGTGAATGCAGAACCCTCTGTATTAGGCTCATCTGGGCTCTCAGGAACATCCTGGATATCAGCATGGGTTTCATCATTTTCTGGGTCAAGCGTGGCCTCGAACAGGGAAATGACAGTGTCTTCCTTATCCTTCGACATGCAAAGTTTATGAACGCTTTCCAAGAACAACTTTTTTCGAAATTGATTGTCGCAGAACATAGTATAAACCAAATTCACTTGACTATAGTTTATATAATAAAAACCCGCACGGAAGTTCCGTACGGGCCATTTAAATTGGTTTTACTTGGAGTTCTTTTCCTTTCTCAGCTTATAATTCTCTTTCAGGATGTCAATAAGCTTGCAGGTAAAGATTCCCATTAAAAATCCTACACAAATACCAATCAGTAAAATCATTCTTCCAACCTGCTCATGTTGATTCCCGAGAAGTTCGGCGTGATTGTGTTGGCTTCTGCGCCAGGGAACTTTCCGTTCCACTTTTCGAGACGGGCCATTGTTTCTTCATGCTTCCATGCGCTCTGTTGGATTGCATAGTTGGCTGCAATAGCCTTGTTCTTGGCAATCATAGCCTTAGCTTCGGCCTCTGCTTCCACGACGATAGCCTGGGCGTTACGCTTAGCGATTTCGAGTTCGTTTTCAGCCTTGTTAAGAGCGTTACGGTAGGTAGCAGAGTCGGCCTGCAACTGGGCACGGGCGGTTACAACCTTCTTTTCGTTGATAGCCTTTTCGATTTCCACATCAGCCTTTGCAGTCTTTTCCTTCTGCGTCTTAATCATCGTTTCCTTAATCTGGTTGTCAAAGTCGTCAGTCCAATCCCAGTTGGAAATGTTCACGTCCTGAATCGTAATCGGCATCTTGGCACACTTGGCTTCCATCATCTTCTTCAACTCGTCGGAAATCTTGTCGGTTTCCTTGGTCAAGTCGTAGATGGAGTACTTGCCGATGACAACCTTCAATGTGGCCTTCATGTTGGACTTGAAGAAGCTTTCCAATGAAGACTTGGTGTAGTTGCGGACGAAGTTTTCAGCTTCATCTTCGTTGAACGCATAGATGATTGACATGGAGACGCCCACCGTCTGCATGTCCTTAGTGATTGCACCGTCATCACCCACGGCATAGGTGAAGTCATCCTTCTGCGGGGAGAGTTCGATGGTGGTTATACTCTGGACGAACGGAATCTGGAAGGTAACACCGTTGCCACGGGGAACAGTGCCAGAAATCTTACCCAAGGTCTTGACGACGGCAACTTCGTTCGGTTCCACGTTCGTGAAAGAGAAGAGTGCGCCAACACCAAGTGCGGCGAGAACGGCGACGATGATTAATACTTTGAGCTTACTCATTGTGTTTTCCTTTGTTGAGGTGATTGATTAGATTAAATTAAACCATCGAAGGCACCTAGCCCCGCATACAAACTGATTATGCGTCTAGCATTGTTGCTTTCGGCACGCTCCAACCGGGCTGCAGCTTCTGGGTAAATCAGTTGGTGGTCAACCTTTTTTAACCCAAAGATTGCATCCCTTGTTCGGTCAAAGTGTTCCTCGTCAGATGCAAAGAATCGTTTGCACCAGCCGATGTGAATCCATTTGCCACGATATTCGTATTGGAGGTAGGTGTGCTTCATGTACAAAAATATAGCACATTAAAAGTCGGCTGTCAAGGGTTATCCCTCATTTTCTTTAAAATCTTCTGAAGAAAATTCAGTCGACTTCGTTGGAGGATTGTCTTTCCGATTCCTTCTCTCGACAAGAAGGACATTCTCTCGGATAATATCCACGGCATCTTCCTTAGTGTAGTAGAGGGTAGCTCCCCCATAGATTTCACGCTTCTTGTATTTATGTACATCGTCATGAAAGTTATAATCGACAGGAAACCACCAGAACAGCCATTTCTCCTTGATATAGTACATCAGACGGTCGTACTCGGGACAATAAAATTCAACAACCTTGTACTTCTTAGGTTTCTTTTTAAACCAATCCATGTCATACCCCTTGCACTTTGTTATCCATTGTTAGCCTCTGGTTTGAAACTGTATATAAGGGCGATATTGCCGATACGTTTCTTGAACTCGTCAAGCCCAACCCCGAGCTGCAATCTCGTGCTGTACGTGTTGAAACGGATGCTACCTTCTTGCTCGGCAAACACGTCATCTGCCGGGATTGACACCCATTTTCCGAACGCAAGGTAAATCTGGCGGTGCATCATGTCGATAAATACGTCCCGACGGAAAAGGCTTTCGTGCCTCACCCTCTTGGCGACATCGACCATCGCATCGACAATATTGTCGTACTTGCCGTTGGAGGTGTCCATCTTGACACCAGCCCTCAGGTCTTTAAGTATTTCTTCATCAACTGCTTCTGAACTGCTCATTAGTTACTCCGATGCCTTGAAGTTGTACACAGGCTTGATTGTTTCGACAATGTCGCAACTGTCCTTGATGTTCTCGATGATTTCCTTTGCTGGCTTGTAAGCCATCGGGGATTCATCCAAAGTGGATTTATTTACGCATGTACTGTAAATGCCACGCATGGACTTCTGGTACGCTTCGAGCGAGATGCTTTCCTTCGCATGAGAACGTGACATCTTTCTTCCGGCTCCATGCGGTGCCGAGAAGTTCCAGTCAGAGTTCCCCTTGCCCGTGCAAATAAGAGCCCCGTCCCTCATGTTCATAGGAATAATCAGGCGTTCGCCTTCCTGTGCGGATACAGCTCCCTTACGGAGAATCATGTGCTTCATGTCGATGTAATTATGCATCGTGCAGAACTTGTCTACCACATGGAGACGGAGACCCCTTACGATTTCTTCAAGCATTGCCTCCCTGTTCACCATCGCAAAATTCTGTGCAATCGCCATGTCATGAAGGTATCCATCAAACGACTTGCCCGTAAGATAGGCAAGCTCCTTCGGAGGCGGGAAATGCGGAATGGCAGCCAACGCAGCCGGAATATCCTCGTCACGTCCTTCCTGCTTCAACTTGGCGATTACTGCACCTCGTTGCTGAGTCAAGTCGGCACATTCCTTGATTGCAATATCCTGCCAATAATCACAGGTTGAAACGCCGAGGTGTCTGGACCCCGAGTGAATCACAATGTAAAGATTTCCGTGGGAATCCTTATCGAGTTCGATGAAGTGGTTACCACCGCCGAGTGAACCGATTGACAGCAACTCGGTGTAAGCCATCTTCCCTTCCTTATAGACAATCATGTCCTCGATAGGGAAATCCTTTGCCATAGAATGCTTGCTATCCCTGTGGCGCTGGCCAGACGGAATCCGTTCACGAATTACCTTGTCCAACTTGTCGAAATCCACGGAACGGTCTTTCAACTTGGCTACCAAAATAGAACAGCCGATATCTACCCCGACGAGATTAGGCACAATCTTGTCCTTAATCGTCATGGTAGTGCCGACAGTGCAACCCTTCCCGGCATGCACATCGGGCATGATTCTAACCTGCATGTCCTTGGCCCAGCACTGACACATCATGTTCAACAACTGTGTATATGCATCTGGGTCTATATTGTCGCTGAATACCTTAGCGGTATTAAACTTACCCTGAATATCAATCATAATAAACCTATCGACCAATCAATTCTTTTTCATAACCATAGGCAATGTCAAATGCCTTACCCATTTCAATCACGGTTCGGATACCCTTCTTGATGTCATTATCCTTAACAACGCCGTCGTACAGATTACCGAAAACAAGCGGAGAATCCTTCCCGTGTTTGCTATATATCTTGTTTTTAACACGGATTATGTTGTCACCAATGTCCTTATCCGTGTAGAACGACATTACCAGATAGGTATTGTTAAACGTGATGCACAATTCGTTGCCGTCCATAATCACTACGCTGAAATCAGGCAGATAGTGAGTGGCAAAATCCAGATAATCCTGCTTTATTCTCAGGTAATGTAAATTACGAAGTGACATAGCATTCCTTTTCAAAAAGTTACTCGGGCAGGTGGGATTCGAACCCACACTGAAGGGGGTTTAAACCCCATTCCTCTACCAGTTGGGTTACTACCCGAACACAATCCAATTTAATCAGACAGCAATGCCTTAATCTTGGCCTTTGCAATGAGGAAGTTATCGAGATAAGTCCCGTTAAGGTACACGATATCTTCCGTGCTGTAATGCTGTCCAATAATCTTCATCAAGACCTGATACTGCTGCTTTCTATCCTCGAAACTGTTCGTGAGGCTATCACGGCAGCCGTCCTGGACCCAGCTATCGGGCTTTGGCGGCATCACGAAGATGGCATCATACTTCAGGAACTTGGCTTGCTGTTCAAGCTTTTTGTAGTCCTCTTCTGTGATGCGATACCTGTCGTCCGTCGAATAGTACTTTGCGTACATTAGCGTCGTCATTGCATCGCTGTCGCAGATTTTCATCTTCTTTGTGCAGGTAGAGTTTTCCGCATACTGCACGTTAAGGAAGTCGAGGTAATCCTTGTATACAAGCTGAGTGTCATCGGGATGCACATTGTCGGTCGTCTTGTCCGCAATAACCTCGTGCCCGTATTCCATGCTGTAATCAGCATCGAAATACCGTGCAAGGTCCCTCGTGAGAGTAGACTTTCCTTCGGAAGCCGTACCGATAATCAGAACTCGTTTGGCGAATGCCGACCTGTACTCAGGGCCGATAATGTCATTCCAGTGCTTCATCGGGTGCTTGCGAATCTTGGTTGCCGAAATCGTGTTCAATTCACGGTTCAGAACAAAGGCGTTCATGCCAAGGTCGAGTTCCTCGACAGCCTTCTTGTAGGTCGGTTCGCCCGTAAAGAGGGTTGTCTGACCGAGCATCTTCTTGCATGCACGGGTAGACACATGGTCTGCACCAAGCACAGCGGATACCATGGCCTTGCTGAGAGCGTCAAGCCATTCCTTCCACTTGTCGTTATAACCAGCGATTCCGATATCGTTATCCTTCATGAAGATAACCTTGACAAGCGGGTCGTGACTGAACATGTTCTTGATGATTTCATACCTGCGTTCGATTGGAAGCCCAATCTTCGCACCACGGTCTCCATCGAGACCGCAGACAGCAATGATTACACCACGACGGCAAGACTTCTTGGCCAGCATGATGAGGTCAAGATGGCCCTTGTGCATCGGGCTGAACGACCCAAGAACAAGGCCATAATCCTTTATAACCATCGGTCCCATCTAAGCCTCCGCCTTTTCGGAAGCCACCGTCTTCTTTTCGGTGTACGACCATTCGTGCCAACCGTAGATGGTGTTGATAAACCAGCACACATACATGGCAACCATAGCCCATTCACCAATCATTGCGAATGTCACGATGGACACGGCATCAAGAACGAACCAGAAGAACCACTGTTCACGGTAGCAGGTGATAATGAGAATCTGTGCGATTACTGTGAAGCTAATGCTGAACGCATCCATGTACGGGACAGCACCATCAAGGATATACTTGTCGATGGCACCGAAACCTACAGTAAGAACGATAGTTGCAATGATAGAGGCAACCCACGCCTTGGGGGAGAGTCGTTTCGGCACAACGTGCGTACGGTCATCTTCGAGACACTTACGCCACTTGTAGAGACCATAGACCATAGTCACGTTGTAGAAGATGTATTCGCCAAATTCAAGCCAGAGTCGGCTTTCCCAACAGATGTACATGTACATGAAGTTGAATACGAAGCTCGGGAGGTAAGCCCAGATGTTCTTCTGTGCGAACATGACCGTGGAGACCGTACCCAAGAGAGCAGTAAGGAGGGCAAACCACATTGCCGTATGGCCGTCAGGCATGGCAATGGTGAAAACGATGGTGAAGAGGATGAACGCCGTCATGTACAGCGCACGGAATTTATTTTTGATAAAAGACATAGGTCCTTCTTTGTTGATTGTTAGTTGTTGTTTGAAATATAGTAAATTTTAAAAGGGTTGGCAAGAGGTTAACCACCTGCGGGCCAGTCAACGAAGCACTTACCCTGATTTTTCCTCACATAGGAAATAATCATGCGCTGCATCTGCTTGTACTCCTTGTCACTGCACTCGTCTGTGTTCTGAATAATGACAGCATCATTGTCAAGGATAAAGGACGCAAGGTCGCAGAAGTCCAAGTAAGAATTGCAGCTGTCATCTACACTCAGAATAGACAAGTCTGCATTGGGCTCGGTAATCTTGTCAATCGTTCTGAGCATGTAGCTCATAATGATGGACTGGAAGGATTCATGCCCATAGCATCCGTTCGAAGCCCAATACTTCGGCCCAATGTATGCACCGTTTTTCTTGGACTCTACTTTGGTATTCTTGATGGTAAGAGTGATATTCCAGTGCTTCTTGAAGCTCTTCTTCATGTAAGCAATGAACTTGCGATATGCAGCAACAATTTCATCATTGCGCTTGATTTCCTTAGCGGTAATGTTCAGGTAGCCCTTCTTTTTCTCAGACCACTTGCCACAAGTCAACTTGTCGCACCAGTATTTCATGATAATGAGGAAGCAGTAGCTAGCCTTTTCTTCAGGCAGCTTCCTTTCGATAAGCGTTCTCTCGCTAAAATCCATCTCACCGTCAATACATACCTTGACGGGTTCCTTGTTGAATACGCTACCCCTCGGGATAACGATTGCGTGCATCGAGGAAGAGTTCGTCTCGAACGTTGATTCTCGTATCGTTTTCATTCCATTCTCCTATCTGATAATCGTGATATTCCCGAAATCCTTAGCGGGATTGAGTAAAAGTATGTTGTGGTGAGGACGGGTATTGTGTTCCTCGTCCTTGACAAGGTCGTCTATGATGACATAGTCGTAACCATCGTACCTGCTCAGGTCGTTGTTAGCAAGCTGTTCCGCCACCAGATGAATCTTGCCGAGCCCGTATGCGGCCATCATGCCTGGGTGGAGGACTTCTTCCCTGTCGGATTCCTTCAACCATTCCCGGCTGATTGCGTAATCAACCGAGTCATTCTTCGTAAAGACACAGCCACGGGGGAACCCGTACAATCCAAACCTGTCGAAGATGCTATCAACGACATCATCACGGATATCATCCTTGGTCTTCCATCCCCATGTGAACAAATGCACGAACAGGGGCTTGTAACGGTCGATGAAACCCTTAATCTTCTCGCAGTTTTCCTGCATGAAGTTGAGCGATGTCAGGTCATCTACGACTGTATTTTCAATATCCAATACCAGCTGCATCTTTATTCCTTGTTGTAATCTCTAACTTTCTTTACATAACTGGAAATGTCGATTTCCTCGGGGTGGAGCTTGCCTTGACTGAAATACTCGAACTTCAGTAGCGTGGCGATTTCCCTTGGTGCGTCCTTAACGACCTCGTCGTACGCTTCGGCACTATCAACCAATTTATTCACGGCACAGTCACGGCAGTACGGGCTAACCCATCCAGTCCTCACCATGGGCACATCAAGCTTTCCACAGACGATGCATACATTCCGTGATATCGCACAGTAGGCTTCGATGATTTCGAAGAGTTTGTCGCTCATGGATGACGGGTAGATACGGAGTTCGCCGAACTTCTCCTTGATGTCGCCGAAGTAGAACTCATCTCTGTCTTCCTTCTTCCAGGTGTTCACCTCGTTCTGGATATCCTCGAACAGCAGGCTGCCGAACGCCTTTGCCCATCCGTCAGGTAGATGGTCCATACAGGTATAGCTGTAATCGTAGCCGTCCACGACCTTTCCCGTGAACGCATTCTTCGGGAGAAGTATCGGGTACTTCTCGATGAGAGCCTTATTTTCTTCCACCGTTCGCATCTTTCTTTCCCTTTATGTTGACTTCGATACACATCTTCACATAGTCCTCAATAGAACGTATCTCGTACTTCTTGCCGTTGGTTTCAACTAGGGTGGAACCACCGTGGGAAATCGTGTCCAGAGCCTCGTACATGAACCATTCGGCTCCTTCCTTGCTTTCATAGAGGAATGCCATTAGCCAGTCGATAATGCGGTTATCAACAAGTTGAACCGGGCCAAGATACATCGAGCGGGAATCCCCTCCAAGAGCCTTGTCCATGTTCGAGTTAAACTGTTCGAGTTCCTTTTCCATGCTGTCACGGAGTTCTACCATCCGTTTAAGCAAGTCAATGAGCAATTCTTCTGTGTTTGCCATATAAACCTCTTTTTTCCAAAATATACATACTTCTTTTGCGATTGTCAAGGGAAATACCTAATTATTTTTTCCACCAACCCCTTGCCACCCTATAAAAAATATACTATATTAATTCCAAGCAAAAGGAATTACAATGCCAAGCAACAAAAGACCTACACAAAACGACACCCCGGTCTGCAGCTTCTGCGGACGCCAGATTGACGAACACATCCTTGCCGCACGTGGCATGCTCCCGATGGGAGCATTCATCTGCTATGATTGCGCCAAGCTCGCCAGCAAGATGCTGGATGAAAGAGCCAACGCACAGCAACAGCCAAATGGTAGCAAGAAAGCGATGCAACTCCCGTCTCCGCACAAGATTAAGGAACACCTCGACACGTTCGTCATCGGACAGGACAAGGCCAAGGAAGCCCTTTCCATTGCGGTGTACAACCATTACAAGAGACTGGAATACAACGAAATCCGCTCCGACGATGATGTGGAAATCGAGAAGTCCAATGTCCTCCTCGTAGGCCCGACAGGCTGTGGAAAGACGATGCTTGCAAGGGCTATCGCAAAGATGCTCAATGTCCCGTTCGCCATCGCCGATGCGACCGTCCTGACCGAAGCTGGCTATGTGGGCGAAGATGTGGACAGCATCATTTCCCGCCTCCTCCAAGCGGCAAACATGGACGAGAAGGAAGCCGAACACGGCATCATCTTCCTCGACGAAATCGACAAGATTGCAAGGAAAGGCGCCAACCCGTCCATTACCAGGGACGTATCGGGCGAAGGCGTACAGCAGGGACTGTTGAAGCTCCTCGAAGGAACTGAGGCCAAAATCAATCCGCAGGGTGGCAGAAAGCATCCCGAACAGAAACTGATTACCATTGACACCAGGAACATCCTCTTCATCTGCGGTGGAGCTTTCGAGGGCCTTGACGAAATCATCTCCGAACGTACTGAGAAAGGCGGCATGGGATTCGGTGCAGCCATCCACACTAGGGAAAAGAAAAGCCTCAGCGAACTGTTCGATAAGTGCGAACCCGATGACCTCGTGAGGTTCGGACTCATGCCGGAACTCGTTGGTAGACTTCCCGTTACCGTCGCTCTTGACGAACTCGACGAGGACGCCCTCCGCAGAATCCTGACCGAACCGAAGAACGCCATCATCAAGCAGTACACCAAGCTGCTCGAACTCGACGGAATCAAACTTTCGTTCGACGATGAAGCGCTCGGGGAAATCGCCCGCCTGACCATTGAACGCCATACTGGTGCCCGTGGCCTCCGTTCCATCGTCGAAGAGTTGCTCCACGACGCAATGTTCATGGGCCCTGACAGCAAGGACAAGGAACTCCGCATCACGCAGGATATGGTCATGGAACACTTCCATATTCAGGAAAGAAAGGCTTCCTAGCCATCTTTCCAACTGAATTGAAATAGCCAGCGAGAACATCGCTGGCTTTCTTGTTATTTCTTGTCCTTCTTATCTTTGAGAATCCGAAGTACGTTCCGTACCGACCGTATTACGGTATCGTCATTAACTATCTTCCTGATTATATTCCGCAAGTCTTTCTCGTTATTGCACTTTACCACGTCGCTGTTTTCCAGTTTGAGCGGCTTGACATACGCCGGATAAAATTCGGTGTAGCTTATTGCGGCAAATTTATTACGAACCGTAGAATTGGTCTTCGGGTTCTGATATTTGAGCAAGATATAATAGGATTCATCCTGCTCATCGCCATCAAAGAATATTCTGGCCTCTTCCTCCGAAATAGGTTGAAGCATGACCGATGCAGTCCCTTCGGTAATACGGAAAACCTCGTTATTGAGACGGTCCAGTTCATCGTCCACCTTTTGGCTCGTTGGGCACATGATTTTTTCTAGGTCGAAATAATCGTTAGCCATCTATCCCTCCCTGCGTATTATATCGTCGTAAGTCAAACATGGCTTCACCAATCGAGCCCCCTTTTCTTTCGCACGGAGCGTCTTTTCCTTGTTCAGCTTGTTGCGAAGGCGAACACACGACTGTCTCAAACTCTTTATGGTATTAGCATCCTTTTTTGCTTGTGCCTTGTTTCCGTTGGCCTCGTTCTGCAGCTTCGCAAGAGCAGCGGCATACTCCTCGTTCGTCATAGGACGGGCGTTCTGCTTCGTAAGCTGTTTGAGAATCTTCTTGACATCGTCGTAACGGCACCAACGTCCATCGGAGTCATCTACGGCACGGATACCCATGTCGGTAATCTTCATCGAAAATCGTCTCAATTCATTCATCTTGCACCTCAATTTTATGGAGTTCAGCGTCGTATTCGTCCACGGTCAACTCTTTTGGTTTCAAGTGTTTAGCCTTCGCCAGCAAGGAAACGTGAACCAGCATATTTCCATCTTTACACAGTACATAAGCCCAACTCGATTTCACTTTTCGAGTTTTCGCAACCGCCTGTCGTGCAAGCAATTTACCCAGTTCTGGAATAGAAGCCTTCATACTCCCTCCTAAGCTAATCCAAGTTAATTAAGTTAATGCAATCCACGATGAACTGACCGAAGTCGTCCTGAATCGCAGCAGCAATGTTAGGGTCTAACCTTTTGGTTCCTGTGAGATATCCCCATCCACGCACATCGAGGTCAATCTCGTCGCCGTCAGCCTTGAACCTAACCACAGCGGCACTCTGGGAGCCCAAGTACTCGGGATGCCCGAAAGACTTCTTCATAGGGGGTTCCTTACCCTCTAGGACTGCATTCATGGCATCTACAATAGCCTTGAAATGCTCATCGGCACTGCCAGTGAAGGCAGCGTCAGACATCGAACTGGTTGTACGGTTTCCTGCAGAATCCCAGATGGTATCTAGGCAAATCTGGTCGTTTTTAAACGGGGATATAAAGTATTTTTTCCATTTGTATTCGTTCATAGTTAAAATATAGTTAAATTGTCCTGATTTGTCAATTAAATAAAAGAATCGGGACAAAAATGTCCCGATTGTGTCCCGATTATGTCCCGCATCACGGCGTCGGTGCGTACGTNNTCATGTAGGCAACGATGTTCCAGTCAGGTTCCAACAGGGATGATTCCAGTTCCTTGAACTTCGTTTTAACCCACAGTCGCCAAGTAGCCAGTCGGCCATAGCCTTTAAACATATCGTCAAGCCACTTGTCGATATAAGCATCGTCCCATTCCTTGTAGTCGCCAAGCAAGGACGTACCCATCATTCCAACCGCAGACTGGGTATGGATGAACTCATACTTGTCCTTAAGGGGATACTTCTGGGTCACACAAGGGGAGTGTTCCGGGTCGTTGACAACGCTTCTGAAAACGACGCCGAAAGCTTCCTTGTCATTTCCAGAGTAGATTTTCAATGCAATATCGGTTGGCGACGTACGTTTAAGTACATAGCTCAAATTACCAATAACGAATTCCTTGTAATCGCCAGCATGAGAAATTCTATCCTTGCTAGTAATTCGTTCCCACAATCTATCAATAAGGCTCATTTTCAATCTCCGTTGATTTTAACCGTCAAACCACACAGCGTTGGCCTTCACATATATCTGACCATTCTCTTCAACCTCAGTGATGCCCGATTTATCGTAATCATAATCACCTTCAGAGGTGAAATTGTCGGAAAGCTCCTTCATTTTAAGGTAACTGCAAGCAACATGTGATGTATTCAGATGATACATAAGAGCTTCGAGCGGACCGTAACCCTCTCCATACTTCACAGAAAGCTTGATAAATTCCACGACAAAGTCCTTAGGCAACTTGCCAATGCTTTCCGGCTCATTCTTCATGAGGTAATCAGCATAGTCATGCACATCGACTATGTCATCCGTCTTATCCCACGGTCCGTTGCCACCCATCGGGTTACACTGAAGCCAAACCAAGTTCGGGTCACCTGCGACAAACCTGTCCCATTTTTCCTTCGGCGTGTACGTAAATGCGTGTGCCGAAGACGAATTAGTTTCAAATACTGAGTATCGTACTGTTTTCATAAGTTCCTCTAATATACCACAATATAACAAAAAAGCGGATGGCTGTCAACCATCCGCAAGGCACGTAAAGAAAATTTATTAGAACTTTACCGTCGGAGCCACATCAGCGCCAGTAACAGCGGAGAACGGCACCTTCGGGGTTACTCCTGCGAATCCCGCCACGAAGACACCTGGGAATGTTCTGACCTTGTTGTTAAGGTTGTTGACAGCCACATTGAACTGGCGTCTGGACTCGGCGATACGGTTTTCGCATCCTTCGAGCTGAACACGCAGGTCACGGAAAGCGGCGTTAGCCTTCAAGTTCGGATAGTTTTCTGTAACCATCATGAGACGCTGCAATGCTCCACCGAGGCTGTTCTGTGCTTCCTGGAACTGCTTCATTGCACGTTCGTCACTGAGCATGCTTTCGTCCATCTTAATCACGCCACCCATACGGCTACGAGCCTCGATGACTTCGGTGAGCGTACTCTTCTCGAAGTTGGCTTCGCCCTTCACCGTTTCGACGATGTTCGGAATAAGGTCGTAACGACGCTGGTACTGGTTTTCGACGTTAGCCCAGCTCATCTGCACACCGTTTTCAAGAGTGCGAAGGGAGTTGAACTGGCCGATGAAAGCGCATCCGCTGATAAAGGCGAGCACGACAATGACAATAAGTACAAGTTTACCCGTAGACATTTTATACCTCTTTGGTTTGGATTGTTGGTTTTGTTGAAAATATAGTATTTAACTTGGTGCTTGTCAAGGGCTACCATCCGCCATGACTTCCGCCACCGCCGAAACTGCCTCCGCCGAATCCGCTGCTGCCACCGCCACCCTTGCCTCCGCCAAGACATGACAGTATAACGAGAACGGTACTCAACACAGGAATATCAGTGAGCACCTCGATGATACCAAGCAGGATTAGGACGACGATTACTATGGCTACCACGATGGCTACCGTGGTTCCGCTCACCTTCTTTTCATCGGCAGGTGCGAGCTGTGCCGTATCAAGGGTTGCCGTAAGCGTAATCTTCTTCTCTTCTTGAACCTTTGTGGCAATCATGCTTGCAAGCTTGATGATGCCCTGTCCACCCTCTCCACTCTGCAATGCGGGGATAAGGGAGGTCTGCTGCATATGTTCCACGAGGACATCAGGCAAATACCCCTCGGAACCGTAACCCACATGCACGCCTCGGTAGTGCGGGTCCATCACGACATAGATGAATACGCCCTCGTTCGAATCCTTGCTGCAGATTGCCCACTTCTGGGCTACACGCAAACTGAATTGAACCGGGTCTTCACCGTCAATCGTCTTGAATGTCGCCACGGCAAGGCCGAAACGAGCGTTCTTGGCAAGGTCGGACGCAATCGAATTTAATTGGTAGACCTGGTTTGCCGACATGATTCCCGCCCCGTCGTAAACGAACGAGTTGGTTGGAATCGGTGGGACCTCGATGGCCGAAACCAACGAGACAAGTAGCACTAATATGGCTAGGATTTTCTTCATGTTTCCCTCTTAGCTGTGATAGAATGTTAGGCTGATGCGTTTTCTGAGAAGGTCTCTCGGCATGTCATGCTTCTTCTCGTACAGGTCTTCTCGCCAATCCTCTGGACCGAAGACAGCCATAGCACCTCTAAAGGAGTTACTGGTCAGACAATTACCCGTAATGCCGACGTAATGAGCAAGCTTCGGGCAGTTCGGATAATCGCTGTTCTCGTGGAACCGTTTGAGCATGCCATCGTATTCATCACGGGGCATGTCAGCAGGGTCATACTCGCAGTTCCGATAATCCTGTGGTTCATTGCCGTCGATGATAACCTTGTCGCCATCCACGGTCAGTGCATAGCAACGATAGTCCTTGACCTCGGGAAGACCGAAATCCTTATACACATCATTGATGATGTCAAGGAAATCCTTTCGGTTACTTTCCATGATATCCTGACGCACGACATAGCTAACCTTCCCGTCCTTATCGACCTTTCTGTCGATAAGGCAGGAGAATACAGACTGGGCGGCGAGATACTGGATAATCCTCTTGACATCGTCAGTGTCGCACTTGGAGTTGCTGGACTGCCAGAACGTATCCAGCTCGATTTCAAGCAATCCGTTCTCGTCGGGCAGCGGGAACTCCGACTTGTCTCGAAGGGCAGGTTCAGTGCCCTCGGGATAAGTGAAGGCATGTTCGGACGAGGAGTTCGTCTCGAAAACATTCATTCTGATGGTTCTCATAGAGTTACCCTAATCGTTGTCGTTTCCCATGGAGATTACAGAGCCGCTGAACACAAAGGTGAACAGTTCCTCCGGGTCGTCAAGCATGTTGCCAATGCGACGGCTATCATCGTCTTGGGCAGGTGCGCTCTGGTGGTCGATGTAACCAGACGGTTCATCCTTGAAGTCGAAATCGACGATAACGCCATGCTCTTCGAAGTATTCCTGGATTGCCGGGAGCTTTTCACGGAGGCCTTCGTGGAAGATATACTTACCCGCCACGAGAGCGTAGTCAAGATGGTCGTCAGGCGTTTCCACGTCAGGGCCATACCACCCATATTCACCGCATCCATATACCATGATGCGAGGATATCTCTTCGGGTCAAACTTTTGTTCAGTAGTGATACTGAACGAATGACAGCTCGAACTGTTCGTTTCAAAAACCGAATTTCTAATTGTCTTCATTTTACCATCCTTGGGTTGTGACCTGAAGCAGGTCATGAATGTTTTCCTTACCCGTGAACGAGTAACGCTTGTCCAGAGCTGCGGTGCTCATGCGGGCCACCCGCATGTTCGGGACATCAATGTACATCGTGGCACAGGTGATGTTTCCCTCAGCATCCTTAACATCTGTGTCTGAACCCTGGAACAGCGTATTGAAATCCTTGTCAGAGATATTGAGAGCCGTCTTCGGGTCCAACTGTTCTATACCGAGGCAGTCGAACGACATAACCCTAAAGGGCAGAACCGACCGCATCATCATGAATTTCAACCAGTTGATATTAGCCTTGATTTCATCATGATGCTTTTCAAGCATGGCATGACCACGACGCAAGTCCTTGTATCCAAGGATAAGCACCTTTCTGCCACACAACGCCGGGAGGTCCTTCGCAGTCAAGATGCCAGCAATGGTATGGATTACCACATTATCGCCAAGCGTGTCGATGAAGTCGAAGTCTTCCTTGTTGCTGGAATCCGTAAGCGAGATGCCGATGCCATGAACGAGACCGTCGCCTACAATCTTGCAGATGAGTTCCTTGTACGGTTTCAGGTGACGCTGGTTGATGGTGATGTTTGCAATGACACCCTGTTCCTTCAAGCGTTCGAGGAACCATACGAGGTCAGGATGGGCCAAGGCGTTTCCGCCGCCGATTGCGCACTCGGTTCCTGAATGAAGGGTTGCAATCATCGGTTCCAACGCCCTGAGGTCGCCATGCTTTCCGTTTACAGTGGAGTTTTCATGACAGTAAACGCACCCACCGTCGCACTGGTCGGTCACCTTGATATCAAAGTTTTCAGGAAAATCATAGGTGAAATGGTCAGCCATCGGGTCGAGCGTTTCCTTGATTTTGGTGCCATCCGAGTAGATGGTCACCTTATGGTTTCCGTTTGTATATGTGTTAAGTATCGTTCGCATCTTATTTCTCTTTTTACCAGCGAGAAGCACGCTTCACGCTTTCAATAAATCCTTCTGGGTAGTACAGGTCAGTGGAGAGCGAATTGTACGTTCCCGACATGTGGACAATTTCCGAAGTAGCCTTTTCGTAGGTCTGGCAGGCGACACAATGTCCACATCTTCCCTTGTAGGTCGGGCTGTAACAGAACGTACACAGTTCGATAGGGAAATGACGGTAGTTCAGGTTACGGATGATATCCGCCTTGGTCAAGAACTGCAGGGGATAGCTGAACATGATGTTCTTCTGTCCAACGACAGCCAGGAGGTGTTCCTGGGCAGCAAGGATGTTGTGAGACCAGTTCCAGAAGTCGTCACCCTTATGGTAGCCGAAGTGGAAGCAGGAGTTGCTACGTCCACAGAGGGATACCATAGAGGCCATAAACGGCTGCTGGAACAAGGAAGGTTCGGAACCGTTCCAGTTAATCATTTCGCCGTCGAGCTTGATATAATCACGCTGCGGTTCATAGTCATACTTCTTTGCAAGAAATTCAAGAATCTTTTCCTGTGCGGCAACTTCCGAGAGGAAATGTTGGTTAGTCCCAAACTGTTCGCAACGGAAGGTGAGCAACTTAGGCTTGATACCCTTTTCGAGCAAGTCAACAAGAATCAGCGTACTATCCAAACCGCCACTGAACACGACAACATTGTCCTTAATGCCTTCATACTTCTTTGTAATAGGCTTTACTTCATGAAACTTATCGAAGGCAGATTTGAATTCGGCTTCCGCTTCCTTTGGCAATTCGACATCGCAGAAATTTTCGTCTGGAGCGGCGTCGCACAATTCCGCTTCATCTTTCTTTTCGTCCTCAGCGTCCACCTTCAATTCAGCCTTATACGGCTTCTTTTTGGCCACGAGAGCTCGCTTCAACAGGTTGCCGTATTTCGATTTAGACTTTGTTTCTGGACGAATCTTTTCGTTGGATTGTTTCTTTTTATTCATGTGATGCCTTTTGTTGAGTTTTGTTTTAAAAAAATATAGTCTTTTAAATCTTTTTTGTCAAGGCAAAACACCGAAAGTCATTGACATTTTACATAATAATAACTATATTCTACTCAAACTAAACCAGACAACCAAAGGAGTCCACTATGTATACAATTACAATAGACCAGTTCGCACTCATGGCTTATCTGGCAGCAGTCACCATGTTGCTTGTAGTCATGTCGATACAGCTTATCAGGATAAAGAAGAAACTGAACTCAATCGAATCAAGTTGGCATTCTTTTATCCTGGGACCACACAAGCGCAAGCACAAATATCCACTTGACCATGTATAAGATATGTCTAAGCATTCCGACTTTTACGATGAGATACTAGGCCACAGCGATACCCCAGATACAACCAACGAGTACGACCCTTACGACCCGCTCGGGTTATCTGGCGGACGAATGTCCTGCACAATGCGACCTGTTGCTAGCCCTCTTGCGGAGGAAATGGCCGAGGTGTTCATACAGGACTCCAAAGGCAACTGGGTGGTGGACGAAGAATCCGAGGAGAAACGGGAGATTCTCATGAGACGCCTCCAGCACATGCTATTTTAGTGACTAACCATATAAAAAAGACCGCCAATTAAGGCGGCCTTTTTAAATCCAGGCCCAATCGTTATCCCAAATGTAGTCAATGACTTCTTTTGGGGTGCATAGAATTTCCTGTTCACCATTGCCATCTATGCAGGTATAGTTCTTAGCATCCTCATCGTATATGATTTGACCATCCCCAAATCGAACCACATTACATGCTCGATGAATTGCAATGCCGTATCGCCTATATTTGCCTAATACATTCATCAAGGAATCTACACCACGAGCATATCGTGGTGCATTGATTCCATATGTCTTTCTCTGGCTACGCATTAGACTAAACCAAAGATGCAGCCGGGTTCGGCAGGGTGTTCCGTAATCAATCTGTCATCGACCAATGCAGCCTTAATCACGTCGTCCATGTCCATGTACTTGTACAGACCGAGACGGCCAGTAGGGACATACTTTTTCGGCAAGTACCCAAGTATCTTCTGGTACTTTTCATTCTCGCTTGCAAGAGGATAATATTGCTCGCACTTGCCACGCTCGTACTTCACAGGGTACTCATAAGTAACAAGTGTCTTTTGTTCATCAAGCTGCTCATTGTTGAAGAACTTGTGCTCAATGCTCCTCGTGTACGCTACTTCTGGCGAAGTGTAGTTCACAACAGCATTTCCCTGCCAGTTGTCAGTAGGAAGCAACTTCTCTTCAAACTTCAATGAACGCCAGTCAAGCCAGTAATCTTCAAACCCGTCCTCGTGAACAAGTCCAGCAAACAATTTGCTTTGGTTCATCAAAGAGTTCAACAGGTCTGATACATCACCAGAATAGAACACCTGGTCAAACTTGTTCTTGTTCATTCCATGTACACTGTGGTTGAATATATCTTCGCAGAAATCTTCACCATAGTGAATAGGATGCCCTTCGAACATGTTCTCAATCCATGTGGTATATCCTTCCTCGGGAATACCCTGATAGATGTCATTGAAGTAGTTGTTGTCGTAGGTGAACCTAAGCGGCAAACGCTTGATTATCCACGGCTCCAACTCTGTACACGGCTTTCCCCACTGCTTTTCAGTGTAGTGCTTAATCAGCTTTTCATACACAGTAGTTCCAACAAGGGAGATTGCCTGTTCTTCAAGGTTCCTTGGGGATTCAAACGGGTGTTCCTCCTTGTACCTTTTGATTTCGGTTTGAATAATACCCTTCACAATGCTAGGAGACACCATATTTACACCAAGATTCCGTTCAAACAAGCGAACAAATGTGTTCATGTTGAACGGGAGATTGTAGGTCTCCGATTCCTTACTATCCTGATTGTAATACACGGCAATCGGACTGTTCACAAAGTTGTTGAACTTAGCGAACTTGTTCGCAAACTTCCATACAGCAGGGTCAGAAGTATGGAAGATATGTGCGCCATACTTGTGAACGGTGATACCTTCTACCTTTTCAGTATAGCAGTTACCGCCAAGGTGTTTACGCTTCTCGATAATCGTGATGTCTGCCGGATTGACGCCAAACTCATGAACGAGTCGCTGATAGATTACTGCATTGTAAAGGCCAGCACCTACGAACAGATACTTCATTCTGCAGCCTCCGCATAAAGGATTGTCGGCTGGTCCTTGTGGACGCCAGCACTGAACTCACCGACCGTCATATTGAATCCAGTTACGTCAATCTTTTCATTAACCTTTCTGTAATTCTTCTCGATACGGTCGATATCCTCTTCCGTCAAATAAAGATGGTCAGAGGTTTCGTCAAGCTGTTCCTCGGGTCGAAGGAATTCATTCAATGTTCTGATATCAACCTTGTTCTGCATAGCCCATACTAGCACCGCATGCAACATACGATACTCTTCTGTCGGCTTCACAATGGTTGTCTGGTCGATATACTTCGACGCATTGAACGGACGGACAATCAGGTGAAGGCCAGTCCTTGACGGAATACGAGCCACAATCATGTCCTTGGGGTCAACCTTCACGTTCATACCAGGCTTCATAATCTCCGCCTCGAACGCCTTTACAATAGGGCTATCAACCGTACAGTCGTCAAGGTCGATAAGCCATGTGGTGGTAGCTCTCGGTTCGGAACTTACCTTTCCACATGCCGTACTCATGGCACGGAACGGGTTGCGTTGCGGGTCAAGCTGATGATTTTCAAACTGCTTGGTGTCGTTCTCCTTGGCACGGAAGATGAACTCCCGGACATAGTGCCATCCGATTGCCGTGTAGTTACGACGGTTCAAACGGATATACGCACGAGCGTTGAACTCATGGCAGAGCTTGATGATTTCGTCACGGAGCTCTTCGAGGTGGCCTTCGTGGTTCAAGAGAATCTCTCGAATCGTGCGGTCGCCATTGTTATGCTTGCCCTGAACATTGTTTCCATCCTTGGCACGAAGCAAGATTTCAAGGTAGTAGCAGTCGCCGACTCGTTCGAATTTAAGCAGGCTGCTGATTAGTTTAAAGTTGTCTATAATTTTCATGTTTGCCTCACGTATTCGGTTGATAATGTAAGGTAATGGTCTGTTATGTTATATCCCGTTATGGGGAGGATGTCACAAATCCTGACTTCCTCCGTATCCCTTCTTATATAAACAAATCTTCTTTGCCCGTTCAGAGGGATGTCATACGGATGTTCATACGGGCGTGGCGGAAGCACCAGACGATAGCCGAGAGCAGCATCCGGGTCGCTAACCTGTTCACGAACCCTTGTCGGAACATAGTTCTCGTCGGAAAGGGTTATGTATTCAGGTTCAACGACCTCTTCCTCTTCGACAAGAGGATAGTCGTCTTCATAGCCTTCCGGGGCCTCGATGACGACGAACTCGTCATCGTCCGATGAAACTACCGTTAGTTCCCCCATGCTCGGATTTCCTGTACCTTCGGTTCACTGGGAGAAGGCACCACCGTACCGTCCTTCTCGACCTTGTCTCCCTGTCCATACAGGATGTGGTTGACAAAGTCATACCGCACATGGCTGATAGCATGGCGAGGGAAACGGATGGTCAACGTAGTGTCGTTGAACTGGTATGTACCAACATATCCGTCGTCGGTCTTTACACTGGATGTGCGAACACCGTACTGGATATTCGGCTCACCCGCAAAGGCAAGAGCCACTCCCAAAAGGAGTGCTGCAATCGTTTTCATTACACCCCCTTCTTCTTTGAACGGGATTCCGCCCTTTCCTTGGCCATCTTGGCTAGGCCCTTGTTCAATGCCTTCATGGAACGGTCGATACGACCAACGCTTGCGGCAGACTTCTTTTCACGGAATGTCTGGGTGGGTGCGAACTTTCCTGCTGTCTTTACATCATAAATGCTTTTCATATTTTCCTCTTATTTTATCGCCCCAAAATATAGTACATTATCAACTACTTGGCAAGAGGGGCGTCAATAAAATATAATTTTGTGCGACCTTCTTTCATTTCATCGAACTGGGTAAACAGGATTCGTTTCATCTCGTCTGGAGTAACTTCCCTGATACCCGGCCCGCTCACTTTCTCCATTTCCCCAGGATGACGGTTGCTTCTCCGATACGTCTGCATAGTCCACGGATTGTTTCCATCCTGATTGGATTCCTCGACAATCTTCATGTACAGTTCCCACCGCAACGGATAAGATGTACGGTAGCGCACACGGCCATCCACAACCAGCGTGTAGTGGACATTTACCATTTCGTTCATTGGCTCGATACGGACATCCATTACCCTGATAGTGTGGTCAATCATGCTTGACGCACCTTCCTTATGCTCAATGTACTCGGCGACCGCATCGACGCCTCGATACTGATTGAAGAGTTCGTTCCTTATCTTTCTGATAAACGCTTCATCCATACGCATACCTAAAACATAAAATCACAAGTGTCAACAACGGCTTCCGTAAGCGTGGCCTTTTCTTCGTCGCTCAGCTTGGGCAAGTCATGATACGCATTGTCGATTTTCCATTTGGCCTTCAACATCCAGTAGAAATCCCTCATGCGGTAATCCATATCTTCGAGGAGTTCTTTATCCTTTCCATTTTCGTAGAAAGCCAGCATTTCGGAATTTAGGCTACCTTTTGAGTCAGTGTACCCTTCCTTCAACTGATTGCACTTCTGGGCGTGAACATACGCATCCTCTCGGTTGAGAAACACGATTTTACCATCGACAGTTGCGGCAAATCCATCCGTGCCAAGATTATACACCCTATACACCTGCAGAAGGTGCTTGAAAGCCTCACCATGGTCGTGACCATGTCCGAACGGACACATTATCGGCTTTCCCGATTGCGTGAACTTGGATAGAGAAACAGCAGCAATAATCATAATTTCCTCCAATTAAATCGGCTTAGAGCCGCAAGCTCTGTATTGTTCGCTTCTGCACTTGTCGAAGCAATTACCATTCATCATGAGTTCATCCCAAAGCTTAGTGAAGAATCCAGTTTCCTCTTCACACCTCATCGCACAAAAGCCAACACTGTGTGCGGCTGCACACTTATGCCATACGGCAAGCTTCGGGGCGATTTCTTTCATGTGCCTTTTACGTTCCTCTTCCCGTTGCAGTTCAGCTGCAAGGAGGTCGTTACGGCCACTCATCCAACAGGTCACATTACCTTCCTCGTCGAAACATTTGGTCACGTCGTCGACTTTCCAACGCTGCACCTCACCCGTCGGATAGTACCATGTTTCTCGCCAAGTCTTATCGTAAGGTTCCTTGACATAGACGGTCTTTCCTTCAAGGTTATATACGAACTCCACATTGTCCTTGAACTCGTGTACCTTGGTTCCGTTAATGTACTCGCTATGGTCGTTATAGTTTCGCCAATACACGATACCTTTACGGCGTTCGGCAATGATACGGCGACCGAGGTCGATAAGGGTAGTATCCTTCTTTTCGATGACTCGGTAGATATCGTTCCCGATATACTTTCCGCCTTTCATCTGCATGGTTTGAAGAACTGCAACCCATTCTGTCATCTTGTAGATTTCAAGATGCTGTGCTTCCAGGTCGTCAATACGGGAGTTCAACTCGTTGTTCATCTGAATGATGGTCGCTCTTGTCTGTTCTATCTTGTAATAGTTCGTCAGAGCCTGACCCTTGAGGACCGACACATCACTACGAACGCCCGATGTTGCGATATAGGCGCCGAATGCACCAAGGAAAAGTTCAAAAAGCATATTTATCTGCCTCCATGCAGTTGATTGTTACATAGAGAAATATACATAATTAAATAATCCCTGTCAAGGGGTAATTCAAATTTAATGCACTTTTCTTTTAAACTTTCTGGATATTTCTAAATTGGCCAAAGGATTCAATCCCTTTATGTGGGTAGATAGCAGCATATCGTCGCCGGAAACGGAATTTTCTTTCTTGAACCGTTCCTCAGCGACAATAGCTTTTGCCCAGGTGTTCTTTCTTTTCATCTAATCATTCCAGTCTGAACCCGGTAGGCTTGAACTTGTATCCGAACGACTTTCCGTCGTTCGCACAGCCGACATCTCCTTCCATGACATACAGGCGTTCCTGTATTGAATGCCAGATATCCTTCTCGACCGCCTTGACGAGGTCTTCTCCTTTAAGACCGAAGCTGCTGTACGCCTCGATAGCAAGGTCAATAACCAGTTTTTTATTAAACTTGCTCGGGTCTTTCTTCTCGTCGGCATCCTCTTCGTTGAGGATGTGGATAGTCTCAATGCTTTCGCCGAACTTGCTGTAAACCCAGTCCAGGAGAGCCCTGCGGTTCTCCGCCTCGTGTTCCATGTTGTGAACGAACTTCTCGTTCTTGAACTTCTCTATAACCACGAAAAAGTACGCTTTCATCTTCTACCTCGAATTAGGTTTAATTTTACACTTGTTCTTCTTGACGGAATAGATTGCACCAGATTCAAGAGGGATGGTCGTAACCTCGTCCTCCTGCATAAACCTGCACACCATCGAATAGCGTACCGTCATCACAGTGCCCGTATAATCAGTAGTCGTACTCACGCATGCCCCGCATGGCGTAGTCACGATTACCTCATTGTTCTTGAATATCTTAATGGAATGTCCATCCTCCCAGAACTCCTCGGGATGTTCCTTGCGGTATTTTTCACGGGAATCGTGATATTTTTGTAAACAAGTAAGTACGAACCCGGCAATAAATACCAGCCCAATAACAAACAAGATTAACCAATAATAACGCTTTATGAAACTCATGCCAACCTCATGTTATAGTTGATAATTTTATCCTTCAAGCGTTCTATCATGCGATTTCGCACGATTTCCAGTTCGAACGGACTTCTCGACTTATCTTCGTATCCAGCAAGAAGATTGTCGATATCCTTGATTGTATGGACATCGTTCAACATCTTGTCAAAATACCCAAGGTTCAGCATATCGGTAAGGCTAGGGGTCTCCATCTTGCTCAGCCTAATCGCATTATCGGCATCGGAAAGCCACTTCCACCCCTGAGGTGTAAGGTAGCCTTTTACCACATCACATGATGCAACTATCAGATGGCTGCCCCTTTCCCAAATCAATTCAATCAGCTCTTCACGATTCATCGAAGTGGCCACCATCCACATATTTTCAATATAATGGGACCAGTGTTCGCAAACCCGCCTTATGATTCCGTGAATTTTATCTATATTTTGTGCATCTGTAACGATGATGTAGAAGTTAAGTTCCTTAGTCATTCTGCTTAGCCTCGGGACTTTTATTCATGATTAAGTGCGGATAGAGACGTTCCTTGTTCTCATCAATCCACTCCAACAGTTCTGCAATCGCAGAAACCTCGGTTTCCGTAAATTCCTTAATGGGTTTCTTTTTGAATTTGTCGAGAAACACATAGGTGATATGGTTGTCAGGATGGAACTTCTGGATAATGCGTATCCTGGAACCAGAAAGTTCGTATTCCCTGATTTTGCAACCAGTTGATACTTCGCCATGCCAGAAACTCTTCTTGGTTTCGCTATACCATGAACTCATATAAGAAAAACTAATCATACTGCATTATTCCTTCGGTGATGGTTTCAGCTTTTCCAACTCCATGATAATGGAATCAGTGGTCCTGAAATCCGTCCCATCGTAAATATCGCACAAGAGACCCGCTCTACTTGGCGACCAATACTCTTTGTAAACCTCTTCCCAGAATGACTCACGAAGTTCCCAGTCAGGCAAGTCAAACCCATCATCAGTCTGGTTTTGATACCAGAACTCTCGAAGTTCAACATTTTCCTTCAAGAACTTAGCCGCTGCATTGCTCGGAAAGAACTGCAAGGCGATGTAGTTAACCCCGTCCACTTCCCGTGCGAACAAGGTACACTGAAGTTGATAATCCCAGAGCCCACCCTTTTCTGGACACTTGGTATCATCTTCCAACTGTTTCATACGCCCAAAATGGTCCAGCTCCAACAGCTTAGGCCATTTCAACATGTCGTTCGGGACCCACTTGATGAACTTCTGGCGCAATTCGTTGACATATTTAGTCGCTTCGTAAATGTCCTTAAACTCTGCATTCTCCTTGAAGAGATATGCGTAATACACTCTCATGCTCATATTGTTTCCTCTTTGTTAAATAAGTTTGCAATTTCAGGAAAATCCTCTAATTTCACAGTCCTCTTAGGGAACATGTGGTCTAACAACATTGTCACACATTCACGTCTGTCAGACGGCAACGAATCTGTCAAGATGTCGTACGTCGGTGCATTTTTTCCAGTGAAGTGTATGGCTGCACCTACCGTATAAGGCTCAACAGAAACCTCCATCTGGTTTAGTCTGGCAGCTGCAACAAACGCACAGGCAATGCGATGTCCAAGCAATCCTTCTAATACTTTAAGTGCATCCATATTACGGGCCCCCTTTTACGATATAAGTCACAATAGCAATGACTATACCCCAGAACACCACACACGCCGACATGATGCTCACCAGGCATACCGCAGGACTGTATCTTTCTTTGGCTTTCATAGCTAAATCTCCACGGTAAAATCGTCTGCGGTCAAATTGTGCAAAGCGAACGGAGTTTCCCGGTCGCTGCCATATCCAAGCGGATTCAACATGACCTGGGTATCACCAATCATCAGCTTATGAGCATCGTGAGTATGACCACAGCCCCAGTATTTGATTCCAGCATAGTCGAACTGCCCAATGTTGAAATAGAAAAACTTATTCTTATCGGAACCACGGTATTTCGGATTAGTGTTACATTGCCACGATGCAAAATGGCTCAACACAATAGTCGGCTTAGCACCCGTGACAATTTCAAGCTTATGCCTTTCGTTATAGGCAACGTCCTCAATATTGGCATCCTTTCCCCAATATTTGCCGTCATACCATGTAGACTCCCATTCATGTTCAGTGAGAAGGTCATCCTTCATGTAATCCCAAATTCCCATCGCACCTCCAATGAGAATATTGTCAACCATGGTAAGGTTCTGGCTTGTTCCCAACAGGGTAGCATTATTCAACTTAGACGTAAAGTCTTCAATACGCCTTATCTTTTCCGCAGTAGTCTTAATATCGGGGTCCCATTCCACAGTCAAGTCGTGGTTGCCAAGCACAAAGACGAACCGCTTGCACGAGTCCGATATAAACGACAGGCATTGCTGGATTGTCGCTAGATTGTCCCCATAGTCCCCAGAAAGCACAAGTAAGTCAGCGTCCTTACCATATGCCTCAATCTGTTTTCTTTTTTCATCAGTAGCATATTCATAATGAATGTCTGACAGAAACTTCACTTTCATATTTATCTCCAGGTGGATGTCTATAATAAAAAATATAAATAAATAAACAACTTGTCAATAGGCGCTTCAATATTTTTAATTAAATTGATTGTAAATACTTTTTTACATAAACCACCAACAATAACCTTATAGACTTAGTACAATAAACTATATGTATGGACCATGGAAAGACTATCATGAAAATTCAGATGTTGGTCATAGGAGCCTACATACTGAGAAAACGAGAAGAAGGCGTAGATGAATCATCTAACGTCCTCGCTAGGCAGTGGATTGACGAACATGGCCTAGAATTCAGGAAGCTTTTCCAAACCGTCAGTAGCATAGTGAAATAATTATTTATATTGCCCCTTGACAACCCGTTTTTAATTTTGTATATTAGGGGTAAACGTATAAAATGAGGTACACTATGCAAACTGAACCTAATATCAAAGATACAGATATGGCTGGTACCGCTGATGTATCGAGCGGAGCAGAAAATATGGTCAATCAATCTGCTGCACCAGTCCAAGAAACAACTACAACACCCAAAAAGCGTGGACGCAAGAAAGGATACCACCATTCCGAAGCGACCAAAGCCCAAATGAGACGAGCACGCATTGGTGTACATCCATCGGAAGAAACGAAGGAAAAGATTTCCAAATCCAAGGAAGGCAAGACTCAGTCGGAAACGGCAAAGCTCAAAATGAGCGACACCCGTCGTTACAACTTCCTCCGAAAGAAGATTGAATCCGCCTTACACGGAACGTCAACAATAGTTGATGTCGTTGCGCTTTTCAACCGAAAGGACGCAATCACTGTAACCATGTCAGAGTTCGCAGAGAACATATACAAAATCGCACACGACAAGGTCGATGGACTTATTAACACAAAGGCTGACCGAAAGGCACAAAATGCCGCCTATAAGGAAATCCTCAGACAAATCAAGGAGCTTTACAATGAGCGAATCAAAGAACTCTCAAACGCAAACTAACAAAGAAGAGGCCGAACACGAAAAGGTTGTATTCGACGAAATGGGGTTCCCGGAGCGTGAACGCCCGAAATCGTTGAGCGACCTGACACGGTTCTGCAAGAACCGCCTAGGGAAGAATGCCGAGTTCGGGTATTGGGACGATAAAGGGTTTCCTGCATGCACTTACTACAAGGCGTTTCTTGGTATCCTAGGAAACGGACTTCTCGCATACGATAGCGAGGAAATGATTGCACAATGTGCAGAAGATTGCGACATGTCGTATGAAGAGGCGATGGAAGCTCTCGACTACAACACGTTCTGTTGCTACATGGGCCCCAAGACTCCTAAGCACATCACGCCTGTCAAGTTCCCCGAGAATCCCGAAGAGGAATTCAAAGAGATGGAAGGAGACATGCTCACGTACATTCCTGACTGCGACAACGCCCTTGTCGGATTCATGGAAACACCTACTGGGTTTTGCTGCGTTTACAACATGAAGCTTCTTCCTGACGCTGTGAAGAACTGCAAGTACATGAGACGAGACCTACTGCTCGACCCGTACGAAAAGATTCCGTTCGACCGACAGGCATTGAAAAAGAAGCTCGAAGCCGCCAAAGCTAAGAAAGCAAAGAAGAGTGCAAGAAAGAGGCACTGATAAACTGTAAAGGAAATCGACTGGACGATGAAATGACTTACGAGAAATTTTACAATATACTTAGAAAGAACAGACTGTTCGCCAAAGTCACCGTCACTAACTCAGACAGGTGCTACTTTATCACAGATAGAAATTCGCCCGAGCGCAGTGTAACAATATCGCCATCGGACGACAACAAGGTTTCTATCTCGTTCACAAAAGTAGATATTGACAGATATCCGTTTAAGTCACTTCATCTGTCCTTGTCTTCCAACAAGGTAGTGTTCAACATCCCACTGTCCGAACTTCAGACCAGCATGGACGTGAACATCCTACTACATTGGGTTATCGCCGAGTGTTTCCTAGGGTTACCAAAACACAACCTTATGAAACGAATATGGATATGGATTATCCGTGCATGGCAGCACTTTCTTATAAAGCTCGTCTGAATTATACTACGTTTTGGACGTACCTAAATACATGACCGCATTTCACCCTGACATCAGTATATACAGGGATTCCTTTTTCCTTACACTTGCACGCAAAGAACAAGTCCTCACCAAGCACACCACGATGTTCATCTTCGTATTGAACCCATTTGAAATACGGAAAGCCAATCTTCTTGAAAACATCAGTCTTAATCAAAGCGCAACCAAGACCACCACCATGAATGCGCACTTTGCTACAACCATCAGCAATCATCTGGTCAATTTCCTTAGCCGTATATTCAGATTCAAGAGGGAAATTGAAATATTCAGTGCCGTCAAGCTTATACAGCCGACATACGTTAGTATTGCCGTGATACGAGCCGTCCGTAGTACGATGTGCATAAGAACCAATACATACATCCACTGGGTTTTCTAACATAAGTTTAAGAGCATCGCTCGGTAAAGTATTGTCCGAATCAACCATGAGAACATAATCTGCATTTATCGCCATCGCTTCGTCGGCAATTCTATTACGGGCGTTGGCACAATCGTATCCACGTACGAAGTCAAATAGACACCAATGGCCACATCTATCGAGTCCGTAAATCGACCTAAACGTCTCGGGTGTTATTGTTTCAGAACATGGGGTTGCAATTAGAATTTTCATACAATACCTATAAATATTATGCACCCATAAAATATATTTAATTTTCGAATAATTTAATTATTTGACTCTTTTTTACTAGGCGATATACTCCCACTTACGGTCATGGTAGAAGCGAAGTTCGTCTATTAAGTCATCAGGCTCGATGTGACTCGGACGGTTGGATTCCAAGTCATTCGGCGTTGTCAGCTTGCCATCAGCAAGCCAGCACTCGTGCTGAAACTTGCTAATGAATATCGACTTGTACGGATTGTAAATAACCGGGGGAGGATTAGAGTCGATAATAGTCGCAGAAACAAAGTGCTCGTAGTCAAAGAATTTTATACCGGGGAAAAATGCCCTCAAAAGAACCTTAAATGTTTCAATATCCATTTTACGTCCTGTTCCATTCGATATGGACAAGCATATACGCAGCTTCCTCAGTACCAGGGCATCCGTTTATGCTAATGTAATTGTCAAACATGACAGACCAATACTTTACCGTTCCAGACGAATATTCAATCGACACCTTGTCGAATGAAGCTGCAAGAGGAGAGCCGCTAAACAGTTTTAAATCCTCCATCTTCTTCAACAGGCTGCTATTATCCGATACACAGTAATTACTAAGGAAGTGACCGATAGCATTACGCAAATAGTCATGCATATCATTGTCGTCCTTCGGACGGTACGAATCGACGTGTTCAACATTGGGTGCCTTGTAGTACATGGCTATAGAATAGTAACCATTACTGCAATCAATTACGTTTTCTTTCTTTTCTTTCTTTTCAGCCATAATATTTCCTTTGTGTTTGGTTGTTTTATATCTTCATGTTATCAAACCGAGCGACTCGTCCTAGTCTGCGGAGGCGGTATGGGGAACACGTACTCTGGGTGGGCATCGCCTATGGTTGAATAGAAGAACATCTTGAGGACGTTTAACAAGTCGTCCCGGTTCGAAGTCATCATCGCCACATAGGATGCTCGGAATTCATCATTGGAGCCATCGACGGTTGCCGCCATGCCATACATGGACGAGTAGTACAGGTGGACGAAGCTAGGCACATTATCCTTGAAAAACTTACCCACCTCGGCAAATATCCACTTGTGAAACGACGGATGCCATACAGGAGCTTCCTTGTCTGTCGGAGTATCCTTTCTGATAATGTAAGGCATTTAATCATCCTCGTCTTTACAGCAGGCATCTTCCATCGAATACTGTTTACGCAATGCGACAATTTTGTCGGACGCTTCTGAATACACATGGCAGAACTCTATGGCTGTCTCTTATACACATCT
>LXOW01228114.1_pt1 | contig 30617 bp, 29 predicted proteins | sample 1368591 | NCBI WGS metagenome assembly LXOW01 (sample SAMN04884650, study PRJNA319009) | bovine gut metagenome | isolation source: Cow rumen | host: Bos taurus | place: Italy: Legnaro (PD) | collected 2014-07-09
CGACCGTAATAATCAGCCTCTTTGTAGCAATTCATGGCGGACTCGTATTCCTTTTTGGCTTGGCGCACGCAACCGCTGTAGAGAGCGGCGGGTGCGGCGTTTGCGTAGTCTTTTTGCTTCACGAAGTAGTCGTAGGCCTCAAAGATTTGGTTCTCGTTGCTGATGTCTTCGTCTGCCTTGTATTTGGTCCGTACCTCATCCACAACAGTGGTCATGCGTTCCGTCTTGCTTTTGGTGCCGCATGCAGGCAAGACCAGAAACAGGCCGAAAACCAAGCCCAGCATTTTTGCAATCCGTTTTGTTTTGTCCAATGACATGTTTTGTTGTATTTCGATTGCAAAAGTATTACAAAATTTGTCTGAAAAAGGCAATGAAACGCGCTGTTACAAACTATTTCGTAATATAACCGCTGATATTCAACGGGTTGAAGAAACGAATTACAAACTTTTCCAATGAAAAAACACGCCTTCCCCCTTTCGGGATAAGGAAAAAGCGTGTATTTTTGCGGCCATAAACTTCATTCCGTAAAGACGGAACAAAAAACAAAAGCAAAATGGAAAAGAAGAAACTTTATCGTTCGATGACGGACAAGAAACTCTGCGGCGTATGTGGCGGACTTGCTGAATACTTTGACGTTGATCCAACGTTGGTTCGTTTACTCTGGGTTTGCGCTTCCTTGTTCTCGGCAGGCTTCCCTGGTCTGTTGGCCTACATTGTATGCGCCATTGTCCTACCGCAGCAAAACCAATTGCCGAATCCTTGATTTCGGGCAATAAAAAATCTCTAACCGAACAACTCCGAACCGACCAAATGATTAGTCGAATAATTCCGGATTTATTCGGTTAGAGATTTATTTTACTGATTTATCGGTTGATAATCAGCTTACTGCAATCATCTTTCGATTTCACGAAGTACATTCCTTCGGGCAACGTCGAAACGTCGATTCTGCCAGAACCTTGCATCACGAGTTTGCCGCAGAGGTCGTAAATGCTCACCTTTTCCTTGCCTACGTTGATGAAATCGTTGGCGGGGTTGGGGTAGACGTTCAAGGCTTCGTGTGAAGTCTCGGCCACATCGGTCACGTCGATGGTATTGGTGAAGAACCTGACGATTTCAGTGTTGTAGTCGATGTCGTTGGTGGTGCCCATATACCAGTCGTGATTGCCGTTGTAGACCTTGATGAAGGCGACGCGAGCGTCATTGGTGCCGTTGAGGTATTGATACATCTCGAAGGTGAGGTCGTCGTTAAAGGTGTCGGGATATTGTTCCACAATAGGCGTTTCATCGCATTGGTTGAAGGCACGCCAGTATTCCACCGTCTGTTCGACGGGCAGACCCAAGTTGTAGGAACCTAAAGATTGCAGCGAAATCATGCCTCCATCATAGGTAATCATCTCGTCGGAAGTACCGAAGATTTGCAGCACGTTGACGTTAGCGATGGGGGTGAGGTCGGTGAGGTCGTTGCCGATGACACCGCTGACGGCGGCAATGCTATTGATGATGTCGCCATGGTTGATGGCCATACGGTGGCTCATGAAGCCGCCCAGCGAGAAGCCGGCAAAGAAGATTTTGTCTTGATCGACATTGTATTCCGTTTTAGTGGCTTCCAATGCAGCCAGCAGGAAACCTTCGTCGTCCACGCCATCGCTGACGGTAACGTCGAAGCTGAAAGGCATGCCGTACATGTTGAAATCAACGGAGACGGTGCTGCCGACATTCCAGCAGGCGCCGAAATTCTGCGATCCTAACATAGGAATTTCATAGTTGAATTCCAAGGCTTGCGGGCAGATGATAATCCATCCCTGTTCCTCGGCAACATTCTGGATTCGAGTGGCATGGAAGAAGTTGTCGATATCATCGCCCATGCCGTGCAGCATGAACAAAATAGGGGCAGCCTCAGCATCAGAATATGAGGTGGGCACATATTCAAGGTATTGGCGCTCTACACCATCCCAGGTGATGGTTTTCAAGGTTTGCGCGTTAAGGGCAAAGGCCATAATGGCCAAAAAGAAAAGGGTAAAAGCTTTTTTCATGATTGTGAGAATTTTTGTGTCGCAAAAATAAGAAATATTATTGAATTGAATGTTTCATATTGATCTTTTCGCGAAGAACCTCAATTTGTCTTTCGATCTCATTTTTTAGCTCTATCAAATGAGCTAATGCTTCTTCGTCGCTATCGAGGTCTTTTTCGTTGTCTTGAGGCTCCATTGTTAGTTTCTTGATACGGGAACGAATGGCTCCTTCGTTTCGTTCAAATATCTTGGTCAGTTCTTTAATTGACAATCCTCTGCCTGACAATTTCAGGATTTCAGAATCTTCTTCTGGTGTCCACTTGGCGTAGGCATTGGAGTAAAGCAGTTTTTGTTGTTCCATATAAGATAGGCCACTGACATCAGAAGATTGAGGTTTTTCAATAGCATCCAAGTCTTTCGGGAACAATACAGTAGCCACTAATTTGAAATGAAAACCTTCGAACTCCATTCCTAGTGAAAGCACCAAATACACTCCTTTCAAATCAGAGAAATCATCTGGATTTTTTTTGAACTGTTCTAAAAAGACTGGGTCCGTGATGGGGAAGTCATAGTTTGATCCAAAATAGGTGAACTTCATCCTATACTTTGAATTTTCTCTTTCCTCATCGCAGTAAGCGCAAGCATTTTCTGGATGTATCAGCATCAAAGAATAATCAAGTCGGTCTATTATTTTGGCTGGAATAGCTTTCCCTCTATAATAGAAGACGGCTTGATGCCGAGTGTCAAGGAGTTGGTTCAAAAATGCATTGGAGGGAGAAAACTCGAGAGGACAAATTTCCATCCGCGAACAATGAACGTCTTCTGTATGTGCTTTGTCTGGACAAGGTTCAACCTCGGTTAGTTTGACCAAGGAGAAAATCTTGAAACTCTCGGCCAAGTGGTTGGAAATTTCACCATTGGCTGACATTGAAACAGGTCGTATCCATTTCGGTCGACCATCATCATGGCGAACAATAACCAGACTGCTGTCTGATTGCGGAACGACTTCAATGCCAGCAATGCATCTGCCTCCATGTTTGTAGGAATTGGCCAAACAAATGAAATACTTATCCATCGTCTTCAAATTAAATGGACAATACGAACTTTCTCTTTGCTGTGTTCTTGCATATATTCAGCCAACAAGCGCCGATGGCATTGCTCGGGAGTGTCTTCGCTACATAGGAAGCAAGTACTATCAAACGACTTGACACCATATTTTTTTATAATTTCCCTGCTTTTCAGGATATTGGTATAAATCTCCGTGTATTCTGGCCAGGTCACTTCATGCTTATGCCATTGGTCAAGCAGTTGTTTAGTGGGTGCAAAGTCTACGATGTGTTTATAAGGAATGTGGCAAATCTCGTTAGTGAAAAACTCCAAGTCCTTCCCTTTGGCAAAACCAGCCAACTGACTGCTATTGCTTATGCGTACATCAACAAGTTGTTTTACGCCGTTGTTGCGTAGTAAGTTGAAGAATTGTTCAGCGCTTTTTTTCGTGAAACCTATGGTGTATAGCGTAATCATGTCAATACTCTTCTTCCAACTGTAATGCGGGTTTATATCCTATTTCCTTGTTTTTCAATCTGTAGGCATCTGCCAGTTGGTCTTCGACGGTATAAGTTCCAAATAATTCATCTATCTCGGCAAGATGGTATTTTCTTGAATGTAGAAACTCATTTACCATTCTTTTTTCCACTTCACCTTGAGTAGCTAAACTTGCGTCTTTCAAAATATGAAAGACATCTATTCCTTGATTATGGAAATATCTGGAAACCAATGAGAAACGATGACATTCCAAAGGGTCGGCCTCCGAACACATCAATGCGATGTTGAATCCTCTTTTCAAACCTTTTCCTAGCCTTTCCACACCTTGTTGAAATAGAGGGGTTGTAACTGCCATCTCAAAATTTACTTGACCATCATCATCAATGCAGTCGGTACGCCTAGCGCCAAACTCATCGCCAAAAGGCAGATATTGGATGTCGTTTGACTTTAGGAAATATTTTAGGTTTTCCTCGTTGAATTGTGGCGCATACTTGCTTGCTGGCACACTTCTGACATCCACAATACAGTTAATGTTGTGATGTTGCAACAACGAAAGAAATTCCTCCAACGACTGGTTGGAATGGCCTATTGTATATAATTTCAAGGTTTCCAATGCATTTTTGCTGTTTGAATAGATTGCAAAGATAGTAAAAAAAATTGAAACCACGTTCATGATTCTTTGAAGTATCCTTCCCGTTTCATCTCGGCCAAAACCATGCGTATCTCACCGTATTGGTAGTCATCGCCCAAAACGTCGCGCGCTGTGGTGATTTTTGGGTCACCAGTAGACTCAAAGTAGTCGCGGATTTCGGCCATCTTCTCACTTGAAACAAATTGCGAGGCGGGAAAAGAACCCTGTTCGACCCAATAAATAAGATGACTAAAAATGGTTGACTCGGCCAGACCTCTTGCTTTAGCGATGTCCTCAATACTCATGCCTCGTTCCACCATTTCTTTAGTCTGAAAGTATGTGGCTCCACTGGTCTTCTTTGTGGGAACTTTTGTCAAATCACCAATATCAGCCTTAGTTGGGTCTTCACCCAAATACCGCAGCACGATGTCGAGGATTTCGGCTCCGTAGTTGCGGATGCGTTTGGTGCCCATGCCATCTATGGTTCTCAGTTGTGCCAGGGTGACGGGCTTTTCCGTAGCAATGGCTTTGAGAGTCCTGATGGGTGCTATGGTCGACGGTGAAATGCCGTCGGCTTCGGAACGGGCCACGCGCCAGGATAGCAAAATAGAATAGAGGCTGCCGCTACTGCTCGGTTCAAACTTGATTTCCACTTTCTTCTTTCCGCTCTTTTCCGCCTCAATCACCTTCACCGACTTGGTCTTTTGGTAGGTCATCACGCTGAAGCCGTCCTTGCAGGCCTCAAGGCAACATCCTTTGAGGTAGACGTCTTCTTTCAGTTGCTTCAACGCCTCGGTGAGAAGCTCATTGACGGCTTGGTTGTCTGTCTTGAAAGGCAGGTCGAAGAGGCCTTCGGTGATGTTCTTCAAATGCTCGTCAAAGTAGGCGATGCCTTTCTTCAGGCGGTCCTGCAAAGGCGGGTTTTGCTCGCATGAAGGAGTTTCGTCGTGAAGTTTTTGGATCTGGGCTTCAAATTTCCACGAAACAGAACAGAGTTCATCTTGAACTCTTGTCCGTCTGTGACTAATGTCGCGTAACAAGCTGTTTTCGAACAGGGTGTCGTTGGTCATCAAGATCTTGGTGAGTTTTCCGAAATCTTCATAAATTGGAAGAAAATTGATAAGGTCGACCATGGTCTCAAACTCATATTGATGCCGTAAATCCTCGACAATCTCTTGTGTAGGCTCTTTTTCTGGTAGACTGTCAACGAACTGGTTGACGGAGAAATCATTCACCAAGGCGTTGGAGCTGATGCGTGTCTTCAGCACGAGGCCTTCCAAGGAGGTGCAACGGCTCAAAGCGACATACACCTGTCCGTGGGCGAAGGCTTGTCCCGCATCGACGATGACCTTGTCGAAGGTCAGGCCTTGGCTCTTGTGGATGGTGACGGCCCAAGCCAAACGCAGCGGAATCTGGGTGAAGCTACCGACCTCCTTTTCTTCAATCTCCTGATTATCGGCGTTGATGGTGTATTCCATGTTCTGCCATTTCAGCCTCGGCACGATGATGTGTTCGCCATTGCTCTCCACGGTGACGGTGCCTTCTTTTTCATCATAGCCTACCACGCGGCCAATCTTTCCGTTATAGAAAGCCTTTTCGGGGTTGGGGTCGTTCTTCACGAACATCACCTGCGCCCCGACTTTCAGCGTCAGCACTTCCTTGGTGGGGTAGGTGTTTTCAGGGAAGCTACCGTCAATATCTGCCTCAAAGGTGAATGGTTTCTCCATGATGGCCGCCAGCTTCGTCTCGTTGATTTGGTCGGCTTGGTAGTTGTGGGTTGTCAGCGTGATGTAGCCCTCTCTGTCCTTCGGCGCAAAGCTCGGTATGAAGCGGCTGTTGAGCAGGCGTACACATTCCGCGTCCATCTGGTTGTTGCGCACCTTGTTCAACAAGGAGATGAAGTCGGCATCGTGCTGGCGGTAGATGTGTTCCAGCTCCACGCAGATGTAAGGGGCTTTCTTCAGCACTTGGCTGCCGAAGAAATAGGGCGTGTCATAATAAGGCGACAGCACTTCCCATTCCTCGGCTTTGGCCACGGGCGCCAGTTGGTGCACGTCACCAATCATCAAGAGTTGCAGCCCGCCGAAAGGTTTTTGTGAACGGCGCACACGGCGCAGCACCGCATCGATGGCATCCAAGACATCGGCACGCACCATACTGATTTCATCAATGATGAGCAGGTCGAGGCTGCGGATGAGGTTGATTTTCTTTTTGTTGAGTTTCTGGTATTGGGCAGCTACCGTTTTTGCGTAGAAAGCCTTGCCCAATGCGTTCTCGGGGATTTGTGGTCCAAAAGGCAGTTGGAAAAACGAATGAATCGTCTGTCCGCCCGCGTTGATGGCAGCCACACCCGTGGGGGCCACCACGACCATGCGTTTGTAGGTCTTCAGTGGCAGGTTCTTCAGGAAGGTGGTCTTTCCCGTGCCCGCCTTTCCCGTAAGGAAGATATGCGAGTCGGTGTAGAGCACCAGCTCTTCGACGAAGTCAAGTTTTTGGTTGACAAAGGTTTGCTGCGCCATGTTTTCAATTGTGTTCAAAGTGCTAAGATAAGGATTATTTTTCATTTTTGTTTCATTTTTGTGGTGAAGTATGGAGAATTATTGTAATTTTGCAGGCAGTTGGTCGCGGACAACGGAACGAAAAACAAATGGATTATCAAGACGTGAGGGACGGGCCATTAGGCATGATACCTCCCGCGATAACATGATAAGCCGAGAGCAGATCTGCAAACCAATAAGTCGGGTTAACTGCTTTCGGCTTTCTTTATTGCCATTTCCATCAGTTCGACACTATATTGGACATGCCGCTTTCCTTCTTTCTCAAGAAGGATTTCACCGACAATCAGTTCAACTGTAAAGTTCAAATAGGGTTTTGTGGAATGTCTGAATGTATATTCCAAGGGGATGATGTAAGAGAAACCGCTGTTTTGTTGCATACCTGCCTTCGCTGGCAAATGTTTGATTTCATCAGCATTTGCATATTTGACCACATCTAAAATCTTCAAGATGGCGTAAGTTGACTGCCAATTTCTTACAGAATTATTAGACGCTTTCTTTCTGCTGATTTTTCGGGTAATTTCTATATTGGTACCAAGAAATTCGTTGTGTACTATTAGTTTGCCTCCATTTTTATTAAGAAGTATGTCGTATGCTTGCAGGATGATTGCTCTTCTAACACTATAATTAACACTGTTGTCGGTTGGAATGCAGAAAAAGTGGTGTGTGCTTATTAGGTTTGTTTTGATGAGTTCTGGCATTTCATTTTTTGGCTGTTCTTTTTCCATAATGTAACGATTTTGCTTTCTAGCCGCAAAGAAACGTCATCCATCAAAACCTATCCGTTGAACAAACGTTTGTAGTCGACAGTAATCGTTTGTTGTCGTTTGCTGTCGGGTATGTTTCAGATACTCAATAAAATATGAATAATTGAAAAATCGACTGCATCGAATTAAAAAAATCGACGTTTTCCAATTGAACAATTTACTATCTTTGTAGGCTCTAATAGAAGTATCATCATTAAACTATATCCTATGAAAAAAGTATTCACTGCAATCCTGGCTTTGGTTCTCGTTTTTTCCTTCGGGAAAGCCAACGCCTGCACTAACTTCTTGATTACCAAAGGTGCCTCCACTGACGGCTCCTGCATGATTTCATACGCTGCCGATAGCCATGTGCTCTATGGCGAGCTTTATCATTATCCCGCCGCCGACTGGCCGGCAGGTACCATGCGCGATGTCTACGACTGGGACGGTGGCATGTTCCGCGGCCGCATCCCCGAAGTGGCACATACCTACAACGTGGTTGGCAATATGAACGAATACCAATTGGCCATTGGCGAGACGACCTACGGCGGCCTCGAATGCCTCTGGGAAGGTCAGGGCATCATCGACTATGGTAGCCTGATTTACATCACCCTGCAACGTGCCAAGACCGCCCGTGAAGCCATTAAATGCATGGGCGAATTGGTCTACAACTACGGCTATGTCAGCGAGGGCGAGTCGTTCAGCATCTCCGACACTGAAGAGGTGTGGATCCTTGAGATGATTGGCAAGGGCAAACAAAATAAGGGCGCTGTGTGGGTAGCCCGCCGCATTCCTGATGGTTACGTCAGCGGCCACGCCAACCAGGCTCGTATCACCACCTTCCCGCTGGCCACCAAGAAATGCAAGACCAGCATCACCTTCAAGAACATCGACAAGCTGTTGAAAGACCCGAAAATCGACTGCGTCTATTCCGACGATGTCATCAGCTTCGCCAAGGACATGAAGCTTTACAATGGTCCCGATGAGAAGTTCTCGTTCTCTGATGTCTATAACCCCGTCACTTTCGACGGTGCCCGCTTCTGCGACCTGCGCGTGTGGGCCATGTTCAACAAGGTGACCGATGGTATGGACCAGTATTGGGGTTATGCCACGGGTCGTGACATCAGGCGCGCTCAGCCTTACACCGCTGGCATGTGCCAGACCCCCGATAATTTCCCGACCAACCGCATGCCTTTGTGGGTGCTGCCTAACAAGAAAGTCAGCGTGCTCGACATGATGGACTTCATGCGTGACCACCTCGAAGGCACCGAACTCGACATGTCGCAATGTGTGGGCGCAGGTCCCTTCCACTGCCCTTACCGCTGGCGTCCTATGGACTGGGAGGTCGATGGCGTGACCTACATCCATGAGCGCACCACTGCCACCCAACAGACGGGTTTCTCCTTCGTGGCACAAAGCCGCGGCAATTGGGATTGGCCCATCGGTGGCATCATTTGGTTTGGCGTCGACGATACCGACAACACCGTCTATTGCCCCATGTACTCCTGCATGACCGAAATCCCCGAGTGTTTCCGCGAAGGCAACGGCTCGATGAGCGAGTGGTCGGAGACTTCCGCCTTCTGGACCTTCAACCAGATGAGCAACTGGGCTTACACCAAGTATGACTACATTCATCCCGAAATCAGGAAGCGCCAGCGTGAGTTGGAAGAGAGCTGGGTCAATGTTGAAATCCCTGCTTTGGATGAGCGCGTCAATACCATTAAGGGCAGAGAGGCACAGGTGAGGGAACTCACCCAGTTCTCCAATGCTACTGCTACGAAACTCGTTAAAACTTGGAAGCAGTTCTATCACGAGCTGTTTATGAAATATGTCGACGGCAACCTGAATACGCCTGGAGATCCTGTTGAAGGCCAGAAGTATGTGCCGATCAACAGCAAACACCCGAAATATAGCGACGAGTACTATCGCATCCTCATCGAAAAGACGGGCGACAAGTACAAAGCCTATTGATTTCCTTGAATTTTAAATCTTTGAATCTTAAATTTTAAATTGACAATACCATGTTTAGAACACATACCTGTGGTGAACTTCGTCTTGCCGACGCTGGCAAGGAAGTGACATTGGCCGGTTGGGTGCAGCGCACCCGCGACAAAGGCTCCCTCGTTTGGATTGACCTCCGCGACCGTTATGGCATCACCCAACTCTTTTTGGATGGCAGCAGCGACCCGAAACTCTTGGAACAAGCCCGTTCCTTTGGGCGTGAATACGTGATTCAGGCCAAAGGCACTGTCATCGAGCGTGAGTCGAAGAACCCGAACATGCCGACGGGAGACATTGAGTTGAAAGTGAGTGCCTTCCAACTGCTCAACAGCAGCAAGGTTCCGCCTTTCACGATTGAAGATGTCAGCGACGGTGGTGACGACCTTCGAATGAAGTATCGTTATTTGGATATCCGTCGTAACCCTGTGCGCCAAAACCTCGAGCTGCGTCACCGTATGGCTATGCTCGTGCGCAACTATTTGAGCAACCTCAACTTCCTCGAAATCGAGACCCCGATGCTCATCAAGAGTACGCCTGAAGGTGCCCGCGACTTCGTGGTGCCGAGCCGCATGAATCCGGGTGAGTTCTATGCTCTGCCGCAGAGCCCGCAGCAATACAAGCAACTGCTGATGGTGGCCGGCATGGACCGTTACTTCCAAATCGTGCGTTGCTTCCGTGACGAAGACCTCCGCGCCGACCGTCAGCCGGAATTCACGCAGATCGACTGTGAGATGTCGTTTGTGGAGCAAGAAGATGTGCTGAACACCTTCGAGGGTCTGGCCAAGCACCTCTTCAAGGAGATGAAAGGCCTTGAATTCGACAAGTTCCCGCGCATGACTTGGCACGATGCCATGAAATATTACGGCTCCGACAAACCCGATATCCGCTTCGGAATGAAGTTCGTGGAACTCAATGACGTGGTGAAAGGTAAGGGCTTTGGCCTGTTCGACAACGCTGATTTGGTTGTCGGTATCTGCGCCGAAGGTTGCTCGGAATACACCCGCAAGCAACTCGATGCCCTCACTGACTTTGTGAAGCGTCCGCAGGTGGGTGCTGGTGGCATGGTTTACATTAAATACAACACCGATGGTACGTTCAAGTCGTCCGTGGACAAGTTCTACACGCCTGAAGACCTGAAAGTCATTGCCGACAAGTTCGGTGCCAAGCCTGGCGACCTGATGCTCATCCTCTGTGGTGAGGCCATGAAGACTCGCGTGCAGCTCAACGCCCTGCGTTTGGAGATGGGTAACCAACTCGGCCTGCGCAAGCCCGACGAATATGCACCTCTTTGGGTTATCGACTTCCCGTTGTTGGAATGGGACGAGGAGACGCAACGATACTATGCCATGCACCATCCCTTCACAGCACCGAAACCCGAGGACGAGGCCTTGCTTGACGATCCGAACAAGTGGGGTGACATTCGTGCCAACGCTTACGACATCGTGATGAACGGTGTGGAGGTCGGTGGTGGCTCCATCCGTATCCACGACCGCACCTTGCAGAACAAGATGTTCCACACCCTCGGCTTCACCGACGAGAAGGCCCAGGAGCAGTTCGGCTTCCTGATGGGTGCCTTCGAGTATGGTGCACCGCCTCACGCTGGTCTGGCCTTCGGTTTCGACCGTCTCTGCTCGCTCTTCGGTGGTGCCGACAGCATCCGCGACTTCATTGCCTTCCCGAAGAACAACTCCGGCCGCGACGTAATGAGCGGATCGCCCGCACCGATTGCCCAGGAACAACTGGACGAGTTGCAGATCGCATTAAATTTGAAATAAACAGATAAATAATAAAACAATGAAAAACTTAAAAACCTACCTCATCATCCTGGTGGGTGTCTTTGCATTAAGCTCCTGCTCAACCGACAAAACCATGATTGCCAAAGGGGTGAACCTCAACAAGTACGAGTATGCCTCCATCGTGAAAGGTCAGACCCTCCATGGCACCGAAACCGACATTGAAATTGAGCCGGGCATTTATGAAGCCATTGAAGACACGCGCCTGAAGATGGTGGGTGAGCGTCGTGTTAACGACCTAACTACGGAACAGAAGGAAAGAATCGTCCTTGTGAAGTATGCCGCCACCTCCAGCGAAGAGAAATCCACCCTCAGTGTCAGTTTCGAGGATTATATGACTGGCAAGACCGTGGCTTCGTGCCGTTCCTCCAATAAGTTTGCACTCACGCGCCAAAGGGATGTGGACAGAGCTATCAGCAAGCTGGCCAAACGCATCAAAAGCATTTGGAAGTGATGAAACTTTCTTTAGAAAAGAAAAAATATCTGAATATGAAACGATTATTAGTTCTAACGGGTGGTGGCGACTGCCCTGGCTTGAACGCCGTCATTCGCGCCATCGTCAAGAGAGCTTCCCAAGAAAAAGATTGGGAGGTGCTCGGCAGCATACAGGCCTACAATGGCATCCTTTGGGAGCCTACCGAAATTGTCAGGCTAACACCCGAAGCGGTGCGTGGCATCCACTTCCGTGGCGGAACCATCATCGAAACCACCAACAAAGGTGGCCCGTTCAACTGGCCCGTGAAGAACGCCGACGGTACTTGGACCACCGTGGACCGCTCCGACGAGATGCTCCGCAAACTGCAATATATGGGCATTGATGCGGTCATCAGCATCGGCGGCGACGGCTCGCAACGCATCTCACAGAAGCTCTACGAGAAGGGCCTGAATATCATCGGCGTGCCTAAGACCATCGACAACGACCTTTCCTCGACGGAATGCACCTTCGGTTTCCAAACCGCTGTGCAGATTGCAACAGAGGCTGTTGACAAACTCGTTACTACGGCGGCTTCGCACAACCGCGTCTTCGTCCTTGAGGTGATGGGGCGCGATGCGGGTTGGATTGCCTTACATTCCGCTATCGCTGGTGGGGCAGAGGTGTGCCTCTTGCCAGAATTCCCCTACGACATCAACATCGTCAAGGAGCGTTTGGAGAGGCGTTTCAAACACGACCGCGGCTTTGCTGTGGTGGTGGCATCAGAAGGCGCGCGTCCCAAGGACGGCCAGCAAGTGTACGAAATCAGCACCGAAGTCGGTTACGAGAACAAGAAACTAGGCGGTATCGGTCGTCGTTTTATTGAGGAAATGAAAGCGGCAGGCTTCACCCACGACATGCGTGAGACCACCCTCGGTCACCTCCAGCGTGGCGGTGTGCCGATTGCCTACGACCGTGTGCTCGGCGCCGAGTTTGGTGTGAAGGCCTTTGAGATGGTTCTTAACGGACAGTTTGGTCAGATGGTGGCCTACCATCATCCAGACTTGGTGGCCGTCTCGCTCAAAGAAGCCGTTTCCAAGCCTAACCTCGTCACCTTCGACAGCGACCTGGTGCGTACGGCACAGGGATTGAACATTTGTTTGGGTATCTAAAAATTGTAGAGACGCGGCGCGCCACGTCTCTACAACAAGGATAATCTATGGTAGAGACGGTGCATGCACCGTCTCTACATTTGTTTTATTTCTTTACAAACAGTCTAACCTCGGTGGCATTCTGCGTCGTCATGCGGATGACGTATGTGCCAGTGGGTAGATTAGCGGTGTGTATCTCCACCATGCTGCCACAGCTCTTTTGGCTGTAGACCTTAGATCCAGTGATGTTGAAAATCTCGATATGGTCGATGGCTTCGGTGGCTTCAACGGTCAGTTTGTCGCTGACAGGGTTGGGGTAGAGGTCGAAGCCAACGGTGGCTTGTTCTCCCACACCTTCCACATGTTGCAGGTTGGCGACGAGGTTGCGGCTGCCCGTCACAGTGAAGGAGTAGTTCACAGTCTCTGAGACGACGATGCCATTCTCGGTCCAATTCAGGAAGATGAATTCATCATTGGGGACGACTTTCACCGTAGCTTGCGAGCCAAACGTATAGTCGCCGGCACCGAAGATTTCGCCGCCTTCAGCGGGGTTAGCGGTGGCACTGATGGTATATGTCATGGGGCTGAAGTTGGCCACCAAAGTACGGTCGCTGGTCACGGTGAAGGTGTAGCTGGCATTCGTGGAGAGTTCGACGGCATCTTCGGTCCAGTTGACAAAGGTGTAGCCCGTGGCTGGCGTAGCGGACACGGTACAAGTCTGTCCTTCCTGATAAGAGCCGGCACCGCGGATGGTACCCCCTTCTTGGGGTTTTGGTGTCACGGAGATGGTGTACATCGGCAACGGGTTCTCAGTGAAGTGGGCTACAAAGCTGTGGTTGCCCGTCACGGTGAAGGTGTAGCTGGCATCAGAGGAGACGTAGCTGCCGTTTTCGGTCCAATTAATAAAGGTGTATCCGCTGCTCACGTTGGCGGTGATGGTGCAGGTTTGTCCGTATGTGAATGTGCCGCCGCCCGTCACAATGCCGCCCGCGCTCGGGTTGGCCGACACGCTGACGGTGTAGGTGTTTATGGTGAAGTTGGCGATGAGGTTGCGGTTGCTGGTCACGGTGAAGGTGAAACTGGCGTTATTGGACACCACATTTCCATTCTCGGTCCAGTTGGTGAAGGTATAGCCAGCATGGGCCGTGGCCGTTACCGTGCAGGATTGCCCTTCTTCGTAGGCACCATCGCCTGTGACGTTGCCGCCGTTGTTCGGGTTGGCCGACACGCTGACGTTGTAGATGGGCAATGGTTCGGCTGAGAAGTTGGCGACGAGGACATGGTTGTTGTTCACCGTAAAGGTGTAGCTGGCATTCGACGACACCACGATGCCATTTTCAGTCCAGTTGTCGAAGAGGTAGCCGTTGTTTGTCGTGGCAGTAACGGTGCAGGATTGTCCTTCCTCGAAAGTGCCGCCGCCAGTGACATTGCCACCCTCGCTCGGGTTAGCCGAAACAGTGACGGTGTAGATGGTCGGTGGGTTTTCGGTGAAGTTGGCCACCAAATTGCGGTCACCATTCACCGTAAAGGTGTAGCTGGCATTAGCCGTCACCACATCGCCGTTTTCAGTCCAGTTTTCGAAGGTATAGTCGCTGTTGGCTGTGGCGGTAACAGTGCATGATTGTCCTTCCTCGAAGGTACCGCCACCAGTAACATTACCGCCTTCGGTCGGGTTGGCTGACACGCTGACAGTGTAAGTGATAGGTGGATTTTCAGTGAAGTTGGCGACGAGGTTGCGATCGCTGTTGACAATGAAGGTATAAGTGGCGTTCGTTGATGCCACGTTGCCGTCTTCAGTCCAATTGACGAAAGTATAATTGCCGCTGGCCGTGGCACTTACGGTGCAGGTTTCGCCTTCCTCGAAGGTGCCGCCGCCAGAGACATTGCCACCTTCCTGCGGATTGGCAGTGACGTTGATGGTATAGTTGGTCACGGGGGTGTCGGGGCAATCGCCTTCTTGGTAGAATGTGATGTTGTTGGTGTTGCTGGTACCAGTGTAGAAAGCGCCGTTGCGGTAGAACAGATAGTACGTGGTGGTGCCGCTCCAACTGCTTGCCGTCTGGCTGATGCCCTCGTTGCTGATGGTCCAGCGGTTATTGCTGCTTTGCGATGTGCTCCAAGAAATGGTCTTGTTGCCCGATCCCCATCCGCTGGTGCTTCTTGTGAGATAGTATCCATTGTAGGAAATGTAATACTCTCCTGATGTCCCCGTCGAAGTCAAGGTGAAGGGTGTGTCTATCTCTCCTTGTTCAACAGAGTAGCCGCCCTCGCCGTTGGGAAGAAACGTCACCGTGGTCGTTGCAGTCGAACCGCTGTTGTTGGTGGGCATGACGAGGGTGTTTCCATCGTGATACCCCAAGATGTAAGACCCTGGCTCCGATAAGGTTACGTCGTAATAGCAATCGACAGGACAGCCTCCCGAAGGCGTGAGGAAAACCTCAATGTCGACACGTGCTCCGTCGGTAATGGTGACATCGACGGTTTCGGAGCAGTAGCCTTCCTTGGTGAACTTAAAGGTATAGGAACCGCCTTTGATGGGACGGTGGAAGTCGCCAACGGTGTGTGAGGTCACCCATGAGCCCAAGGCATCGTGGTTTTGCACCGTGACTGTGACGCCCTCGATAGGTTGGTTGGTGTTGGCATCCTTCACAACGCCATGGACGCCCTTCAGACATTGCTCCATGAAGGCGAGCATGCTGTTATGGTTGTAGTTCCAGAAGTTGGGCAGTTGCGATGCATTGGGGGTCTTCGAGGAAGAACATTCCAAGGTAAGTTCACGGCATTGTCCGTAATAGTTCATGTAGTCCTGACGGCTGCCCGTGATGGTGTACCAAGCGTAGCCGTTGGTGATGCCACTGCTGTAGGTGTCAGTCATGTAGGAGGAATAAACCGCTCTGGCATTGGTGACATATTCCGTACTGACAAGACGCCACCAGGCATCATCGGGATGGGTGAGTTGGTAGGTGTCCCAAGGATAATTGACCACTTCGGCACCGCCGTGGTAGTTGGCACCCATGGTAAATAAGTACTGTTGGGCGAGATCCATCATCCACTGTGCCTCATTTTGATAGGTGGAGGCACCGTCAGGGTGGGCTCCGTCGTCGAAGTCGGGGAAGTGGCGGTTCAGGTCAATGTTATTGCCATTGTTGCGGCGGGCGCCACTGACGGTGTTGTTGCCGCCGTAGTAGGTGCCGTCGGGGTTGGTGCAGGGGAAGATGAAGATATCAAGGCTGTTGACTAGGTTGACGATGCGTGCGTCCGAGCTGGTGCACAACTCATCGATGAGGCGAAGCATGAGGATCATGCCGGTCACCTCGTCGCCATGCATGGTGGAGGTATAGAGGAATTTGGGCTTGCCGTTAGGCTCGCCGTTGTTGATGCGGACACCTAAGATCCTGCGGTGGTTGGTGGTTGTCAGTGTGCCCAAGTCGAGGAAGGTGCAAGTTCTGCCGTTGATGGCGGTCGCGGGGAAGCCTTCCATCATGGTGACGAATTGGGGATAGGTCAGGTAGCTGTCCCAGTCGTACATGCCACGTTGCGGTTCGTACATCTTGGCTTCGTGGCGTAGCGATGGTGGCGTCAGCAGGAAAGGCTCGTAGCCTGCTGCCAAAAGGTTGTCGTATTGGTTCGGGTTGGCATAGCAAACCACGGTGCTGCCATCGGTGCCGTCAATGGAACAAAGGGCGTTGATGGCTTGAATATCGTCAGGATTTTGGACGTTGAGGCTAAAATAGTACTCGTCTCGTTGCGACATCAGTCTTGCCAAGGATCTCTGGCTTTGCGCATGGATATTGCCGTAAAGCAAAACGGCGACGAAGAACAACGAAAAACAACGTGATATTTTCATAGTTATAATAAGTGTTTATTTGGGAGGTTCCCCTTCGGGGAATGGAATTCGCTCACCATTAATCGTGCGGCGGCTTTTGGGGCTTATGAATAGTTAATTTCTTTATGCCGACGCTTAATAAACTCTGTCTCAACTCCATTCCCCGTAGGGGAATCTCAATTTAAGCAGGCAAAATTACTTTTTTTTCATTTCTAAACGTTTATACCTGCAAAAATTTCTACTTTTGCGCCCATGTCGAAAAACAAGTTTTACGTCGTTTGGACAGGCCGTAACCCAGGCGTTTACGACCGTTGGGAAGCCTGCCAGAAGGAGATAGAGGGCTTCAAGGGAGCCAAATACAAGGGCTTCCCCGACCGCACGAGTGCCGAGACGGCTTTTAAGGAAGGTCCCGACAACTATTGGGGCAAGGATGTGGCTCCAGTGGTTGACCTGTCGCAAGCCAAGGAACAGCCCGTCAGCCCTGCCATCGCCGTGGATGCCGCTTGTTCGGGCAACCCGGGAAAGATGGAATACCAGGGTGTCTTCGTGGATTTTGGTACGCAGCCTGCCACGACGGTGCAGCTGTTCAAGAGTCCCGTTTTCGAAAACGGCACCAATAACATCGGCGAGTTCCTGGCCATCGTACATGCTTTGGCATGGCAGAAGCAGAAAAAGGTGGCTTATCCTATCTACAGCGATTCGGTCAATGCGCAGATATGGATTAAGCAGAAGAGATGCAAGACCAAACTGCAGCCCAACGCTAAAAACGAATACCTTTTTGAGCTCATAGCCCGTGCCGAGAAATGGCTGAACGAGAACGCTATAGAGGTGCCGATTCTGAAGTGGAAAACTGAAATTTGGGGAGAAATTCCCGCTGATTTCGGCAGGAAATAGGAATCAATAACTTAGTAATAATTAAATCACACAGAAAAATGAAACGCATTCTATTGACAATTGCAGCTATACTTTTAATGACCATGTCTTCAATGGCGCAGGATTTGATTGTGCCAACACACGGAAATCCCATCACAGCATACAATATTGATGCCGGAAACAGCTTCATCTATTACACCGCTGAACCTGATGCCGATGCAACTTTGTCGCGTATCGCTAAGGACAGCGTACTGATGGTGCGCAAAGCCGATGGCACAGTGATGGACTTCGCTGCGGCTTCTACCAATTCGCAAAGTGTACCAGCGACTATGGAAAAGCCTAGAACCGATTACCCTGTTATTGACGAGGCCGATATCCACGGCAGTCTTATTGCTCAAGGCAACAAGGTGTTTATTCCCATCAACAGCTATATTGAAAGCGAACGGGTTGGACAAGAACAATTAAAGAAATTGGTATCAGAATGGGACTATTGGACAGTCGTCGATAAGCCCGAACAGGCTCATTTTGTTCTTCAATACGTTTTGACATCAAAAGGACGGGATAATGCTTGGCTATTTGTTCGTCCACGGAAGTACTATAACAGCAATCCTTTTGTGGAAAATTTTGATATAAATGTTGGAGTTTTAGTTTGTGTTCGTAAATCAAACGATTCCGATTCGGGAATTAACCGTAGGAATGCAGATATCTTTTTCAATCATCTAAAAGGATTATTGATTGATCCTACTTATGAAAAAAGAGCAACTCTAGTATACAAGCAGGCGAGCAAATGGTTTAAAAGCAAGGATACACAAAAACATTTAAATGCTGATTATGAGTCAAATGATTATGGTTATAAAGGGAATTATAGCTTTTACTTTGCTCTTGACTGACAGTTATTTATTAAAACATATCAAACGTTCTTAATTAAGATGTCAGTTATATTTTTACCTTTGTAAAAGAAAAAGCTTTAAAGGAAATGCTGAAATACGACTCGTTTTATTTCCAATGCCCCCATTGCCACGCTTGGCTCGAAGGTCGCAACCTGAAGGCTGAGATGGTGAATCAGTCTATCTTGTATTCCGATGGTAAAGTCTTGAACGACAACTATATCACTACGCCGCAAAAGATGATCATGTGCCCTTCATGTGGCCATATCTTCTGGATTGAAAACCCTGTTGAGCCTTTGATTACCTTCAACAAGCCCGATGCCGAAATCTATTCTTGGAACACCTGGCGTTTCTTCGGTGTCAGCTTCTCCGACAACAAGGGGAGGATGGCTTTGATTAACCACTACAAGACCTTTTTGAGGAAGAGCCACTACGAGCCGAAGAAGGAAATCTACCTGCGTCGTTTTTTGTGGTGGGCCTACAATGACCTGCACCGCAACCACCAGCATGTGCGCTTGAAATATTGGCTCAACGGATTCATGAGTTTCGGCGTGTGGCATTGCAACCGCAAGATGATCCTTGAGGGCGAGAAGCTGTTTCTCAAGAATTACAAGGACTTCACTAACAACCTGAAACGTCTATTGGTCCTCCTCGAAAAGCATCCTGAGGAGCAAATCGACCTTGAGTTGCCTGAGATTTACCGTGAGTTGCGCCAGTTCGACAAGGCAAAGGAGCTGCTCGAAAAGGCGGGCAGCCGCACTCACTTCACCAACGAGATACTACGCCATTCCAAATGGAAAGACCCTCGCGTGTTTATGGTTTCGGGATAAAAACAAAAGGGACGGTTAGCCGTCCCTTTCGTTTTCCTGACAGTTTCCTATCAGTCTTTGTCAAAATCAATCAGGAACAAATCCTTGACCAGGACCTCAGTGACGGTGTGTCGTTGACCCTTGTCGTCAGTCCACTCGTTATTGCGAAGAGCGCCATCAATGGCAATCCGCTTGCCTTTTTTCACGTTCTTTTCGACGCGGTCGGCGACGGGTCCCCATGCCACAATCGGGAACCATTGCGTGTCGTTGACCCATTCTCCGTTGGCGTTCTTTTTGCTTTCCGTTACGGCAAGGCGGAAGCGCGTCATCTTGCTGTTGTTGAACATCTTCACTTCAGGTTCTGCACCCGGGCGGCCAATCAGCATGACCGAATTTCTCATTGTACTCATGGTTTTGTGTGTTTAGTGATTAATAATATGGTTGGTTAGTCGTTTTGCTCTTTTCCCCAGTCCAAGAGGATGAAATTGTTCAAATGGATCTCGGTCGACAGATGGCGTTGGCCGTTTTTGTCGGTCCATTCGTTGTTGCGCAAGGCACCGTCGATAGCAATTCTTTTGCCTTTCTTTACCACTTGTGCGACGCGCTCGGCGGTCTTGTCCCAGGCCACCACGGTAAACCACTGCGTGTCTTTCACCTGTTGGTTGTTAGCGGTGCGGCGCATGTCGTTCACGGCGAGGTTGAAGCGCGTGACGATGCGGTTGTCGTTGAAGGTTCTCGTTTCAGGTTCTGCACCCGGGCGGCCAATCAGCATGACCGAATTTCTCATTGTACTCATAGTTGTGTGTGTTTAGTAATTAATGAATAAGTTTAGTTTGTCGCGTCACCCCAAGGTTGGCCATTGACCGTTCCAATCGGTTTGACGATGCAAAGTAACAACACTTGTCAAGACTAAGCCGTTGAACAAACGTTTGTAGTCGACTGTAATCGTTTGTTGTCGTTTGCTGTCGGATATATTGTTAATTATCAATAATTTAATTTTTCACCATCGAAAACAACTTTTTTATAATTTTGCAGATAATTAATCAAACCAACAGAAAATGGCAAAGGATTTGAAACCTCATATCGGCATTTTCGGTCGCAGAAACTGCGGCAAAAGCAGCCTCATCAACCTGCTGACGGGACAAAATATCGCCATCGTGAGCGACACGGCGGGCACCACCACTGATCCCGTCAAGAAAAGCATTGAGATTTTCGGTGTCGGGCCATGCGTGCTTATCGACACGGCGGGCACCGACGATGTGGGCGAGCTGGGACAGCAGCGCGTGGAGAAGACCATGAAGGTGCTGGAAGAAATCGACTGCGCTATTTTGGTCATCACAGGCAACCAATTCGATGAAACAGAAAAACAACTCGTCAAGCGCATGAAGGAGTTGGCGGTGCCGTTCTTTATCGTTCACAACAAGGCCGACGAGGAGCCGCTTCTTGCCGTCATGAAAGCGGTGATAGAGCAGAACACTGGGGTTAAGGTTTTGGATTTCAGCGTTTCCAGGAATGATGACATTGTGCCATTGGTTGAGACGCTGAAAAAGATTATTCCCGAGAGTGCTTATCAAAAAGTGTCGCTGTTGGGTGGTATCATCAAGCCAAACGAGGTGGTGGTGTTGGTTTGTCCCGTCGACTCCGAGGCTCCCGAAGGCCGTCTCATCCTACCTCAGGTAATGGCCATCCGCGACGTACTTGATAATGAGTGCATTTGTGTGGTACTCAAGGAAACCCACCTGCAGCAATACCTTGAAACCATGCCTGCGCCCGCCTTGGTCGTCACAGACAGCCAGGTGTTTGGCTATGTGAGCAAAATCGTCCCGCCCGAGATCCCTTTGACCAGTTTCAGCATCGTCATGGCGCGTTTGCGTGGCGACTTCGACAATTATGTGAAAGGCACGCCACACCTCTCGCAACTGAATGATGGCGACACGGTGCTTTTATTAGAATCCTGCACCCACCACAGCACCTGTGAAGACATCGGTCGTGTGAAGTTGCCCCGCATGATATTGAAATACACAGGCAAGGACATCCATTTCGAGTACGTGGCAGGTCTTTCTCCCATAGAACATCCTGAAAAATATGCCATGGCCATCCAATGTGGAGGCTGCATGAGCACACGCAAACAGTTACTCAACCGAACAAATCTCTTTGTTAACCAAAGTATCCCGATCAGCAACTACGGCATGGCTTTGGCTTATATGAATGGTATTTTCGACAGGGTGATGGAGCCGTTTCGTTAATTCTTCTTGGTGAGATAATCCAACAACCCTTTGCATCCCTCCAACACATCCACCCAGGTGGTCTCAAAGTCGCCCGTGTACCAAGGGTCGGCAACGTCGCCAGGGCGTTGGGTGTAGTCCATCAGCAGGCTGATTTTATGGTCGGTGTCCTTACCAAACAACCATTTTAGGGTAAGCATGTTTTCGTGGTCCATAGCAACAATATAATCATAATAATTGTATTGGTCTCTGGTAATCACTCTTGCCTTTTTGCCTTCGCACCCGATGCCATGCTCAGCCAGTTTGCGTCGCGCCGGCGGGTAGACGGGATTGCCGATTTCTTCCGTCGAAGTGGCTGCTGAGGCTATTTCAAATTGGTCAGTCAAGTCAGCATCGGCAACGAGTTTTTTCATTACAAACTCCGCCATGGGACTGCGGCAGATGTTGCCGTGACAGATGAAGAGGATCTTTTTCATGTTGTATGTTGTTAATTGACACGGGATTTCGGGACGCGGGACGCGAGACTTTTTCCGTCCCGTGTCTCGTGTCTCGCAGTCTTGTGTCTTATCATTGTTTGTTTATTTTCCTAGCAAATCGTTAATCACCACCGAGGCACAGAAAATGCCGAAGGCGGCAGGAAGGTAAGATATTGTGCCCACATTGGAGACCTTGTTTTGCTCATCAACGCCCTCGGTGATGATGGCCGAGGGATCAACGGGCTCGGGCGAATAGACAGCCTTGATGCCATCGAAGACGCCTAGACGGTGCAGGCGCTTGCGGATGTAGAACGCCAAACGGCAGTGGTTGGACTTCGAGATGTCGCAAATCTCGATTTTCTCAGGATGAAACTTGCCGCCCGCGCCCATGCTACTAACAATACGCTGGTTGTTCATCTTGGCATAATAGAGCAGAAACACTTTGGGCGCCACCGTGTCGATGGCATCCACCACATAGTCAAAGGGTTGTGCCATGAGGTCGATGATGGCTTGGTCTTTCAGGTATTGGTGAAGGACGGTCAGTTCAATCTCAGGGTTGATGTCGCGGAGGCGTTCGGCCATGACCTCGGCTTTGGGTCTACCAATGGTGCTTTCCAAGGCCAACAGCTGTCGGTTGCGGTTGGTGATATTCACCACATCGCCGTCCACGATAGTCATGCGGCCGATGCCTGCACGAGCCAACTGCTCGGCGGCATATGCCCCCACGCCACCCAGTCCAACCACAAGCACGTGCTTGGATTTCAGGGTGTTGATACCTTCATCACCGATTAATAAGCGAGTTCTGTCTTGCCAGTGTTCCATAAAGCTGCAAAATTACTAAAGATTTGTTCTTTCAACGCATTAATGTCCATTTCCAGCAGTTTTGCTGCAGCTTCGTAAATCGTTTCAATCCCCACTTCTGACATATCAGTTTCAAGGAAAAGATAATCCAAATCGATGAATTTGAATGAATTATAAATTTTTTTCTCCGAATGCAGCAAACTCTCCCCAACGGAAAGATACAGTCCTTGCCCCGTTAATTGTCGGATGTCTTGTTCCGTCCCGTTGAAGCCGTGCAGAATCCAAGGTTGGTTGGCTCTGTGTTTTTTGCGCAAGGCAAGAATTTCGTTATGGCTTTTCACATCATGTAGAATCATTGGCTTTTGCAAGGTTTCCGAAAGTTCGATTTGTCGCTTGAAAACGGCAATTTGTTGCTCGAAACTTTCCTTGTGCATTTTTTCTAAACCTGCTTCACCCAATGCAATGACATTCAGAGATTGCAGCCTCTCTTCCAATAATGTAAATGCTTCTTCCAACTGAAAATCAGGATTATCCAATGCCCATGGATGAATACCGTAACTATAATGGCCTTGCTCGGGACTAGATTGATTCAAATCCAAGTTGACGATTTGGATTAGGTTATCACATAGTTTTGTTGTATGGGTATGAATGTTAATAAATGCCGTTTTCATGCTGTTTTGAAAACTACTAAAGATACGATGTAACAAATCAAACCAAATACTATAAACAATCCAACCCCCCATCCTTTCAGCTTTGTATTGTTTTCGTTTTTGTATTTCTTTTCAAGCGTTTTATATCGACCTTCGGCATCCAATAAAAAACAAAACACAAAATTCAGGATAACACAAAAAATGATGACTCCAAGATTGATTTTGTTTGTATACTCTATTCTGTTCAAGAACAAAACCATGTTTAATATAGACCCTACATAAAAGGCGATGGTGAGAAATAAAAGTCCAAAAGCCATAATATAAGGTCCACTATCGCCCCATTCTTTGTAGAATTTTGCATATCGGTAAAAACAATAATTGAAAAATAACTTCATTTCAAATCCTTTGTTTAATAAATCATATTTCTTGCATCTTCCTGCAATGAAGAATAAAGATAATCGCGGCTCTGGCGGTTGCACCAAATACTTACAATATACACTTCATCGTTATAGATGGCATATACTACACTATTGAGGCGGCATTGCAACTCACGAAATTCAATGCCCGTTTCTTCATCAGTGAAACTTGCAACGCCAATCTTCGGAAAATGGGATATGTTTTCAACAGCTTTGTCAATAGTGTTACGCATTTTTTGAGCGGCGCTTTGGCCAAACTCTGAAGCCACATACGCTGCAGTGGCTGCAAACTCGGTCGCTGCTCGGTTAGACCATCTCACATTCATACTGCTTCAGCAATTGCCTTGTCAACCATCTTCATTGCCTCTTCGTGAGAGAGCGTTTGGTCTTGTCCTTCAATAATGTCTTTCATCCGTTCCCGTGAAACATCCATCATTTCCTCACGAGTTCGCAGCCCAGGCATATCCAACAAACCGTCTTCCTGGCGGACTCGTGTCAGGAAAGACTTCCGAACTCCTTCGCTCTGTTGGTGGTAAATCGCCAACAATGCATCCACTATGGATATTTCTTGAGACACAACATTTGTTTCCATAACAATCTCTTTAATTTCATCGGCAAATTTAGGTACTTTTTTTGAATTGCCAACGGGAAGCAGAAAGATTTTCCCATAGCACGAACAAACATATTCGCGACTTCAGCACAGAAGGTTGTTTTCTCAAAACCTGTATCCAACGCCGACGTTAATCATATAACCAAATTCATTGACTAGCCAAGGAAACTTTTGAAAAGGATCTGGCATGAGTTTTTCATCATTTCCAATGATTTGGGTCGCATTAAATCCAATCTTCTCGAAAAGATAAAACGATTTCCAAATGTCGACTTTGAAGCCTACACCTATTGTGTTTTGTAACCAAAGAAAAGGCCCGAAAGATTCAGTATATTCTTCAATAGAATAACTCCCGTCATTGAGGTTATAGGTAGGTCCATATCCATGGTTTCTTGTGGTCGAATAAGCGGCTTGAAGCTCATAAAACACAAAAGGCTTCAAATGTTCAAGACGAGGAAGGAAATACCAGTTGTAGCCCAATTGCAGTCCCAAATGCTGAGCAAAATTTGAGGCATACATTCGCCTATAATAAATACTCTCTTGGTCGTCTGGCATAACCAGCCTATTGATATGGAGACGCAACCCGACCTCAATTTCATGGTTTTGATGGAATGTCCTCGAATAACCAACGATTATACTCTCCCTAAGTGTTGATGTGTTGAAACTTATTTTTGCTGCATTCTGTGCGAAAGAACAACAAGTCACCAACAAGAATACGAACAATGCAACTGCTTTCTTTGACATGGTTTTCAAGATTCAAGTACTTTTCTTGAATTGTAAACGAGAAGCGGAAAGATTTATTATTTTTGCCACATGGAACAGAACCTGTTGCAAACGAAAATCGCATACCTGAAGGGTGTCGGGCCGAAGAAGGCCGAAATCCTTCAAAAGGAATTGGGTGTGGTCACCTACCAGGACATGCTTAACCAGTTTCCGTTCCGTTACATAGACCGTAGCCAGATCCAAAAAGTGGCTAACATCAACGACGACACGGTGTATTACCAACTCGTTGGTACCATTTCCCACATCAAACTCATTGGCGCACCAAGGGCCACACGCGCCACTGGTCTCTTCAGCGACGAGACGGGCAGCATTGAGGTGGTGTGGTTCCGCGGACTGAAATGGATCAAGGACCGCTTCAAGCCAGGCGTGAAGTATGTGCTGTTTGGCAAGGCCTCCGAGTTCAACCATAACTTCAATTTCGTCCACCCTGAAATCGAAGAGTACGACCCCAAGGACCCGCTCATCGGCGAGGGCCTACAAGGCGTTTACAATACCACCGAGAAGATGAAAGACCATGGCCTCGGCACGCGTGCCATCGCCAAAATGCAGAAACAGATTTTGCAACAGGTCTATGAATACATCCCCGAAACGCTGCCTAAGGTACTCGTTGAGGAAAACCAACTGATACCACGCCGCTACGCCTATTATGAGATACATCTACCTTCCAACAACATTGAAATCCAGCAGGCCACACGTCGGCTGAAATACGAGGAGCATTTCTTCTTCCAACTCAAGATGTTGCGCAACAAGATGCACCGCGAGCAGACCGTCAAAGGCTATGTTTTTGATGTTGTGGGCGAATATTTCAACAGCTTCTACCGAGATCACTTGCCCTTCCCGCTAACCAACGCCCAAAAGCGTGTCATCAGGGAAATTCGCAAGGACTTGGGCTCGGGTCACCAGATGAACCGCCTTTTGCAAGGCGATGTGGGTAGCGGCAAGACCATCGTTGCGCTGATGGTAATGCTTTTGGCCTTGGACAACGGTTTCCAAGCCTGCCTGATGGCACCCACGGAAATTCTGGCCACACAGCATTTTGCCACCTTGCAGGAGCAGTTGAAGGACATGGACATCAACTTTGCTTTGTTGACGGGTTCTACCAAGATTGGAGAGCGGAGAAAGATTTATGCAGGCTTGGCTGACGGCACCATGCAAATCGTGGTGGGTACCCACGCACTGATTGAGAGCAAGGTGGTGTTCAAGAATTTAGGTTTGGCTATCATCGATGAGCAGCATCGATTTGGCGTGGAGCAGCGCGCCAAGTTCTATGAAAAGACTGAGATCCCGCCCCATACCCTCGTGATGACTGCCACTCCCATCCCGCGCACTTTGGCGATGACGCAATACGGTGACCTAGATGTCTCCAAAATTGACGAACTGCCGCCTGGAAGAAAGCCCGTGCAGACCTATCATGTCTATAGCGATGACCGCTACCGTATCATGATGTTCATGAAGCAACAGATTGCGCTTGGGCGACAGATTTATGTGGTTTATCCCTGCATCAAGGAGTCTGAAAACACGGATATGATCGCCTTGCAGGAGGGCTATGAGGCCTTGCTGCACGACTTCCCCGAGCCGCAGTACAAGCTTTGTGTTTGCCATGGTCGGCTGACTGCCGAGGACAAGGACTTTGAGATGCAGCGCTTTATTAATAGGAACGCGCAAATCATGGTAGCTACAACGGTCATCGAGGTGGGTGTCAATATCCCCAACGCCACGGTGATGATTATTGAAAATGCCAACCGCTTTGGGCTTTCGCAGTTGCACCAGTTAAGAGGGCGTGTGGGTCGTGGTGCCGACCAGTCCTACTGCATCCTCGTCACCGACCACAAGCTGACCCCTGACGGCAAGACCCGCATGAAGACCATGTGCAGCACCAACGACGGCTTTGAAATCGCTGAGGTTGACCTTGAACTACGCGGTCCAGGCGAGACGGGCGGCACACGACAATCCGGACAAATCGAAATGCTCATCGGCGATTTGCAGAAAGATGGCGCATTAATCCCCCAAGTTCGCGAAGCCGCCATCAAACTTTTGGCCGACGACCCAAAACTCATCAAGCCCGAGAATAGGATGCTTCGAGAGCAATACAAGGAATTGTTTGCGCAGACGTTTGATTGGAGCCAGATAGGATAATCAATAATTCCACCGCAGCCATTCCGCAAAGAAATAGTCATATAATCGATAGCCTTTTTCGGTACGGGTGATGATGTCTTTTTCCAATAAGCCTTTCAAGGCTGCCTGAACTGAGCTGGAAGAGCCTAAATTGTTTTCTTTCAAGAATTTAATCGAAGTCATATTGACAGCCTCACCTTCTTTGGCAATGGCAAACAACACAGGTTTTTGCTTGGCCGAAATGTTGAAAAGCGTATCCTTATAACTCGATTCTTGGGTCTGAATGACATTTTTCAAAGCGGTGGGGTAGAGTTCTATTCCGCAATGTTGTCCTTTCTCGACAAGTATAAACAATTCATTAATAATCATTTGCATATACCAAGTAACACCTTCATAGTCGTCATATACCTTTTCGATAAGCTCAGCCGAAATGCTTTTCCCGTATTCCTTGAAAAGCCGTGAAGCAAAATCAGTGTAAACGGTTTTGTCCAAAGGCTTTAGGTCGGTTGTGATGGCACTTTGGTAAAAGGGTTTGGAAGGTGAGTTGAACATCTGGCTCATCATGTGACGACGGCTGCCCGAAAAGATAAACAAGGTCTGCTTGCATTGCTGAATCTTTGTTCTCAACAGAGCTTCGACATTCTTTTCCGCATAATTGGCAATCTGCTGGAACTCGTCAATGGCCACGATGCAAGGCTTGTCGGCGGATTCGAGGTAGGTAAAGATTTCGTCTATGGTGGTTTGTGGTTGCTCAATGCTCCCCAACCCGATATCAAAAACAGGCTCGCCTGTTGCTGCATCCAGCTTAAAACCAGGTCGCAGCGATTTGATAGTGCCGAAAAACTTCTCCGTCCATTGCGTGCGCAAAGGTTTAAGTTCCTTATAGATTTCCTTGCCTAAAAGGAAGACAAACTCAGATAGCGAATTTGTGGAATAAATGTCAATAAAGAAAGTGTGATAACGCTTTTCGATGTCGGACTGGGCGAAAAAATGTTGGATTAAGCCTGTTTTTCCCAAACGTCGCGGTGCGATGATGGCAGTATTGCGACCATTGTCCACCTGCTTTTTTAAAAAGGCTGTTTCCTCGATTCTGTCGCAGAAATAGTCCTCAGAAACATACTTTCCAACCACAAATGGGTTTGTTATAGTATTGTTATCCATAGAATTATATTTTTATTATTCTGATAATTATTATTCCAATAATAAAATGCAAAAATAGAAAATAAATTGTATCAGATTTTATATTGGCTGAAAATTTATCATTCGAATAATTATTATTCCAATAATAATTGTCAATTTTTCGCCTTTTTCTCTTTCCTAAACGAATAAAACTTATTCGTCAAGTAGCTGAACGTCACACAGATGATGGAGATGATGACGTAGGAAATGGTCGGCCACCATTGGAAGACCTCGACGAAGAGTTTCAAGCCGAAATAGTTGATGAGGATATTACCAATGGTGACGAGAAAGTACCTGACAATCTGTGTCCTACCACGCAAAGTGGAACCAGAAAAACTGATGTGTCGCGCCATCCAGAAGCCTGTGAGGAAGGTGATGGGGAACTTGAACACGAAGGCTGCAATGTGAGGTGTAAAGGCGATAAAACCGAGGTCAAACACCTGAGCGTGAAACACATAGTGGTAGAAAATATAATACAACACCCATTCCAAAGCCAAATTCATGCCGCCACAAGCCGCATAGCGGAACAACTCAAGGTTCATAAATTTGCGGAAAGGCGGGTAAAAAAAGTCGATGACCTTGGTCAAGGTACGTTCTATCCAGGATTCTATGTTTTTGAGGACTGACATCGGGCTGCAAAAATATAAAATTACAGCCAAATAACATCAAAAGCGCCTCCCATAGATTCCCGCTGCCCCTGCATGTCCACGTTGGAATGACATGGGAGGCTAAGCAATTCATGGGCTTTCTCCACATTGTCAGTGAACCCCAACACATAACCGCCGCCACCAGAGCCTGAAATCTTTACACCAAAATGGAAGTCATAATCGGCAGTGAACAGGTCAAGCGTGTTGTCAGTAATCATCGGACGAAGGAACTCCAATTGGCCTTTGGTGAGTTGTTTCAATGACTTGAAAAACAAATCATTATCACCTGAAATCATCGTGTCAATACAGGTCTTGACGCAAGGCAAGTATTTCGTTTGGAAACGGTTCAAAAAGTCGGGATTCTCACGTTGTGCCTTGAAATGGTTGACCAAGGGCTTGGTGTTGCTCTTGATTTTGGTGTCAATCAGACAGATGTGGATGTCTTTTTTCAGGAAGTCGTCCGAGAGCAGTTGCACGCCTTCGGGCGTGATTTTGAACGGCTTGCCCATATAGCATTGCAAAGGGTCGATGCCGGAACTGCTGCCGTGGAAATAGCTTTCCATTTTGCCGAAAATTTCTTTGAGCTTCAGATAATCATCGGTTTTCTCTTTGGCGTAGGCATCGTAAACGGCGGCCACTAATGTTCCCGAACTGCCGAGACCATAGCCTGATGGCACATTGGAATCCAAAAACAGACCATAATTCAAGTCGTGGTTAAGCCGTTGTATATCAATAATATCTTTGAGGTTTTCCGTCGCAGAAAGATAATCCGAAAAACGTTGCAGGCTGGCATTGGAAGCAGCGGAACCCTGTGCCGACAGATGTGAGGCAAATCGCCACTGGGCCGAGAACTGTTTCAAAGGCACCATTAAGGCGGTGCTGTCGAAGATCATCGAGTACTCTCCAAAAAGGATGACTTTACTATAGTAACGCTCTCTCATCACAGCAGTTTTTTCGGACCATCACCCACATGGTTGGCAATCCAACGACCTTCAACACAATAGTTTACCAGTTCGTTTTTGATAAAGCTATCCACCCTTTCCGCCTCATTCTCGGGATAAAGCAGGTGCACATTGGGACCAGCATCCAAGGTAAAGCACAGCGGAATTTGGGTCTCATTTCTGAAACGCCTAACCATTTCGATGATGTGCAAAGTATTGGGCTTCATCAAGATAAACGACGGATTGGAACACATCATCAAAGCATGAAGTTGCAGGGCTTCCGACTCGGTGATATTAATAAAGGTGTCCAAATCGCCCGATTTCAAAGCATCAAGCAGGTTTTTGATGTTTTCGTTAGCTTGTGCATAACGAGCGGGGGCATAAGGATTGCCTTCCATCAGTCCATGTCCAGCACGACTGGAAACGGATTTGGTCTCCCCGCTGACAATCAGGATGCTGTCGCGATAGGTTTTGAAAACGGGATGAATGATGTTTTCCAACGGAACAGCATATTCATCGGAACTGCCTTCGTAAGC
>LXOW01402250.1_pt1 | contig 30603 bp, 22 predicted proteins | sample 1368591 | NCBI WGS metagenome assembly LXOW01 (sample SAMN04884650, study PRJNA319009) | bovine gut metagenome | isolation source: Cow rumen | host: Bos taurus | place: Italy: Legnaro (PD) | collected 2014-07-09
TAAGCACCAGCCGGGTGAAGAACATCAAGCTCCTCAGCGTGGCCGGGGCCTACTGGCGGGGCAGTGAAAAGAACAAGATGCTCCAGCGAATCTACGGCACGGCCTTCGAGAAGAAGGACGAGCTGGTGGCCTATATCACCCGCTTGGAGGAAGCGAAGAAGCGGGACCACAACAAGATCGGCCGGGAGCTCGAATACTTCACCACGGTGGACGTCATCGGCCAGGGCCTGCCCATCCTGCTGCCCAAGGGCGCCCGGGTGATCCAGCTCATGCAGCGCTGGGTGGAGGATGTGGAGCAGAAGCACGGGTACCTGCTCACCAAGACGCCGTACTTTGCCAAGCGGGAGCTCTACAAGATCTCCGGCCACTGGGACCACTACCGGGACGGCATGTTCATCATGGGCGACCCGGACGACGAGACGAAGGACTGCTTCGCCCTTAGGCCCATGACCTGCCCCTTCCAGTACCAGGTGTACCTGAACCGGCAGCGGTCCTACCGGGACCTGCCCATGCGCCTGGGCGAGACGTCCACCCTGTTCCGCAACGAGGACTCCGGAGAGATGCACGGTCTCATCCGGGTCCGCCAGTTCACCATCTCCGAGGGGCATCTGATGGTGCGCCCGGACCAGCTGGAGGAGGAGTTCCGGGATTGTCTGGAGCTCAGTAAGTACTTCCTGGGCACGGTGGGCCTGTGGGACAAATGCACCTTCCGCTTCTCCCAGTGGGACCCCGCCAATCCCAAGAACAAGTACGAGGGCACGGCGGAACAGTGGGACGCCGCCCAGGCCGCCATGGGCCGGATCCTCGATCACCTGGGCGTGAAGTACGAGATCGGCATCGACGAGGCCGCCTTCTACGGGCCCAAGCTGGACATCCAGTACCGGAACGTCTACGGCAAGGAGGACACCCTGGTCACCATCCAGATCGACATGCTGCTTGCCAAGCGCTACGGCATGTACTACATCGACGAGAACGGCGAGAAGGCCTTGCCCTACATCCTGCACAGGACCAGCCTGGGCTGCTACGAGCGGACCCTCGCTTACCTCATCGAGGAATACGCCGGTGCGCTGCCCACCTGGATGATGCCCACCCAGGTGAAGGTGCTGCCCATCACGGACCGGGCCCTCGAGTACTCCAAAGCCCTGGCTGACCGGCTGGACGGTCTCGGTGTGCGGGTGGAGGTGGACGCCCGGAACGAGAAGATCGGCTTCAAGATCCGGGAGGCCCAGATGCAGAAGATCCCCTACATGCTGGTCATCGGCGACAAGGAGGCCGAGGAGAAGACCGTGGCCGTCCGGGCTCGCGGCAAGGGCGACCTGGGCGCCATGACCATGGACGAATTCGAGAGCCTGCTCCTCAAGGAGATCGCCAGCAAGGCGAAGTAACCTATCCCAAAACATCGGAGCCGCTGCTATGGGCAGCGGCTCCTTGTCTGCCTGGGAGGGTCTTGCCTGTTTCACCGTTTTGCGGTATGATATACAAAAGGAGGTATGGCCATGAACGATATCCGCTTCGTCGTTTCGCCCCGGATCATGGGGGAGGAAAAGTTTTTCGGGCCGGGCATCGCCACGCTCCTCCACCGGGTGGAGGAATACCGTTCCATCCGCCAGGCCACGGCCTCCATGGGCATGGCCTACTCCAAGGCCTGGAACATCATCCGCCGGGCGGAGCGGGAGCTGGGTTTCAGCCTACTCAACACCACCACCGGCGGCAGGGAGGGCGGCGGCGCTTCCCTGACGGAAGAGGGGCGCACCTTTCTCCGACAGTACGACCGGTTCTGTGCCCTGGTCAACGAACACGCCCGGACGGACTTCGAGACCGCCTTCGGCCGTCCACCCGCCTCGGGACCCGCTGCGACAAAAGGAGACCCCAGTGAAGAAGATTTGGATCCTGATCCTGTGTCTTAGCCTGCTCGCGGGCTGCGTGCCCGTGCCCGCCTACGGGCCGGAGAAGGCGGGGGAGGCCCCCGCTGCGGACGCCGTCACCCCCCTGCCGGTCCCCGGCGTCACCCGGGAGCCGGTGCCTGCGGCCACCTTCACCCCGGCGCCCACGCCGACGCCTACGCCCACGCCTAAGCCCACCCCGACGCCCACCCCCACAGCGCCGCCCACCCAGACCTATACCGGCGTCTATTTCCGCTTCGACGTTCCCGGGAGCTGGCTCAGGGCCGACGTCCAGAACGGCGTCTGCTTCTACCCGGACCAGAACGACACCCGCCACGCCTACCTCCTCTATCAGGAGACGGCCAACGAGATGAAGCTGACGGAGTCCTCCCTGGACATCGCCTTGCTGTTCTCCTCCAGAGAGACCATCACCGCCATGGTGGAGGGGGCCCTGACCAACAGCGGCATGACCGACTTCACCCTGTCCCCCGTGACCATCGCCAAGATCAAGCTCAACGGCGCCACCTGCTACAAGGGGTCCTCCGACATCACCATGGGCGGGGAGACCTTCGACTTCGTGGGCCACATCTCCCTCAAAAAGGACAAGATGGTGCTTCTGATCTGGGTGGGGGACCAGGCGAAATACGCCGCCGGGCTCAACACCGTGTACGATTCCTTCACGGCCCTTCGATGAGGTGAAATATGCTGGATGAAGAACTGATCTATGACGAAGCCTTCGCGGAGAAGGTGAAGCGGTCCTTCTGGCGGGACGGGCTCATCGTGGCCATGCCCGGCCAGCTGAAGAAGCGGAAGGTGCTGCTGGACCTGCTTCTGGAGGACTTCGAGCCGGGCCGCAGCTACACCGAGCAGGAGGTCAACTTCAAGATCCTGGACCACTACGACGACTACTGCACCCTGCGCCGGGAGATGGTGACCCTGGGCCTTCTTAAACGGGAGAAGGGCCTGTACACCCGGCCGCAGGCGGAATAAGGAGGCATCATGTCCATCGAACGGGTAAAATCATATTTTGAGAAATGCGGCGTGGCGGACCGGATACAGGAGTTCCCCGTGTCCAGCGCCACCGTGGAGCTGGCCGCCGCGGCGTTAGGCTGCGAGGGCTGCCGCATCGCCAAGACCCTGTCCTTCCTGGTGGACGGGGGCCCCGTGCTGGTGGTGGCCGCCGGGGACGCCCGCATCGACAACGGAAAGTTCAAGGCCTTCTTCCACACCAAGGCGAAGATGCTCTCCCCCGAGGAGGCCGCCTCCCTGGTGGGCCACGCCGTGGGCGGCGTCTGTCCCTTCGCCGTCAACGAGGGCGTGAAGACCTACCTCGACATCTCCCTGGGCCGCTTTGAGACGGTGTTCCCCGCCTGCGGCAGCTCCAACAGCGCCATCGAGCTCAGCTTGCCGGAGCTGGAGCGGCTGTCAGCGTCCTTAGGCTGGATCGACGTATGCAAGGGCTGGCAATAAGCTACAGAGGTTAAAAACGAAACAGGCGCCGTCCGGCGCCTTTTCCTTTTATTTTATGATCAATATCCGCTCCGCCCCGGAGAAGGGCTCGGCGAGCTCCCCGTTCAGCTCCCGGAGGCGGGTCTGAGGGATGCCGAAGCGCTTGCCCACGGTGAACAGATCCTCCTGAGGGTCCGGGGCGTAGATGAGGATGCCCCGGCCCGGCTGGGTGCCCGGCCCCGCCAGCAGGTCGTCGGTGTAGCCGATGCGGTTCTCGGCGTACTGCTCCCCCCAGAAGAGGAGCTCCACCCGCCCCTGCAGGACCCGCCCCCGGCCCGTGACCGTGGAGAAGGCCGCCGCGGCGAGGGGCAGCACCAACGCCCCCTGGCCCGGCAGGGTCAGGGAGAAGGGCACCTCCCCCGTGAAGCTGTGCAAAAGCCCGCTGTCGCAGCGGTACACCGTGGTCACCAGGGCTACGCCCTCCAGCGCCGTCCCGTTCTCCCCGGGCGTCAGGCTGACGATGGCGGGCAGGGCGCGGCTATAGAGGACCTGTTGGACCTCCGGCATATGGTTGGGCACCGTGAGGGGCCCCTCCGCCCGGTCCTCCTTCACCACGGGCCCAAGGTACATGAGCCCCGTCCGCTCCTCCCGGTGGCAGAGGAAGGTGCCCCCCTCATCGTAAGCGTCGAAGAGGACCCGGGCCTGGCTCTCCGCGCCGCCGTAGGCGGATAGGGACACGTCCCCGCTTAGGAACAGAGCTTCCCCGTCGGTCCGGGCGGTCAGGCTGGTGAGCTCCGCGGTCAGGGCGGCCCCCTGGCAGAACTGCCCCTCCAGCTTCACCGTGTCCGAGAAGGGGGTCCGCACGGTCATCTCTTTGAGCCGTCCCTCTGGGTCCAGCAGCACCAGGGAGGAGTAGAGCTCCCCTTCGAGGGCCATCCCCTCCCCGGACGGGCGGGCGGAGAGGACGCGAACGGTGCCCTTGCTTTCCAGCACGTTGGTGCCCGCTTCCACCCCCAGCTCATCCCGGACCTGGACGGCCTTGGCCCCCTGCAGGGACCGCCGCCGGGTCACGATGGTCTCCTCCCGGCTCTCCAGGCCCACACACCCTCGGATGGCGGATACGGCCCCGATCTCCTGGGGCTCCATGAGCCACACCTTGAGATCGAGGACCGCGCTCAAACGGAGCCCGTCGTCCTCCCGGTGGCAGGCGCACTTGAGAAGCTGGCCGAAGATCCGTGGCTGCAGGCCCTCCGACCTGATCCGGGCGCTGATGAGGTGGGTGAACTCTGCCGCCGCGTCGAAGGAGAACAGCACCCGCTCCCCGGTCTCCGCGATCAAATGGAGCTGCAGCTGCCCCGAGAGCCGGACCCCGGTCTCGCTGAGGCGCACCTCCCGGATCTGCAGCTGGGGCGTCACCGACAGTACGCTCCCGGCGGTCCGCCCCTGGGGCAGGGGGATGGCGCTCTCGATGGGCACCTGCTCCTCCAGCTCCATGCACAGCGTATCCACGTTGAAACTGACCTTTTCCACATCCATGGCTATGACCTCCCGTAGGGTTTCTTTCATTCAACCCTATGCGCCCAAAACAGGAAAAAGACCCGCCAGAGACGGGTCTTCGTGTCGGAGCTCGTTTTATCCCAGATGCGTTTTCCCACCCATGTAGGGCCGAAGCACTTCGGGTATCGTCACGGTGCCGTCGGCCTGCAGATGGTTCTCGAGGAACGCGATGAGCATCCGGGGCGGGGCCACCACCGTGTTATTGAGGGTGTGGGCAAAGTAGTTGCCCTTCTGCTTGTTCTTCACCCGGATGCCCAGGCGCCTTGCCTGGGCGTCGCCCAGGTTGGAGCAGCTGCCCACCTCGAAGTACTTCTGCTGCCGGGGGGACCAGGCCTCCACGTCGAGACTCTTCACCTTGAGATCAGCGAGGTCGCCGGAGCAGCACTCGAGGGTCCGCACGGGGATGTCCATGGACCGGAAGAAGTCCACGGTGTTCTTCCACAGCTCGTCGAACATCTTCGGGCTCTCCTCGGGCCGGCAGACGATGATCATCTCCTGCTTCTCGAACTGGTGGATGCGGTACACGCCCCGCTCCTCGATGCCGTGGGCGCCCACCTCCTTGCGGAAGCAGGGGCTGTAGCTGGTGAGCCGCTGGGGGAGGCTGTCCTCGTCGAGGAACGTGTCGATGAACTTGCCGATCATGGAGTGCTCGCTGGTGCCGATGAGGTACAGGTCCTCGCCCTCGATCTTGTACATCATGTTCTCCATCTCGGTGAAGGACATGACCCCGTCCACCACGCTGGATCGGATCATGAACGGCGGGATGTAGTAGGTGTAGCCCCGGTCGATCATGAAGTCACGGGCGTAGGAGAGGATGGCGCTCTGGAGCCGGGCGATGTCGCCGCAGAGGTAGTAGAACCCGTTGCCGCTGGTCCGTCGTGCGGCGTCCAGCTCGATGCCGTGGAGCCGCTCCATGATCTCCGTGTGGTAGGGGATGGGCCACGCGGGCACCACCGGCTCGCCGAAGCGCTCGATCTCCACGTTTTCGGAATCGTCCTTGCCGATGGGCACGGAGGGGTCGATGATCTGGGGGATCACCAGCATGCGCTTGCGGATCTGGGCCTGGAGCTCGTCCTCCCGGGCGGTGAGGGCGGCCATCTCGTCGGCCATGGCGGTGACTTCCTTCTTGGTGGCTTCCGCTTCGTCCCGCTTCCCCTGGCCCATGAGCATGCCGATCCGCTTGCTGATCACGTTCCGCTGGTTCCGCAGATAGTCGCAGCGGGTCACGGCCTCCCGGTATTCCTTGTCGAGGGCGATGACCTCGTCCACCAGGGGGAGCTTCTCGAACTGGAACTTCTTTTTGATGTTCTCCCGCACCAAGTCAGGGTCGGTGCGCAAAAGCTTCATGTCTATCATATCTTTACATCCTTTCCGGGGCCTGGATGCCCAGCAGATTTAATCCGATCTCGATGGTCTGCCGCGCCGCGTCGGTGAGCGCGAGGCGGGCGGTCCTTTCCTTCTCATCCTCCGCCATGATGCGGATCTCGTAGTAGAACTTGTTCATGGCGGTGCACACGGCCATGACCGCCCGGGCCACGAGATACGGCTCGTACTTGTCCCCGGCGGCCTTCACGGCGGCGGGGAAGCCGTCGATGGCCTTCAATAGCGCCAATGAATAGGGGTCCGAAAGGACCGACGCGTCCAGCTTGGCCCGGTCGTACCCTCCGGCCTTGCGGAGCACCGAGCAGCACCGGGCGTGGGTGTACTGGGCGTAGGGCCCCGTCTCCCCGTCGAAGTTCAGCACCTTGTCGTAGCTGAAGACCACGTCCTTGATCCGGGAGTTGTAGAGGGCCCCCCAGATCACCGCGCCTACGCCCACGGCCTCCGCCGCGGTGCGTTTGTCCTCCAGGTCCGGGCTCTTCTCGGAGATGATCTCGAAGGTCTTCTCCACGGCCGCGTCCAGCACGTCGTCGAGATAGAGGACCTTTCCCTCCCGGGTGTGGAAGGAGCCGCCCTCCATGCTCACCATGCCGAAGTTCACATGGACGCAGTCCTTGGACCATTCCCGGCCCATGAGCTCCAGCACCTTGAAGATCTGCCGGAAATGCAGGTCCTGCTGGTAGGCCACCACGTAGAGGAGCTTGGCGAAGTCGTAGGTCTCCTTCCGATAGCAGGCGGCGGCCAGATCCCGGGTGGCGTAGATGGTGCTGCCGTCGCTCTTCAAAATGATGCAGGGGGGCATGTTCCATTCAGAAAGGTCCACGATGGTGGCGCCCTTGTCCACCCTGCTGATGCCCTTCTCCCGGAGCTCCTCGATGATGGGCGCCATCTTGTCCTCGTAGAAGGACTCCCCGGCCCAGCTGTCGAACTGGACGCTCATGCGGGCATAGGTCTTCTTGACCTCCCGGATGGTGGCGTCCTTCATCTGCTTCCAGAGGGACACGGCCTCCTCATCCCCGGTCTCGATCCGGTGGAACCAGGCCCGGGCCTCATCGTCCATCTCGGGATGGGCCTCCGCCTCCTGGTGGTAGCGGACGTACAGGTCCACCAGCTCCCGGATGCCGTACTGGTCGATGGGCTTGGTGCCCCAGGTCTTGTAGGCCACGATCATCTTGCCGAACTGGGTGCCCCAGTCGCCCAGATGGTTCACGCCCACGGGATCGTAGCCAAGATGCCTGTAGATGCGGTACAGGGCGTTGCCGATGGCCGTGCTGGGCAGATGGTGGAAGCCGAAGGGCTTGGCGATGTTGATGGAGGAGTAGTCCAGCACCACGTGCCGCCCCCGGCCCTCGTCGGACCCGCCGTAGGCTTTGCCCGCGTCCAGGACCTTCGCGAGGACCATCTGGGCCTGCTGGCCCTTCTCCACGAAGAAATTGAGGTAGGGCCCCACGGCCTCCGCCCGCTCGATGCCGGCGGGCAGGACCAGTTTCTCCTTTAGCTCGGCGGCGATGGCGTTGGGAGCCTTGCGCATGACTTTGGCCAGCTTGAAGCAGGGGAAGGCCAGATCCCCCATGGCGGCGTTCTTGGGTGTCTCCAACAGGCCCGCCAGCTCCGCCTGAGGCAGGTCCACCAGCTCCCGTAGGGCGGCGGCCACAGTGTCCGTATAGTTCATAGGTGTCTCCTTCCTATGGCGCTCGAATTCGTAACTAAATTAGTATAGCAGATTCTTTTCCAAAAGAAAACAGAGGATCTCAAAAAAAACCTCCGTCACAGCTTGTGTTTTGCGAAAAACGGCTATTCCTCGTGGACCTCCACGCTGAGGTTCCGGTTTCGTTTGGCCGCGCCTTGGAAAGTGGGCAGGAACGCCCGGGCCCAGGGGGCCGCCATCCCGGTGAGGATCAGGTGGATGGGGGCGCCGATATCCGTCAGACAGTCGTGGAGGGCGTCTAGGTTCCGGCCAAACCAAACGGGGAAGGCCATCTCCTTGGCGAGATAGTCGTATACGGCTTCAGCGGAGCCCAGCCGTTCAAAGTCGCACAGTACAAGCATGGTCATTCCTCCCCGTACAGCAAGGTGAAGCTGTCGTAGTGGTCGTCGGTGTAGTAGATGAGGCCGTCGTTGGAATAGATGATGCGCTTGGCCCCCCGCTTCCGCTTGCCCACGGTGCCGATGTCGCACTCATAGTAGGTGCGGCCCTTCTTCCGTGGCAGCTGGCCCTCGTAGTTGCCGAAGAAGTCCCCGCCGATGGCCGCTCCCTGGCGGTAGTTCTCCACCTCGCCGCCGTTCCAGCCCAGCTTCCGGGCCTCCTCCTTGGTGATGAAGTGGGGCGGCAGCTCCCCGTAGAGGTGCAGATACAGGGCCACCCGGTCTTTGTCGTCGTAGTCCTGGCCGTAGACCACCGGGCTCTCCGTGGGGGCGGGACCGTCCGTCAGAAGGACCAGCTGGTCCCCCTCAGTGAACACCGCCGGGGCTTCCGTCGCCAGCGGCAGGTCCGCCAGCGAACTCTGGGCGGGCCGGGGGGCGCAGCCGGCCAGCAGGAGCAGTATGCACATGAGGGACAGGACTTTTTTCATAGCCCCAGTATACACCCCGGGACCCCATTGTGCAACGGGCAGAATGGGAGTATACTATGGTCAGGAATGAAACGAAGGGAGGGGCGCCATGGGCAAACGGATATGCATACTGCTGGCCTTGCTGCTGCTCCTTTCCGCCTTGGGGGGGTGCAGGACTCAGCCGGAGCAGGTGGCCCGTACGGATTACCTGCTGGACACGGTGGTGACCCTGACTCTCTACGGGGCCACAGAGGCGGACCTGGACGCGGCCTTTCGGGAGATACGGCGGCTCAGCGACCTCGTGGACGCCTACGATCCCTTCAGCGATCTTGGATGGGTGCAGGCCGCCGCGGGGCAGAAGCCCGTGGCCGTTTCCCCCGAGACCATGGAGCTGCTCCTCTTCGCCAAGGACATGTATGCGCGGACCGGCGGGTATCTCGATGTGACCGTGGGGCCCCTCATCGACCTGTGGGATATCCGCAACGGGGGCTACTATCCTGCGGACCGGGAGCTTTCCGCCGCCCTCGATCTGCTGGGCATGGACGATCTCATTCTGGACGAAGACGCCGGCACCGCCTATCTTGCCCGCCCCGGCATGCGGCTGGACCTGGGAGCTCTCGCCAAGGGCTATATCGCGGATAAGGTCAAGGCCCTGCTCCTCGATCGCGGCGTGAAAAGCGGGGTCCTGGACCTGGGCCGGAACATCCTGCTCATCGGCGAGAAGCCGGGCGGCGCGGCCTTCTCCATCGGCGTCCAGAGCCCGGCGTCCTCCGGGGAGCTATTGCGGGTCCTCTCCCTGCGGGATAAAAGCCTTGTCACCTCCGGTACCTATGAGCGCTACTTCGAGCACGAGGGCAAGCGGTACCACCACGTGCTGGACCCCTTCACCGGCTTCCCGGCGGACCGGGACCTGCTGGCCGTCACCGTCCTTTCCGATAGCTCGTTGTGGGGCGACGCCCTTTCTACAGCCTGTCTCCTTCTCGGCCTGGAGGACGGCCTGAAGCTCATCGACTCCATCCCCGACGCCGAGGCCCTCTTCGTCCTCGCCGACGGCTCGGTGGTCACATCCGCCAACTTTCCCGCAAAATGAAAAGCTGTCCCGCGAAGGACAGCTTTTTCCATATCGTTTTCAATCGATCAGCGGACGGTGGACGCTGACGATCTCCCCATCCTGCACGTACACCCTCGGCACCCTGGGGGTGATGAGGCAGGTCACCTCGTAGCCGATGGTCCCGATCCGATCCGCCACGTCGTCCGCTGTGATCTCGTCGTCCCCGTCCCGGCCGAAGATGGTGACCGTATCGCCCACCGCCGCCTCCGGCACCTGGGTCACTTCGATCATGAACTGGTCCATACACACCCGGCCCAGGATGGGGCAGCGGACCCCGTGGACCAGGACCTGCCCCCGGTTGCTGAGCAGGCGGCTGACCCCGTCGGCGTAGCCCGCGCTCACCGTGGCCACTTTCGTCCCGGGCTGGGCCACATAGGTACAGCCGTAGCTGATGGGGGTGGGCTCCGTGACGGTCTTGAGAAAGCTGATGTGGGACCGGAGGGCCATGACCCCCTGCACCCCGCCGATGAGGGAAAGATCCACCTCGTCGGAGGGCTTCAATCCGTAGAGGATGATCCCCTCTCGGACCATGTCGAACTTCTCGGGCATCTCGATGAGCCCCGCGCTGTTGCTGAGGTGCTTCAGGGGGATCCTGACGCCCCGGGCTTCCAGGGCCTCGGTGAAGGCCGCGAACCGCTCCGTCTGCAGATCGGCGTAGGTCTTGTCGGCGCTGTCCGCCTTGGCGTAGTGGCTGAACACCCCCACCAGCTTCCCGCCGGGGAGCTTGCTGAGGGTTTCGATCTCGTCCAGACTCTGCTCGGTACAGGCAAAACCGATGCGGCCCATGCCCGTGTCCAGGGCTACGTGGAAGGGGATATCCTTCCCGTGGGCCGCGCCGTATGCGCATAAAGCCTTGCCGTATGCATAGGAGGGCACCGCCGCCTCGATGTCGTAGTCCGCGATGGCTTCAAAGTCGCTTTCCGGGGTGGGCCCCAGCAGGAAGATGGGCGTCTCGATGCCCGCCTGCCGAAGCTCCACCGCCTCGTCCGTCATGGCCACGGCGAACCGGTCCGCCTTGCCCTCCAGGAGCTTCGCCGCCTCCACGGCCCCGTGGCCGTAGGCGTTGGCCTTGATGACCGCGGCAAGGAGCACCTCGTCCGGCAGATGGTGCCGGGCCGCCATGAAGTTGTGCAGCATGGCGTCGAGGTCGATCTCAGCCCAGGTCCGAAGGGAACCGTCTTGAACCGTCATATCCATATCCTCATTCCTATCCAAAAGGTCCATCCTGTATGCCTGCGCCTCCGCCTCAGGGCTCGGCCGTCCCCGTGCCGTGGATGGTCTCGGGGTCGATGTGCTCGAAGGGATCGTTGACTCCCGGGGTGTCCGGGCCCACCGCCGTGTAGGCGAGGCCGAAGTCCGACAGGCTGTAGACCCCCTCGTTCCGCACCGCGTGGCGGGAGGGCATCTGGGACTGGTGGCACTCGAAAGCGGCGGTTGCGATCTCCACAGGCGTCAGGCCCCCGTAGGCCGCGATGGGCTTCTCCACCGGCAGGGAGATCTTGTTCTCGGCGTACAGGTGCAGATACAGCTTCTTCACCTGCCAGACGCCGTATTCGTCGGCGGACTGGCGATCGTAGCTCTGCCGGGCGGCCAGGGTCACGGCCCTCTTCACCGCCTTAGAGAGCAGGGCGTGCTGCCAGTGGCCGTATTCGCCGTAGATGTCGTGGGAGAACACCACCTCTGGCCGGTACTTCCGAAGCAGCCGCACCAGAGAAAGGGTCACCTGATCCTCCGTAAAGCGCTCCTGGTACTTCTCCCGGTTCTCGGGGGCGATGTTCATAAAGGTGCCCAGGATGGGCGCTTTGCGCAGGCCCATGACCCAGGCCCCGTCCATGGCCTCGCTCTTGCGGCCCCGGTCCTGGGTGGCGGTGTAGTAGATGGACCCCTCCCGGCCCTGGTCCACGGTGTACAGGGGGACGATGGCCCCCAGGAACAGCACGTCGTCGTCGGGGTGCATGGCTATGGTCAGGTAGTCCAGCTTCTCGGGGGTGGGCTCCCAGGGATGATAGTGGGGCACCGTGCCCTCCCCATAGGCGTACATGGCGGCGATGTCGCACTTCCCCTCCGCAAGAACGGTGACGGCCCGGGTCTCCGCCTCCAAAAACAGGGTGTGGTCCACGAACCCCAGCCCCGGCTCCTCCTTCAGCACCGTCCCGTTCCCGTCCAGCTGCTGGACCCGATAGGCCTCGGGATAGTCCATGAAGGCGATCCAGACGGCCTTCACCGGCACGTCCTCGTCCCAGCGGATGCCGGCCCACTGTCCAGCCTTGAGGACCAGGGACGAGTGCAGCAGATCGTCGGTGATCCGCCAGGCGTAGTGCTGGACGCTCTTGGCGGCGTCCGCCCGGCAGCGGCGGGTCAGGTCCTGGGCCACGTCCTCCGGCGCTTCGACGGTATAGGCGCGAAGATCCTTCTCAGCCCCGGCGGGCTGAGGAGAAAGTCCGGCTATGAGCGCAGCCAGCAGGAGCAGCCAGGCGAGAAAGGGGTACTTCATGACGTCGATTTCCGTCCCAGGATCGTATTCCCCGATACTGTATCATCCCTGCGACATTTGTCAATAGCTCCCGGCCAATTCCCGCCCCGGATTGACAAGGCCAGGCGGATATGGTACCGTACAGACAGCAAATCGAACGGGATCGTGAACGGCTTGGTCTTTTCTTCCCTCACTTTTTTATGCCTGTTTCTGCCGGCGGTGGTGGGCCTTCATACGCTGGTGCGGAACGGCACCGCCCGGAACGCCATACTGCTGGCGGCGTCGCTGCTGTTCTACGCCTGGGGGGAGCCGGTGTGGATCGTGGCCATGGTCTTCGCCGCGGCGGTCAACCACGTCTGCGCCCGGATCATTGATGGGGCGAAGACCCCCGGGCGGCGGAAGTTGGCCCTGGCCGTGGGCATCGTCATCAGCCTTCTTGCCCTGCTCTATTTCAAATACGCCGCCTTCCTGGTGAACAATCTGTGCGCGCTCGTCGGCCTCGGGTATCGGATGACCCAGCCCAAGCTCCCCATCGGCATCTCCTTCTACACTTTCCAGATCATCACCTACACCGTGGACGTGTACCGCAAACAGGCGCCGCTTCAAAAGGATCCCCTGTGGCTGCTGCTGTACGTGTCCCTGTTCCCCCAGCTCATCGCCGGGCCCATCGTCCGCTACAGCGACGTGGCGGAGACCATCGAGGATAGAGAGGTCACCCGGGAGGGGATCGGCGAGGGCTTCTTCCGCTTCTCCCTGGGCCTGGGGAAAAAGGTGCTGCTCGCTAACCTCTGCGGGGAGGTGCTGGAAAAGCTGCCCGTGGGGGCGGAGCTGTCCTTCTTCTCCGGGTGGCTGGCGGCGGTCCTGTTCCTAATGAGATAGTGCAGATAAACAGCCGAAATTATAATAACAGGTATACGGAGGTCCCCCTCATCAAAACGGACGCCGGTTCCCAGGACCGGTACGCCGTGTATCTCGGGGGACCCAACGGCAGCTGGACCGTGGTGGATCGCACGGACGTGCCAGAGGACGCCGTCAGGAAGACCTGCCTGCTCGTCTCCGATTCCTACGGCCTCTGCACCGTGCCCTTCTTCATAGAGGTGTACGACCGGGTCATCGTCTACGATCCCCGCTATTTCGACCGGAAGGCCATGGGCGGCGTGGGGGATCTGATCGTGTCCTGGAACGTGGGGGACGCGTTCATGATCGTGGGCGACCACGAATTCTACGATGCCGAATGGGGCCGCAGCGCCCGGAAAAAGCTCCGGCGGAGCTTTTTCAGCAAGGCCGGGCGNNGCAAGGCCGGGCGAAGCCCATGGATGAAGGTGGCGCGACAGCGCCGAAAGGGGAAACAGAGTATCCACAACAATCGTTGAAGAACCTCTTTTTTACTCTTACAAACTGAAGTCCGGGGCGTTGTCCCGCTGGTAGGAGCACCAGTTGCCGTTTTCGATGAGCTCCTCCCGGGCAAGGAGCAGCAGCAGCGATTCGTCCTGGCCGCAGCGTGCCATGCGCCGGCTGATCCTCTCGTAGAAGGCGGCCATCTTCTCGTGGTCCTCCACGCCCCGGGACAGGGACAGCTTCCCGTAGTAGTTGGAGATGAACAGGGTGGCGGCGGAGATGCTGCCCAGCACCAGCTTCAGCCAGGTCCGGTAGCTCTCCGCGTCCAGGATGGCCGGCCGCCGGGGCAAAATGCCGCCGAACAGCAGCTCGAACACCAGGGCCGAGAGGTACAGCAGGATGCTGATGAGCAGGGCCGCGCCCACCACCCGGCCGCTGCCCAGGAGCTTGCGGACGGCCTTCTCCTTGGCCGACCGGTGATAGCGGAGCTGATCCTCAGCCCAGCAGGCCCGGATGTCGTGGGTCTCTTTGGGTCGGTCCCCCACGCTCAGCACGGTCATGGCCACGGCGATCCAGGGAGTCTCCTGCTGCTGGCTCCAGGGCAGCAGGGAAATGGCCTCTCGGCTCACCCCGGCGTACCGCAGGAAGGCCTGGACCCGCAGGCTCTCGGCCAGCACCCGGTATTCAAGATACCGCCGGTGGCAGCTGGACCGTCCCGCGTACCGCTGCAGGCACCAGGCCAGCGCCAGGGCCAGCCCGCACACCAGGATCAAAAAGTGCATCTCGGCTTCGTCGTACAGCAAAAAGCAGGCGGTGATCAGGGTGCTCACCACCGCCAGCAGGACGAGGATCCGGCGGTAAACCTCGGCGAACCGCAGGCTCAGCCGGTCCGCCAGCTGGTAGATCCGTTCCAGCCGGTCCAGGAGCCCGTCCGCCGCCCGGTCTCCGGGCAGCAGGGAAGGGAAAGCTCCGCCCACGGTCCCGGTCAGAGCGTTGAACTCCTCCGTCCGGGCCATGAGCGTCCGCCAGGTGTCGTCGTCCCCCAGATACTGCACCGTCCCCGCGGCCTGGTCAGCGTCGTCGCTCCGGGGGGTCAGCAGGTGGATCACCGCCGCGTCGGAGAAGAGAGGCGCTCCCAGCACGGGGTGATAGTGCTGATGCAGGGCGAACTCCACCGCCTCCGCCGTGCCGCAGCCGGCGTCGGTGCCGGGCGCCCCGTCCCACAGGGCCAGCAGCACGTGGCAGTGGGTGGCCACGTAGATGCCCGCCTGCCGGTAGAAAAAGTCCCGGCCCGGGGCTTCCGGCGCCGCCTCCGCGAAGGGACACACGAAGGCCTGCTCCGCCTGGGCGCACAGGGAGCGAAGCCCCTCCAGAGCCGCTCCTGTAAAGTCCTTCTCATACTCCCGCTGTTCCATGGGCAGCACGGCGATAAGGGGGATGCCCATCTCGAGGGCCGCCTGGGCGCAGAGCTGATCCGCCCCCTCCGCCAGGCTGCTGAGCATGATAAGAGGGCTGTGGGGGTATTTTCGCCGCAGCCGTTTCAACTCCCCCTTCACCCCGGCGGCCAGGGCGGCCTCGTCCTGGGGCCGGATGGCCCGGTGGCCCGTGACCCCCACCGTCAGGGGGATGCGCTCAGTTTGCATACACCGCCATGCCTCCTCTGTCCGCCAGGGCGGGGATGTTGCGGATGGCGTCCCGATCGTAGTCCTTGATCTCCTCGGACAGCTGATCGTAGGGCACCAGGTAGGGGGAGGTCTTCTTCTCCGCGTTCCGCTCGCCCAGCCGCCAGCCCCGGCTCAGCCGCTCCGCCATCCAGGCTTCGTGCTCCATCTCCGCCATGAACTCCACCAGCTCCGGGGGGAACTCCTTCACGGCGCCCTTGCCGCCCTTGGGCCCCAGACGGTAGCCCACCTGCTCCAGCCGGTCGCAGATGGTCTGGGCCTGCCGGAGGTTGCTGTACTTGAGGTCGTCGGGGAGCTGGGAGAAGTCGGGATAATCGAGACGCTTGCCCGGGTGGTCCTGGAGCTGCTTCTCGCAGTACCGGGCGTGGATGGCGATGGCTAAAAGCTCGATGTCCTTCAGCAAAGGCCGGGCCGTCATCTTCTGGAGCTGGGGCTTGAAGGGCTCCAGACTGTCCAGGCTCTCCGCGTCCACGTCGAAGCCCCGGGGGAAGATGGAGCGCAGGTTCAGCAGCCCCTTCAAAAGCTCGATCTTCTCCGCGCAGAACGTGGCGGGGAGATGCCCGTGCTTCGTCACGTAGGTGGCGGAGAGGTACCCCTCCTTCAAAGACAGGTGCACCGTGTCCGCCAGGGTGAATGTACGGGTCAGGATCCCGTGGGCCTCCCGGTTCCACTCCTGCAGCTCGTCGCAGAGGATCAGCAGGTACGCGATGGGATTCTTCTTCGGGTCCATGGGCCCCAGCTCGAAGGGCTTCTTCTGCAGCACGTTCCGATAGTAGTTGTGGAGCAGGATGGCCGTGGCGCTGTCCAGGATCGGCCAGTAGAACCGCTCCGGATGGTCGCCGGACATCTGGATGGCGTAGCCGTACCACTTCAAAATGATCATGGCGCTGTAGTAGCCGTGGTCGATGAACCCGGAGGCGGCCATGTCGTCCACGAACCGGTCCACAGCCTTCTTGGTGGCGCCGAGGTCCGTGCCCAGGGTCAGGTGGATGCGGTGGGCCAGCAGGTCGTGGGGGGTCAAAAGGTCGATGTAGGAGCAGCTCTCGTAGGCGTCGTAGTAGGCCCGGGTGAAGGGACGCTTGGGCACCACCTCCCGGATATGGTTCATCTCCGAGAAGTTCTCGTACCGGATCTGAGCCTTCACCTTCACCTCGTCTCCGTCGGCGTCCGTGACCATGCGGATGAACCGGTTGATCTGGTGGCCCACGATCTCCACCGGGTAGCCCACGTCGTGGAACAGGGCCGCCACGCCCCAGCGGAAGAAGAACTCCTCGCAGGGGGTCTGGTAGGCGTAGACGTATTTCTCCTCGGGCACGGCCTTCTGGAAGGCTTTCCGATAGGCGCCGTTCTGGGCGTAGATGGAGAGGCCCGTCAAAAACACGTTCACCGCATGGATGAAATGGTCCCGCTGCTTGTCGATGAGGGTGGCGGCGGTGGCCTCATAGCTCCGCAGGATGTCTACGAGATCGATGAAGGGGTCGTTCTTGCCCGGGATGGTGATCCGGTAGCTGTCGAAGAAAGCCCGATAGACGGCGAAGGCGGTCTCCGGCGTCTCATGCTCCAAAAAGGTGGAGACGGCGCCCCGCAGGAAGGACTTGTAGCTGTGGCCCTCCTGCACGTCGGCGTTGAGGCTCAGCTCATCGAAGAACCGGTCCACAAAGGGGGAAAGATTGCTCATGCTGCTGCTCCTTTCGTCAGTCTTCTATGCGCAGGTCGAATCCGTATCCGTCGCTCAGGGAGGCGATGGCTTCCTCCATGTCGGGGGAGACGCACACCTCCCGCAGGTGTTCGAGGCCCACGAGGGGCGTCAGGTCCGTCAGCTGCCAGTTGTAGCTTAGCTCAATCTGCTCCAGCTCCGGGTGAGCCTCCGCGAAGGCCTTCAGCTGTTCGTTGCTGAGGGAGCAATTGTGGCAGGAAAGGGCGAACACCTTCTTGTCCATCACGTATCCCAGCCATTCGCTGGAGGGGGCGTTGTTCATATTTAGGTTGAGATACGCCGGGACGTGGCCCAAAACGGCGTAGTCCTCGGCGGTGAGAAAGGCCCCGTCCGTCACGTCGAGAGCGAGGTCGAAGCCCCGGCCGCCCGACTGTTCAGACACGCAGAAGCTCAGATCCGTCTCCATCAGGGGGGAGAAGTCCTTCACGTTGGTCCCGGAGATGAGCAGGGCGGTCAGCTCCCGCATGTTCTCGATGCCCCGGATGCTCTCCAGGGGCGTGTTCCGTATCTCGATCCTTTGCAGCCCTGTGTTCTTCCACAGGGCGGAGAAGTCCGTGAGCTGGTGGCATTGGTGGATGTTGACGGCCCACAGCCGCTCGAAGTCCTCGATGCCGTCCAGGGAGGTCAGGGGCTGGCCGAAGAGCTCCAGGCTCCCCACGTTGGGCACCAGGTCCCTCAGCTCCGCCATGTTCCGGACGGGCCCCTCGGTCAGGGGCAGCCGCTCGTCGGTGTCGTTGTTGTGCAGGTACAGCCGTACCGGGTCGCTGCTCCAGTCCTCCTCGAACCACCAGGGGCCTCCCTCGAACACGTAGTTCCCGGCGAAGGTCAGTCCCCTGTCAAGGTACAGCCGCACCGCCTCGGGCAGGGCCTTCAGCTCGTCGTAGGTCATGAGGGGCAGCTGCAGGGCCGCTTCCTCCAGGCTGGGGCAGCTTGCGATGGGCGTCAGGTCCTCCACGGGGTTGCTGTTGATATCCAGCCGCCGGAGGGCGTACAGGTTCTGGATGCCCTGGAGGGAGGAAATTCCGGTGAACCGGAGCCGCAGCTCCTCCAGGCTCTGGACCGTGAAGACCGCCCAAGCGTCGGTGAGGGCCGGGCACTGCTGGATGGACAGGGCCCTAAGATCGCTCAGCCCCTGGATACCCTCCAGGGAGGTGAGCTGGGGCTGGGCGTAGATGGTCAGCTCCTCCAGCCCCGTCAGCTTGAGGATGGGGCCAAGGTCCGTCAGGGTCCCCGGCTCCACAGGCGTCCTGGTATCGGTCCAGTCGTCCCGGACGTACAGGGCGGGCGGGTCGGAGTCGTAGTCCTCCTCCACCCGGACGCCGTCCTCCGGCACGATGGCGTCCCCCGCCAGGGTCAGCTTTTTGATCCGGGCCGCCAGAGCGCTGGGCAGGCCCTCGATCTCTTCAAGGCTGGTTATGGTGATGTCGGGCTCGATGGGCTGCCACCAGCCCTCCGGGTAGGTGACCTCGTACGCTTCCAGCAGGCCGCTGTCCACCATGGCCTGGGCCTGCTCCATGAGATGGGCCGGGACCTGCAGGCTCTTGCCCTTCAGGTGGTAGAGGGGCGAAAGGTCCGTGACCCCGTCCACGTCCATAAGGGAGATGCTGTACCAGTCCTGCTTATAGTTTTCGAAGCAGGACAGGTCCTTGAGGTCGAAGATGGTGGTGAGGGTGATGTTCTTGGTCACCACGTTCCCGAAGTCGGGCAGGCTGAACAGCCCCTCCAAATGGATCTCGTAGATGCTCCGCCCCGTCAGGGCCGACCAGTCGTTGAGTCGGGGGCAGTTGTACACGCTCAGAGACCCCAGTCGAGTCGATTTTTCTAACCCCGACAGGGAGGTAAGGTAGGGGCAGTCGTCCACGATCAGCCGCCGGATGTCCGGCTGATCCAGCCCCTCCAGGGACCGGACGCAGTGGAGTTTCAATTCGTTGGTGACACGGGGCAGCAGGGAAAGATCCATCCCCTCGCTCTGGTTCCCCATGCCGCCCCGGTTCCAGATCTCCAGATCCGTCACCGTGGCGCTTTGGAGATAGGGCAGGGCGCTGCCGTTCCGGTCCGTGATGTTGAGATAGCTGTATTTCTCGATGGCGGCCAGCCCGGACCAGTCGGGCACCTCCGCGATGCCGAAGGAGAAGAACTCCTTGTCCTGGACGTTCCAGAGGAAGTTCACGTCGTTCAGGGCGGCGCCGTATATGGTCAGCTCCCGGAGCTTGGGGAGCGATGCCACCGCGTCGATGTTCGAAAGGGAATTGGTCCCCATCAGGTTTACGGTGGTCAGGGCCGTACAGCTTCCAAGGGCGGTAACGTCCCTTAGGTTCGGCAGGCCGGTGAGCTCCAGTTTCTTCAGGGTCCGGTGGGATTCCAGCCCCGCGAGGGAGCGGAGGGTGGACATGCTCCGCAGGGACAGGGTCTTGAGGGACTTACAACCAGCCAGGAAGGAGAGGTCGGCGACGGGACAATCCTCCAGGGAGAGCTCGCCCAGGCCCACGCAGGCGGACAGGGCCGACAGGTCCCTGAGCTGGTTGCAGTTGTCGATATTGACGTTGCCCAGCAGGGCCCGATTGACGTTCTTGAGTCCGTCGAGGCTGGTCAGCTGCGGCAGATCGAACAGAGCCAGCGCGCCCAGCACGGTGGTGCCGGAGAGAAAGCTGAGATCGGTGACGGGGAGCCTGTACAGCTCCGCCCGTTCCAGCTTTTGGCATCTCTGCATGGCGGAAAGGTCGATGCTGTGCTCGTTCCCCTGGCCCTCCATACACAGCGTCTTCAGGGCCGAGGGGCCGAAGTCGCCCAGGTCGATGTCGCTGGACCCATAGAAGCGCGCCGTCATGTAGTCCAGCCGTTTGCAGTCGTTGAGGGGGGATAGGTCCATGGCCGGGCCGTAGTAGCCGAAATTGACCAGGCTGGTGCCGCTGATCCCCGAGATGTCCGAAATGGCGCAGTCGAAGAGCTCCACGCAGTTCAGCTTGGGAAGGCTCGACAGGTCCGGCAGCGTCCCCTTCACGTTCACCAGCGTCAGCAGCGTCAGGTTTTTCATGTAGGGCAGGAAATCGAGATTGCCCCAGTCGCACATAGCGTATTCGTGGCCGTCCGCGGCACTGTACCAGTGGGCTTCACCGTCCATGAAGCCCCGGTTGGCCACGTAGTCCGCCCCCACCCGGGCGTTGCCCGCGCCCACCATCCACTCCTCGTCGCCGTTGAAGTGGTTGAAGGAATCCCCCACGATGATGAGCTCGAAGACCTTCTCCAGCTCCTCCCGGGACAGGTCCACGTTCTGGGGGATGGCCGGCTCCGCGGTGGGCACGGCGGTAGCTGCGGGCTCGTCCTCCTGGACCGGCCGGGCGGCCAGGGCCCGGATGGGATGAGGACCACGGCGCCGACCGCCAGCAGAATCACCGCCGCAGCGATGGACAGGATCAGGGGCAGCCGGTTCTTCCCATCGCCTTTGACGGCCTTGGCGATCCGGTCCGCCAGCTCCTCCGGCCCATACTTGGCTCCGTTTAAGGTGTGCCGGGCCATGAGGGCGTTCTGCAGGGTCTCCGGCGGTATGGTGTTGTCCAGATTCACCGGGATCACCAGCTCCCGGCCCACGTTGAGCCGGAAGAAATCGTCGGCCTCGGGGCCCTCGGCGCTGAAGTTCCCGGAGAGGAACAGCAGCAGGGCGTCCCCCTTTCCGGCCTTCGTCCGGGGATCCCGCACCGCGACGCCCTTTGCTTTCAGGGCAGTTAGTATGGGCTGCACCTTGCCCTCGTCCGCAGGGGCATACAGGGGATAGATGGCTCGTTTCATGGGGGTTCCTTTCTGTCAGTCGATATGCAGTTCGAACGTATATCCTTCGCCCAGGGAGGCGATGGCCTCGGTCATGTCCTGGGACAGCCATACCTCCCGCAGGTCTTTGAGCCCCAGCAGGCAGCTGGCGTCCGTGATCTGCCGGTTCTCGGAGACGCTGAGGGCCTGCAGCTCGGGATGGGCCGCCACGAAGGCGACGAACTGTTCCTGGGTCATGCCGACGTCGTCGGAGGACAGAGATTTCACGGACCTGTCCATCACGGCTTCCAGCCACAGCTCCGCGGGGACGACGTGCATCACCAGCTGCGTGAAGCCCGGAACGCTCCCCAGGAAGGCGAAGGCGTCCCGGGAGAGCTGAGAGGAGTTCGGCACGTTCAGATCCAGCTGCACGCCGCCTCTGGTCTCCGCGGCGTAGGTGAAGTCCACCTGAGCGAGGGGCGAGAAGTCCTTCACGGCGGTCCCGCTGAGCCGCACCACGCAGAGGCGGTTCATGCCCTCGATGCCCTCCAGGGAGGTGATCCGCGTGTTGCATACATGGAGCTCTTCGAGATCATAGAGGTTCTGCACCCCCTGCAGGGAGCTGATGGGGCAGCGCTCGAAGTTGATCTCCTTCAGCGACTGCAGGGTAAAGGCTGCTGATACATCCGTGAGTTGGGGGCAGAACATCACGTTCAGCCGCTCAAGATCGGTCAGGGCCTGGATGCCGTCGAGACTGGTCAGGGGCTGATACCACAGGTTCAATTCCTCCAGCCCCGTCAGGACGCTGAGCTGGGAAAGGTCCGTGAACAGGGTTCCCACGGCCTCGATCCGGGTCTGTTCCCCGGTGGCCCGGTCCGTCAGGACCGCGGCGGGCGGGTTGGTGCTCCAGTCGCTCCACCAGCTCATGTTCTGATCGTCCACCAGCACGTCCCCGATGATGGTCACGCTTTTCACGTGCTTCAGCAGGGAGGGGGGCAGGGCGTCCAGCTCCTCCAGACGGGAGAGCTGCACCGACAGGTCGCCGGGATCCCAGCTCCCGTTGGGGTACACGATCTCACAGACGACGAACCGACCGTCGTCCACCAGCCCCTGGGCCTGCTCCCCCACCTGGGGCGGCACATCCAATCGATTCCCATGGAGCCGGAACAGGGGGCTCAGGTCCTTGAGCTGGGGCAGATCCTCGAAGCGGAAGCTGTAGGAGGGGCCATCGTCGATGGCCTTGAGACAGGAGAGGTCCGGCAGCACGTCCGCCCCCAGCTTCCCGAGGCTCAGCTCGTTGAAGGCGATCTTGCTGAAGTCGGGCAGGGTGAACAGCTCCATGAGCTCCAGATGATGGAAGGATTTCCCCTCGACGGCAGACCAGTCCGTCAGCCGGGGGCAGTCCTTCACCACCAGGGTGCTCCCCCTTTGTCCGGTATGGGGCAGGCTTTCGATGCCGCGGAAGGAGGTGAAGTAGGGGCAGCTCTCCACCCGGAGCATCTTGACGGAGGACAGCTCCCGCATGCCGGTCAGATCCTGGTTGTTGCACCGGACCAGTTCCAGTTCCTCCGTCACGTTGGGCAGGGTGCTGAGGTCCACCGTTCCCCCGTCATAGATCGTCAGCTGCCGCACGGTCTTGTCCTGCAGATAGGGAGCCGCCAGGGCATAGTTGCCGCAGGTGTTCACGTGCAGACTGCCGTAGCCGTCGATGGCGGCCAGGCCCGAATAATCCACGTTCCCGCTGATACAGAAGCCCAGACTGAAGTTCTTTTTGGGGCCCAGTTCCTTTAAAAAGTCCAGATTGGCGACGTTCACCCCGTAGAGATCGAGGCTCTTGAGCCAGGGGAGGGTGCCCAGCACGCTCACGTCCTTCAAATAGGCATAGCTCCCCGGGTCGCCTCTGAAATAAACGGCGCTGAGGGTCTTCATGCCCTTCAGGGCATAGATGTCCTGAAGGACCCTGCAGCCCTCGACATGCAGTTCCGTCAGGCTGGGCATGCCCTGGAGCCCCTCCAGACTGGTGAGCTGGTCCATGTGGCTGAGCTGCAGCTTGTTCAGATGTATCCCCTTCAGAAAGCTCAGGTCCGTGGCCATGACGTTGTACAAAGACAGCTCCTTGAGTCGGGTGCATTCGGACAGGTCCCGAGGCAGGCTCGCCGCGTCGGAGAGGTTCAGCCATTCCAGATCTTTGGGATGGAAGGAGGACAGGTCTGCCTGCGCCGCGTCGCCCAGGAGGCGGATGTCTGCACCGTACAGTGCGGAACTGTCGTTGAGGGGGGAGAGATCCTGAACGGTGCTCCCGATATAATGGACCGTGTGCATGTGGCTGCCCGCCAGGCCCTGAAGACTGGGGAAGTCGCAGTTGGAGATGGTGACTATCTGCAGGAACCGCAGGCCGGACAGATCCGGCAGCTCGCCCCGTACGTTGACGAAGGTGACATACATGAGATTGGTCAGATTCTTGAGGTAGCTCACGTCCCCCAGCTCGCCCATGGGGATCTCCTGGCCGTTCTCGGTGCTGTAGTAGCGGACGACGTCGTTCTCCCAGCTTTCGTAGGCGACCTCCTGGAAGGATCGGATATCGTTTCTGTGGGATCCTCTGACGTAGCCGTCGGCCATGGTGTAGTAGCGGAAGGTGTTCCCCACGTACACCACCTCGGCCACCTCCGCCGGATCCACCTCGATGCCCTCCACCCGGGGCAGCTGGGTGGCAGGGGCCGCGGGGACAGAGGAGGCGTTGACGAATGCGTCCGCCGACCGGGACGACAGGCTCCGCCACAGGACGATGCCCCCCGCCGCCATCAGGATGACCGCCGCGGCCAGGGACAGGATCAGGGGCAGCCGGTTCTTTCGCTCCACCTCCACCGCCCGGGCGATCCGCTCCGCCAGCTCCTCGCAGCCGTACTTCTGCCCGTCCAGGGTGTGTCGGGCCATGAGGGCGTTCATGATCTCCAGGGGAGGTGCGGACCCGTCGAGAGCCACGGGCACGATCAGCTTCCGCCCCCTCTGCAGCCGGAAGAAGGCGTCTGCTTCAGGGCTTTGGGCCGTAACGTTCCTCGACAGGAACACCAACAGGGCATCCCCGGGCCGGGCGGATCCCCCGGCATCCCGCAGGGAGCAGCCCTGGGCCTTCAGCGCGTCCAGGATGGGCTCCACGGCGTCTGCGTCCACCGGAGCATAGAGGGGAAAGATCGTACGCTTCATGGTCGTTTCCTTTCAGATACAGTCGAGGCGTTCAGGGCACCAAAAGTACGGTAAAGGCGTATTCTTCAGGCCAGGTCAGGGGCAGCATGTCCGCGCTGACGGTGACCGTCTTCAGCGACGGCAGGGAGACCAGGGGACCGAGATCCTTTACCCCGCTGTGTTCGAGGTGCAGCGTCTCCAGCCGGGGCAGGTCCGAAAGATCCGAAAGGCTCTGCAGAGACCCGTTGCCGGAGAGATACAGCTCCCGCAGCATCACGAGGCCGCTGAGGGAGGACGCGTCGGACAAAGGCTGCCGCACCAGGGCCAGCTTTTCGAGGTACGCCATCTTCCCGATGAGGGACAGGTCCTTCACCCTGCCCTCCGCCACCTTGACGCCGTTCACCAGGCAGACCCCTTCGTGGGTGAAGACGGTCCGCTCGATGTTGGCCACGGGCATGTTGCCCACGATGGACAGCTCCGTCACCGCCGCCAGCTCCGGCAGGGCGATCCTTTCCGTGCTGGACTTCAGGATGGCTCGAACGGCCTTCTCCTGCTCCTCGTCGGGGAAGGTCACGGAGGTCATGTCCGACGGCAGGGTGGGGGTGGGCGCCGGAGTCACTGTGGCCGCCGGGGTGGCCGTGGGTCGGGGCGTGGCCGTCGGCGTGGGCCGGGGGGTAGGGGGCGTCGGATCCGTGAACAGGGGGTTGAACCAGCCGGACCAGACTCCGTAGGCCCCCGTCAGCGCCCCGGCGAACAGCAGGAGCGACAGCAGGAATCCGAACAGGCCCCGGGGGAGCTTCTCCGTCCACCGGCGGTAGAATCTTCGAGTCAGTTTTTTATGCTGCGTGACCTCGCTGGCCCTGGCTGCGGCGTCGGTCGGGGTGGGGAGGGGGATACAGCTCTTCAAAAGCTCCGCCCAGCGGCCCTCCGGCTGACTGTCGTCCAGGGTGAAATACAGCACGGGCTTACGCAGCGATACGGCGGTCTCGATCTCCGACAGGCAGTTGAGGGAGCTCAGGGCCGTCTTCGACAGGAAGAACAGCACCATGGCCGAGCAACGCATGTGGGTCTCGATGTTCTTGGGCCAGTCGTTCCCCGCGGGGATGCCCTCGTCGTACCACAGCCGCACCCGCTTCTGGTGGATCAGGGTGATGGTCTCCAGGACCTCCTTGGAGTTCCGGTGGGAGTAGCTGATGAACAGGTAGGGCCGCTTGCCCTCATAGGGGGTGAAGAATTGGCTCACTGGGCTTCACCTCCCGTCATAATCAGCATATAGCTCTCGTAAAGGTCGGGCATCTGCGGCGCGTCTTTCGCCGCCTCCTCCGACAGGATCAGGGTGGCGAGATTGGGGAACAGAGCGAGGTCCGCCTCGTTCTCCGGCAGCGCATCAAGGCGCAGCTCCTGTATCTCCGCCAAAGCCTCCTCCGTCAGGGGCCCGCCGCCGATGGCCGTCCGGGCCGCCGCCCGCAGGGCTTCGTCCTCGATGACCACCGCGTCCTCCGGCAGCGCCTCCTCGGGCGGGACCACCGGGGGATGCAGATATTTGTATACCCCCATCCCGGCGCCGAGGAGCAGGGACAGGACCAGCAGCAGCACGCTGAGCCGCCGCAGCCACCGCTTGTCGCGGATGGTCTGGGGGTCCCCCAGGAAGGCCTGGGAAAAGCCTCGCCCGTGGAGGATAGCGTCCAAAGCGTCCGCGGCGTTGCCCCCCATGACGGCGGCGGAAGCTTCCCCCGTGAACCCCAGGGACAGGCCGCTGTCCCCGCCGTCGGTGTTCAGCACCAGGATGGGCTGCTGGGCTTTCTGGCAGACCAGCAGCCGGTTCTTCAGCTCCGTGTCCTGCCGCACCGCCTCTGTGAGATACAGCACCGTGAGCCCGGCCCCCAGCATGCGCTGGTTCCGCAGCGTCAGGGCGTTTCTATCCGGGGTCTCGCCCACGCAGTACCAGACCCGGCAGCCCCGGATCAGGAGTTTTTTCAGCAGGGGCTGCACCTTCCGCTCGTCCCGGTCGGAGAAGCACAGGTGGATATAGGGCTCCCTGCCTTCGTAGGGCGGAAAGATCTTTTCCGTTTGGCTGGCCATGGTCCCGTCGTTCCTTTCCATAAGGCATACTTCGCCTTATGATATACTTCAACAAATACAGTATACTTTTCTTTTCCCGCCCGCGCAAGTCAAAAACGCCTTTTTTCGGCGTCTTTCGCCGCCCCATTCCGCCCTCAAAAATAATCTCACTTTTTTTGAAAAAACCCTTGCATTTTCCTGCGGACTTGGCTATAATACCTCTCGAACGTTCCTCAGTAGCTCAATGGCAGAGCATTCGGCTGTTAACCGAAGGGTTGTAGGTTCGAGCCCTACCTGGGGAGCCAAAGAAAAAGGCCACCGCACGGTGGTCTTTTTCTTTGCCTTCTTGTAAGCTCAACCCTACAACCCGAGGTTAACAGCCGCAGGCTGTTAACTGGTGCGGCGTGGAGCGCCCGCAGTGCGGGATGAAGCGACACGAAGCACGGGTAAAACAAGGAGAAAACCGCCCAGCGGTCGGCTTTCTCCTATGTTTTGCCCTAAAAGACGTTACTAATAGACCAGGCCCATCTTAAAGCAGAAAGAAAAAGTGGAGACGATCATGTCTAATCCGAAATGTGCCTGTTATCTTCGCCCAGGAAGGCAAGGCTCGGTTTGGGCGTCCGCTTTTGGGTGGCCCGGTCCACGGCGATAAGGCCGAAGGTCATGGAGTAGCCCTTCTGCCACTCGAAGTTGTCCATCAGGGACCAGTAGAAGTAGCCCCGGATGGGCAGGCCATCGTCAAGGCAGGACTTGACGCCGGAAAGGGCCCGGCGGATGAATTCCACCCGGCGGCCGTCGTCGGCGGTGGCTACGCCGTTTTCCGTGACGATCAGGGTGCCAGGGAAGGCTTCGTGGACCTTGCGGAGCACGTGCTCCAGGGCCTCGGGGTAGAACTCATAGTCCATCTGGGTCAGCTCCGCGCCCTGGGGAGCGGGCAGCTGGCCCTGGGGGCCGTACTGGGTGCGGGTGTAGTTCTGGACACCAAGGAAATCGTCGCCCTGGATATAGGGGAGATAGTGCAAAAACTCCTCCTCCCAGGCGGCGTCCGCAAAGACTTCGCCTCCGGGCAGGGCCTGCAGGTCGTGGAGGGACAGGGTGAGGCCCACCCGGATATGGGGACAAAGGGCCTTGATTGCCGCCTTGGCCGCCTGATGGGCCCGCATGACGAGGATGTCCCCCTCCGCCGTCCGGGAGGAGACGAAGACGCGGGGCTGGGGCGTGCCGAAGGCCTGGGCGTTCTCCATGGCGGCGAACTTCATGTTCTCCATCATCTTCTCAAAGTTCATGCCCACCTGGACCGTGCCCTCAGCGGACTTTGCACTGGGGGCCTGCTGCATCCGGGCGGCCATGAGTCGGAACCGCTTTTCGATGGCGGCCAGCTGGAGGCCCATGTTGGCCTCGTTGATGGTGCAGATGTAGTTGAGCTCGCTGCCCAGCTTTTCGGTCACATAGGCGGCGTAGCGGCGGAAGTATTCCACCGTGCTCTCGGCCTCCCAGCCGCCGCTGCGGATGAGCCAGGCGGGGCTGGTGAAGTGCAGGAGGGTGACCATGGGCTCCACGCCGTGGTCCCGGCAGCAGCGGATGACCTTGCGATAGTGCTCGATCTCGGCTTCGTCGAACCGCCCTTCCTCCGGCTCTATCCGGGCCCATTCGATGGAAAAGCGGTAGGCGTTGAGGCCCGCCCCGGCCAGCAGGGCGATGTCCTCCTCGTATCGGTGGTAGTGGTCGCAGGCGTCGCCGCTGGGCTCGGCAAAGCTGGTGTGAGGGAGATGCTCCTGGAGCCAGTAATCGCTGTGGACGTTGTTGCCCTCCACCTGATGGGCGGCAGTGGCAGCGCCGACGAAGAATCCCTTGGGAAATGCCATCTTGTCCTCCTTACAGTTTTACACAGATTCCCCGGGTGATGCCGCTCTCGTTGAAGGCGTCCACCCGGACGTAATACTCTCTGCCCTGGATCAGGGCGCCCACCCGGGTCTCGCCCGCGGCAAAGGTCATATAGCTGTGATACAGCTTCTCCGGGTGGCTGCCGAAGAGGATATTGTAGCCGAGAGCGTCTGACTGAGGCTCGATGTCCACCAGCATGTCCAGGTCCCCCTGCCGGGTGGCCGTAAACGCGGGCACCTGGGGCTTTTCCCCGTTATCGAGGCCGAAGATGCGCAGCCCCGACACGCAGGGCTTCTGCGCAAAGGGCACCGCCATATCGCTGAGCCGCAGATACCGGGCGCCAAAGCCTTCCTCCCGGACGACGAGATCGTGGCTAAGATCCGTGACCGCCTGGGTCTTGTCCTCAATGATGAACCAGCTTTCTCCGTCCAAACTCCCTTCCAGCTTCCATTGGGTACGTCGGTCCACCTCGTCGATGTACCGGGCCTGGGAGCCGGGGCGGATGGGGCCTGGGCAGGGGATATCAATTCTGTCGTCCGCGAAGTTCACCTGGACGGCGTGGACCGTCATGGCCTTGCCCAGATCCACCCTCAGCCATTCGCGTCTATCGTTGGCGGCCGCCTGCCACCAGGTCCGCGCGTTCTCCTCCGTGGCCTTCTCCGGCTCGTGACCGGGGGTGTGGGAGGAGGCGAAGGCCTCCTTGCCTGCGCTCAGCAGCATCCAGTCCGGGTCCCGCCAGGGGTCCTCCTGCCCGCCGGAGACGGCCAGGGGCCAGTCCCCGTAGCGCTGGTTGCAGAAGAGCTCTCCGTCCTCATCGAAGCCTGCGGGCCAGAGGCCTACCCGGCGCTCGAAGTCGTGGTTCACGGAGATGCGCATGGTGGCGGTGTGCCATATATTTCCCTGCTTGTCCCGCAGCGTGGAGCCGTGGCCCGCCCCCGGCAGAAAGCCGCCGGGCTTGTAGGAAAAGGGGTTGTTCTCGGCCAATGCAAAGGGGCCGAGAGGCGAATCGCCCACATAGACCCCATCGGAATAGGTGTTGTACTGGGTGCCCGGGGCGGCGTATTGAAGGTAGTATTTGCCCCCATGCTTGTCCATCCAGGCTCCCTCGATGTAGGGCCGGTTGGTGAACATGCCTCGGATGAGAGCCTTGTGGCTTTCGGGCACGGCGGCCTCGGGGATATGCTGTGACTGCAGGAACCCCTGATATTTGGCCTCCACCTCCGCCTCCGAGGCGGGCAGAACGCTGTTGTTCTCCCCAATGCGCTCGTAGCCGATCTCATAGGGATGGCCCTCGATGAGGGCGACCTTCTCCCCCTTGGGCAGCATGGTCACGGGGTCCAGCTCCACGCCGCAGATGGGCGTCCGGTTGGAGCAGCCCCAGTAGAAGTAGACGCGGCCGTCGTCGTCCACGAACAGGTTGGGGTCCCAGAAGGGGAAATTGCCCTCGATCCGCTCATAGGGCCCGTTCAGGACGTCTCGTGTCCGCCAGCGGTCGCAGTTCTCCTCCCGGCGGGAGGCGCAGAAGTACACCCAGTCCCCCAGGACCCGCACGTCCGGGGCGTAGTCGTAGAGGGGCAGCTCCTCCGGCAGCCGGTGGCTCTCCCAGCTCACCAGATCGTCGCTGACCCACACGCCCAACGTCATGGAGGCGAAGAGGTAGTACCGCCCTTTAAATTCAATCAAAGACGGGTCCGCCGCCTCCCGGCAGATCTGCAGCTGGCCGCCCCTGCGCGGGTCGGCATTGAACTGATAGCGATAGGGGACGTTCAGGGGATTACAGTAATACTTCATAGCGATAGGCTCCCTTCTCGACCTGGTGCGTTTCTCCATTGGGCAGTCTGATCTCGGCGGCCATGGGCACGGCGATGTCGAAGACGATCCGGTCGCCTTCATACCGCCAACCGCTTTCGATCCGGCCCACGGGCGAATCCCAGGCGGCCTTGGCGTGGCCCAGGGAGGGGTGGGGCTGAGGGCAGATGGTTAGCTTCCCGCCGCTCAGGCGGATGCCGCACACGCCGGAGAACAGCCAGCCGGAGATGGCGCCGTAGGAATAGTGGTTGAAGGAATCGTGGACCGTGCCGTCCTCCCGGACCCCGTCCCAGGTCTCCCAGATGGTGGTAGCGCCCTTTTTGACGGCGTAGAGCCAGCCGGGGCAGGTGTCCTGCAGCAGCAGCTTATAGGCGGTGTCCGCGTGGCCGTGGTCCGCCAGCACCCGGCAGAGGTCCGGGGTGGAGAGAAAGCCGGTGTTCAAATGGTGCCCGTTCTTCGCCACCAGGGCGTCGAGATCGTCCGCCGCCCTTTGCGCCTCGTTCCCTTCCAGCAGGCCGAAGGCCAGGGGGCGCACGTAGGCGCACTGACGGTCGGATTCGATGGCCCCGTCCTTCAACAGGGCGGTACGGTAGGCCAGCCGGGCGTTTTCGGCGATGTGCTCAAACCGCTTTGCATCGTCATTCTTACCCAGGATGCGGGCAATTCTGGCCGTCAGGCACGCGGACCGGTAATAGTATGCCGTGGCCACCTCCGGGCAGCCCTTCGTCATGTTCCGGCGCATGGCCTCCATGGAGGGGACGCTGTCTCTTATACACATCT